>Ga0007794_10000526_pt1 | contig 11806 bp, 16 predicted proteins | sample CryBogmetaGMA5M_FD_60365 | JGI IMG/M metagenome (GOLD analysis project Ga0007794, IMG submission 60365) | Freshwater microbial communities from Crystal Bog, Wisconsin, USA - MA5M | ecosystem: Environmental > Aquatic > Freshwater > Lake | place: Crystal Bog, Wisconsin, USA | collected 2009-07-06
GCCATAAATAGCACCGGTTGCGCCGGTCATGGCAATAATCAAGCGTTTTTTCTGAGTCATTTTATAAAATTATTAAGTAAGTCATATTGTTCACGGCCACGGCTACGAACGTTTAATAAATCAAGTGGACTGATTTTAATCTATGTGGCTATTTAAAGTATAACAAGACCATTAAAAATAATTCACCACAAAGAAAAAATCCACAACTTCATGGCAAACAGGTTGAAACTTTGGTGCACAAGAACCTGGCAGTGTTGAGCTAAAGACAATGACTCATAACGCAAACAAAGAAGCCAACCAGCTAACGCGGTAGCCTAAAAGTTTAATTGATTTTGTTCTCAAAATGACATGTCCTTTGCATAAACTGAAAAAAATACCAGTATTATCTTCAGACTCTCAATTGTTTCATCCAGCGATAGACGCTAGTTTCTGTGACTTTATCATGCGCCCAATGTAACCAACGAGTAATCGTGGTGTAAATAACATTCAAGAAGGCAAAGGTTAATAGCTGTGGCTTGGTCAGTGCAAACACTCTGGCTACCAGTAAAGTACCCAGTAATTTTGCCAACAATTCCATCAAGATGCCTTGCAGAATCAATCCCTTCGCAAGCAATACGAAGGCCACGATATTAATTGGGGTAACCATCATTATCGGAATACTAAACGCCACCAGCGCCATGATCCGATCTGTCTGCCTCAGCCATTGTTCAAATGGTTCCAGATTCAGCCATTGGAATAATGTGCGCCCAAACGCCGTTAGCAGATCCCAAAGCCATTCCTCAATAATCAGGAAGATAGCCAACAGTGCAAGCAGAATTTTTTTCATGGTTTGATCAAAGATGAGTATTTAACCGCCGTATTATAGGCGCAACATGGCTCTTCAATGTCGAATATTTCCAATGTCAAAACTGGCCAGGCGATAAATTATAATTATTCTTTATCCGTAAAAGTAATACCTTGGGTTTTGAAGCAGGTACTTATACTCAAGCCCTTCCCAGCATGTGTTGATTTTTAGTTGGAGCTGACCGGAAGCTATCGGCCGATGGTGAATATAAATTAACGGCAGGTCTTTCCCAAGAACTCCCCCTCATTTAATTTATTGAATATCGTAAAACGGCATGGTATGAGTGCTTTAGCCTGATTTTTGCCAAGCGTGAATTTATGGTGACGGGAAAACCCGGCGACCATTTTTTCAAAAGGCACCTCCAAGTTCAAGGCATCACGGTAGAGGGGTAAATGTTCGTAACGCGCTATTTTAACGGGTAAAAATCTTGACCACAGTTATGAGAAATACCGGCGTAGGGGCAGAAGATAAGCTGCCCTCTGTTATGCTGCACGTTATCAGGGTAAAAAATTTTCTATCCCTACGATTGCCATCAGAATTGTGCTATTCGGTGTTTGCAGGTTTTACAAATACCGTATCGCACCGTATCGTATCGTAGGAGCAGAAAATTTTCTGCCCTCTGTTATGGAATTTCATAATTTAAACAGCTTATCATTTTTCCATGTGGCGGGATTATTAATAATGTAATTTGAAATCAATAGATAGGACTCTTCGTTACGAATAACATGTTCATAATAATTTACTTGCCAAATGGATTGTAATGGTCGTCGTGGCAAAATATTTTCTGCCACTCCATTCGCATTACGAAACCATTTAGTCACACCAATTTTAAAACCCTTAACGATTGAACCTATAGAGCGAGGAATCATTTTTTGAAACTCATTGCGCTGGGGCAGAAGATAAGCTGCCCCTACTAATTCGATAATGCCATGAACATGATTGGGCATTACACTATATTCGTGCAATATCGCGTTCGGAAAATGATCGGGAATTGCCAACCAACATGCATCGGCAAATTTCCCGGCCTTGTTCAAAATCATGACATCATCTTCAACCCGCCCAAAACAACACACCTTATCCAGACAACAAATAGTCACAAAATACAAACCCGCTTGTGAATAATCATAGCTTTGCAGGCGGATACTGCGGCGATGTTTAGAAAGAGTGGAAGGCATTTTATTTTCCTCGTTTGTTGGAGGTAGATGTTTAGATGGTGTTTGTATAAGGGTAGAAAATTTTCTACCCCTACGGATTTCGGTTATGTGATAGGCTTTTATTTTTTAAAATAGTTCACATAATTGGATTTTGATAAATCAGAATTGCGCTGTTTGGTGTTTACAGGGTTTACAAAAACCGTACCGTACCGTAGGGGCAGAAAATTTTCTGCCCTAAATTAGGATGCATGTTATCAGGGTAAAAAATTTTCTACCCCTACAATTACCATCAGAATTGCGCCATTCGGTATTTACAGGGTTTCTAAATACCGTACCGTAGGGGCAGAAAATTTTCTGCCCTAAATTATGCTGCGTATTATCAGGGTAGAAAATTTTCTACCCTGATCGGGTTACTTTGCGCAGGCATAAAAAAACCCCGCGAAGCCTAGTGACTTGCGGGGTTTTATGCCTTTCTAAGCCAGTATTAAACCGGCATGAGGCTGTAGTACATGACCCTAGCATTATCAATGCCTGTAGACTGTCAAAACAAAAACAGGGGACAAAACAGGGGGCTTTGAAACGGTTTTTTTATTTTTAGGCTAATTATCGGCAATACCTGCCAGAATTTCAAACCGGCCTTGAATGTTACATTATCACATTGCCTAATACTTCCAATTTCCCGCACGTGCGAAAAAAGGGATGGGAGCGGTGTCCGGCTGCCAAAGCAAACGACTTTTTACCCGCCCTACCCCCTACCGGCTTAATGGTATCGAATTAAACAGCGTTCAATAAATTACTGTTGAGTTTTGCCGTTGACATATTGCCTGTGGACCGCCCAGCATAACGGTTTTGCTGTTGACTTATGGCACTGTGACAATGAGACACACTTAATCGGTCATCATGCGGTCATCATGGGTGCTTAACCCTTACCCACGCTGTATTTATCCGGTCATCATGGCATTAGATTAATGCGCTCATAATGCGCTCATCATGGTAGAAAAATGGTAGCTTAACCCGTGCCAATGCTGTTAATTGTCTGCTCACAATGCCAGACTATAACAGCGTCTATATTGCGTCTATGATGCGCCTATATCGACCGTCTACGCTGGATTGATGCGTCTACAATGGCATTACTCAACTGACATAAAAACTGCGCCATAAGGTGCGCCATTTTGCACGTAACCATGTAACTATCCGGTAACTTTATGTAGTCCAGATTACAGCGTAAGCCATAACAGCCAATGCTCAGAGCATGCACCTATGGGGAGCTACTGCTTGCGGTGTAACCTTGCGTGTAACCTCATCGTTGCTTTATACCCTCGCCCTAACGTCACCCTCTTTTACATCGCCGTTACATCGCCGTTGCATAAATAATCGGTTCAATATCAACCGTTTTAATCTCGTTGTTACATCGTTGTTACTCTCGCTATTACATCGCTATTTTTAGGCTTTGGTGGCTTGGGTTGCTCGTTCCGTTTCTTCTGTTGCGCTTGCCAATATTCGGAATAATTATCCATGGCTCATCCTGTTGTTAGATTGCAATGTGTTAAATAATTCTGGTTCACATAACGCACTGAGCCGCTGCCAAAACATCTGGGTCTTGGAGTGTTCCGGAATAGCATCAATCAGAGTGATAGCTGCCAATAATTCTGCGGCTGCATTAAAATCGTAAGCATCAATATTATTCATAATCACCGCTATTTACCGCTACTTTATTAAAATACCCGTCCAGCATCACCCACGCGGGGTGGGAATAACCTCCGCCAATGGCGTAAGTCTGTGAGTAAATGACTCGGCCAATTTTGCGGCTTAGTCTGGAATACATCCCGCCGGTTTCCGCGCGATCTCCCAACTAACTAAAATTAGGATGCGCGTTTTTCCGCTTGTCCTCAATGCGTCGAAGATGTCGGTGGCTCTAAAAAGTTACCGGCCTCTGCCAGCATCCAATCAAGCAACAAACCAAAGTCTTGATCAGATAGGTTTGTCAATATGGCCTTGGCATCTTTCAGGTTATCGCTCTCGATGTCTTGTTTTCCTTGGGTTTTCATTTATTGTGCCTCACTCACTACATTACAGAACCCGATCACAGATAGCACCGCCGTGGACTCTAAGCCTAGATTTCTACTCATAGCGGCATTGATAAGGTAAAGCGGGGTGATTACCTGCCAATCTTGCCTATCTGCCCTGTAAGCCAATATCGGGGTTAAGTTCTTCGGGCTTGCCTGTGCAACTGCTTGTTGCCAGAATTTTTTTATAAGTGCGGGTGTAACGGCTGCATGGCGTTTTACTTCTATTGCCAGACCTCTATAAGCATCTGCAACTTGACCGGCCTCTTTATCATCCACGATCAAGTCAAAACCGCCTCCTGATCTACTTTGCTGAAGGTTACGCACCAAACGTACACCCGCCCACTCGTAGATTGCATTGGAGAACTCCCTTTCTGCGCTCGCTCCTTTGGTTCTTGAATTGATACCCATGGTTAAAAATTAACGGCATCGTTGAAGGGATAGGAATTATCACCGCCCGATCTCGTACCGGCTGCAGCGGGTTTCGGCTTGCGCTTGGCAATTTCATAAACCGATAATGAGTTAGAAACGGTAATACTCAATCCGTGCTTGGTTTCGCCGCTAATTTTATCCTCCCATTGAGACGGCTTTAACGATCCAGTTACAGCGAGAGCATCACCCTTTCCCATCTTGGCTATTTTCTCGGCTATCTCGGCAAATGCAATGCCTGAGACGACCGCCGGTTTCTCTTCGCCAATGTGTACCGACAAAAGAAAGTTTGTGTACGGGTTGCCAGATTTGCCGGTTTTGAGTTGCGGGGTTTGTATTAATTTTCCTGAGATTAAAGCATCTATCATGGTGGATTATTTCCTTAAGTTTGGGTGTGGGTTCATTCTTTGTAACCACAATGCATGTTCTTGATCTCTTGCCTCAACATCAAAGGCTTTTCCGTTGGGTGAATAGCAAATGACTGTTAGTGCATCGGGCTTGGTGTCTGGCATCTCAACCCACTTAACAGCCGCGTTAAAATGGGTGCATTGATGCGGTGATTCGCTCCAAGAACCAAAAGAGCCGCCAATAAGACAATAACCAGCACCACGCCCGTGCTGATTATGACTTTTGAAGTGTTGGCATTTTCCGCAAGTAACTATGTTTTGATTATCTACACGCGCTGCTAATTCTGCTAATTTTGCTAATCCTGATAAATCCGGTTTTTTATTCTCACTAAGCACCTCGCTGCTAATTACGTTAATTCTGCTAATTACAGGGGGGGTGCTGCCAATATCGGGGGGGTAATTAGCAGAATTAGCAAGATTAGCAACGGGTGTTGGTTCGCTGGTTGTGATTAATGGCTTAAACCACATAAGAAAGCACCCTAAAACTGGTTCGTGATTTTTTGCCATCAACGATGGTTCCGACATCGTTTTTCAAAAGATACCCGTTTTCTATCAATACCTTTATAGCGGGGTCTAAGCGTGCTTTGCACCTAAGCTGATTTGAGCCGCGCGTTAAAATCATGCTCGTATTGAATAACTTTATATCTCGCTCTTTTAGCCAATTTAACAGCATTTCAGCATGTGTTATTTCTATGGGGATAAGTGACGCGCTCCTGATGCGTAACGACTCGTTTAGATACCATTGCATCAAAATTAAGCCATTAGCCAAGTGATTTGCACCAATTGACCGTGTAGCCATGCCATCATCAATAACCGCCAATATGCCAGCAACACGACACGCTATTTCCACGGCCTTACTCGCTCGGTCTGTAAGCTCGCATAAGTCATTCCCTGATTTCATTAACACTTCAAATTGATTGACGGCATTTAAAGCCATAGATACAACATCATCATTTGCCAGTGGTAACTCGACCGGATCAAGTTCTTGCTCTGATTTCTCGGTGGTTCTGGGTACGGCCTCGGTTAAGCCTTTCAATACAGCAAAGAGCCGCTTTAACTCCGGTCTAAGGTCTGCCCGTTCAAAAGATTCTGTGCTTCTTGTTCCGATAGTCGACTCAGGCCATACAGTTAAGCCTCTCGCAAGAAAACCCTGTCCATTTGCCATGGGGTCATTAAGTAACTTATCCATGACTTCGGGCTGTGCTTGAATGTGCATTGACATGCGCCGCCCATATAAAGCACTTGCGCCCTCGCCAGCTCTAACCCGCGTTAAGTTTGAGCCGTCCCAGACCTTGCACCACATAGCCATTGTCTTCATGGCGTTATCTTTAGATAAGGCATGACCGCCAATAACTAAAGCACCCTCATCTGAAAACATTCCCACGCTAGGCTTGCCAACTGCCAATAATTTATACAATCCTTCGGCTGTTGGATCTTCAATAAAGCGTAGTGGCAGGATAGGCGCAACGGGTTGCGGGGTGGCTTCATGAATTGCCATCGCTTCAAAATCACTCGCTACTTGCGTTTTAGCCGACGGCTTTTTATTGCGAGACTCGTTTTCTGATTTCCATTTTAGTAATGCCTGCTCGTAGTCTTTAAGGATTACCTCATAAGCCGCCAAATCCTCACGTTCCTGAGCTTTTGCCGCGCCCAGCACTAACTTATCAATGGTTGTTTTGCGTTCGCCTGACAAGGCCACTGTGAGCAGGAATAATGACAAGGGCTTACGCTCTCCCCATGGCAACATAACATCGAAGTGTGATTGTGCTGCCAGTGATGCGCTTGCAAGTACAGACTGACAACATAACGCCAAGGGTGCTTTTACAGTTTCATGTAACGATTGCGCGGCCTTGCCTAATACATCGCCCAACGCTTCGACCGGATAAGGTTCAGCTTTAGTTGTTGGTGCGCGTAGTGGGTCTGGTTCATAAGTAGCAGGATTGCCATTAAAAAATTGATCTTGTTGGTCGTCTAAGCTCATCGTCTAACCTCCATGGCAATGCTGTTTATTACATTTTCAGCTTGAGCCACTCTTGATAAATCCGACTGTTCCAGCATTTCGCCATTCAATAGCTGCCTGATAGCGAGACTTAAAATAACCGCTTCAAATGCTAACCGATCAAACAGTTCGTATTTATTGAACGCCGGTGGCTTGCTGCCTTTTTTATAGGTGGGGTCATCAGGCATTAGGTCTGATAATTCCAGACCGACAGCTGCGACAATATCCGTTACTTGGCAACCGGCAAAACAATGTATTAAGATTTTCCCGTTATCGGCTTGTTTAATTGCCAGTGATGGGGATTTGTCCGGATGCGCGGGGCAAAGTGCTAAAAATTTATTTTGACCGTTAGGCTTAACTTTGTCTAATTTTGAAAGCAGGATCTCAATGCTCATAAAGAAGCACCCGACAAAGATAACCATTCAGATAATTTAATCAGTTTGGCTTTAACGTAAATGAGTAACGCGGTAAAATGATCATGCTGTTTGTTCTTGCTGCCCACGCTCGCCGCGTGGGTGGGGCTTAATCCGCCCATGATTAATGAATACCTCTTAACGCTTCCAGCTCGATAACCAGCAATTTAATGTCATCATCCGACTTGCCAGCAATACGCGCCTGATTAATTGCTTGAATCTCATTTGCAGGCCATGCCACTCTTTCACCGCCAATATTAACCGGCTTGGTGAATAACCCTTTTTGGATTTCTCGATAAATAGTTGATCTCGATTTCCCTGTGGCCTGCTCAACTACGGGTCTACGATATAGGGGGTTGATGGATGGTAAAATTGAATTAGTGGGGGATGAAACTGTACTTAGTGCCATTTGTAAATCCTTGGTAGGTTTACGCCTACGTGGGATTACGTAGGCTTATGGCTTCGTTATGATAAGCATATTTTTAACTATTAATACCTGTAGCCCTTATAGGTATTTCGGCATAAATTCCAGCATGAATTATCTTAACGCCCGTATTTGCTAGGCTTAAAAGGGGTACACACCTTTATTTTATTTATTTTTGGGTCGCCCAATTCCTGCCCACGATGGACTTATCAGGGTCGTGCTTGCGTCTGCAACTTTTGATGAAAGCCCCTTTTCCATAAGCCATTTTTTTACTTTTTCTTTTGAAGGGTGCGTGGTCTTGTCGTCGGGGTCTGCCAGCTTCCAAAACTTTTCAACTGCTTCAAGAACAATAATCACATCTAACGATATGTAATTTTTACCGCCTATTTGCTGGGCTATTTCTTCGGGAATTGCGTCTAAAAATTCAAGTGTATTTGTGTGTATTGAACATTTTGCAATTAGAGGATTTTTTGAGACTATTATTTGACTGTACCAGCCGCCACGATCATTCGTGAACTGGAATTGAAAATCTTTATTTCTGTATTCAGATGGAATAATTACGGGTGCGCTTGGGTGTTCTATTGGCTGTATGGCTCTTATTTCTAACTCGTCCATTATTGTTAAGTTGTTTGCATCCGCACCAAGCAGGGCAAACACACCGTCATACAAAAAACCAAGCTGCCCAATATCTACAAATCGATTATCTTTAACTGAATACAGGGAACCGTACCCACGGTATTTTACTAACATCAATCAACACTCCATTAGGGTGCAATTCATTACGAAGGAATAACCGGAAATTGGGTAATGAAGCCAACTTGTAAGCCGCTAAGCCTATCCGGTTAAATTGATTATACTGCTTTTCTAAAGGTAGCTTGTATTACTGTTCTTTCAGTCATCACGGTATCAAGAAAATTAGCCCATGATTGCAACATTTCTAAACGCTGTGTTTTGTAGGTGGCGTGGGAATATGTCCCAGCCATGCCAGATATTGCATGACTCAACGCAGTTTCCACCACTTCGGGTGAATGACCCTGCTCTCTCAAATGCGTGGATGCTGTGTGGCGGTGGTCGTGAATGTTGTAATCAATAATATCTCCATAGGTAAGCGCGGCGGCATGGGTAGCACTGATATTATTGCCATTCATGGCTCGACTTGGGTCTGTAGGCATAGGCAACACCCAAGGACTGCCACCGGCTAACCGCTGCAACTCTTGAAACATTTCTACTGCTTGCGTGGGTAACATCACCAAATGATCTTTTTTGGTTTTCATGCGCCCAGCCGGTATAAGCATCTCTCCCTTCTCAAAATCTATTTCATCCCACGAAGCCTGACACAATTCATTTTTCCGTAACGCCAACATTAAGAGCAGGTGCAATGCCAACTTGTAGCCTCGGTAACCGTTAGATTGATAGGTGCCGGTTAAATATCGCTTTATCTCTGGTGTCGTTAGCCAGCGGGTTCTTTTATTTCGATTGCCAACACGCGCGGCCTTGATTAAAGCCGCTGGGTTGCTTTTGCAATAATCATGTTCCACGGCAAAACTAAAAATACGCTCTGCCCATCCGTGGCTGTTTAATGCGGTTGCTACGCCTTTATGCTCTCGGATGTCATAGATTAATTCTCTAACCAGAGTTACGTCTATTAATTCCAGTGGCAGGTCTGCCAGTTTGGGTAACAGGTGCAATCTAACGGGACTCCAACCGATGTCTGGATTTTTCCACTTAACATCCACCCATTCAGTTTTGTATTTTTCAGCGGCCTCACCAAACGTCATCATTGCCAGAAGTAACTCATTTTCTTTTATGGCGGCGGCTTGGCTCTCGATCTCTTTTATAGTGGAACCATCAATAATCATTTGAAGTGCGTTAGGCTTATCAAGTAGCGTGGCGGGATGTCTACCAAGCTCAACAAGCTGTCTCGCTACTTCGTGAATTTTTCGGGCATTGCTTAGGCTGATCTCTGGATAATTGCCATAATGGTATTTATCTTTTTTGCCGTTAATCCTAAATTCATAACGCCAAGTCTTTGTCCCCTTTTTTCTAATGACTAACGAAAGTCCCCTGTTATCCCCTATTTGATAATCTTTGTCTAAAGGCTTGGCTTTCTTGATCTCGGTATCTGTTAGTGACATAGGTGTCCCCTGTTTTTTTGAAATTAAGGCAATTTTACCGGATAATTTATTAATTAGACAATACAGGGGACAAAATAACTGGGTTTCGATGGTTTCGTGTGGGAACGTCTAGGCATGAAAAACCCCGCTAAGCCAGATAACTTGCGGGGTATTGGGTAAGTCTGGGACTGTGTGAAACAGCCCTAGATTTTAGAGGCTGTAGTACATATCATATTCAACCGGATGCGTACTCATACGGATACGAGTCACTTCTTCCATTTTCAACTTGATATAGCCGTCAATTACGTCGTCAGTAAAAACACCGCCAGCCTTTAAAAAGTCACGATCCTTATCCAACTCTTCCAAGGCTTGGTCAAATGAATGACAAACTTGTGGAATGTTGTTGGCTTCTTCAGCAGGTAAGTCATACAAGTCTTTATCCATGGCATCGCCAGGATGAATTTTGTTTTGAATACCATCCAGACCGGCCATCAACATGGCTGAGAACGCCAAGTAAGGGTTTGCTGTTGAGTCAGGGAAACGGACTTCAATACGACGGCCTTTTGGATTGTTAACAAAAGGAATACGAATGGAAGCTGAACGGTTACGTGCCGAGTAAGCCAGCATAACAGGAGCTTCAAAGCCGGGAACCAGACGTTTGTAGCTGTTGGTTGACGCATTGGTAAAAGCATTAAGTGCTTTCGCGTGCTTGATAATACCACCAATATAATACAACGCCGTTTCTGACAAGCCACCGTATAAATCACCGGTGAACAGGTTAACGCCATTTTTAGCCAGTGATTGGTGAACATGCATACCGCTGCCGTTGTCGCCGACTAAAGGCTTGGGCATAAAGGTCGCTGTTTTACCATAAGCGTGAGCAATGTTGGCAATAACGTATTTCAGTTCCAATACTTCATCCGCTTTTTTAACCAGTGTGTTAAATCTTACACCGATTTCACATTGGCCAGCGGTGGCAACTTCGTGATGATGAACTTCAGTAACTTGACCCATTTCTTCTAAAGTCAAACACATCGCAGAACGGATGTCCTGAAATGAATCAACTGGTGGTACAGGAAAATAACCGCCTTTAACGCCTGGACGATGACCTGTGTTGCCATCAGGATAAACTTTTTCCGAGTTCCAGCCCGCTTCTTCTGAGTCAACTTTGTAGAATGAACCACTCATATCAGTGCCCCAACGGACATCATCAAAGATAAAGAATTCATTTTCAGGGCCGAAGAATGCTGTATCTGCAATGCCGGTTGCTTGTAAATAGCCTTCTGCGCGTTTGGCTAATGAACGTGGATCACGTTCATAACCTTGCATATTTTTTGGCTCAATGATGTCGCAACGCAAGATTAAGGTGTTGTCATCAAAGAATGGATCCATAACAGCCGTTGATGGATCAGGCATTAAAATCATGTCTGATTCATTGATGTGTTTCCAGCCAGCGACTGAAGAACCATCAAACATGTTACCTTCTTCAAAGGTATCTTCATCAATAGAATGGGCAGGAAAGGTTACGTGTTGTTCTTTACCACGGGTATCACAAAAACGAAAATCAACGAATTTTACGTCGTTTTCTTCAATCATTTTAAGTACTTTTTTTGCAGACATCTGAATGGTCTCCTTGGACTTGGTTATTATAGGATCAGTGTTTTATGCTAAACGTTGTAAAGATACCATTTTTTTTGATGAATTAGCCACTAATAAAAACAAGTACCCCTCAATGTTCTCTTTTGGTGCGATCATTCCAAAACAGGGAAATACCTCAATGATTAAGGCTCAGCCCTACTATAAGCGATTATATCTATACTAGAAGCGGAGTTACCTGATTTGCTCTTTGACAAAAAAGTAATAAAGTGGATTAAATTGCACACTTTTAAGACAAAACAATAATTCCTGCGCACTATAATAATGCAATAATAAAGAGACGATTAAACAAATACAGAT
>Ga0007794_10000527_pt1 | contig 11796 bp, 10 predicted proteins | sample CryBogmetaGMA5M_FD_60365 | JGI IMG/M metagenome (GOLD analysis project Ga0007794, IMG submission 60365) | Freshwater microbial communities from Crystal Bog, Wisconsin, USA - MA5M | ecosystem: Environmental > Aquatic > Freshwater > Lake | place: Crystal Bog, Wisconsin, USA | collected 2009-07-06
GAGCGGTTGAAGGACGAAACGGCGGCAGCGGGCGCGGGGATGCGGCAGCGTCAGCGCGGGGCTGTCGAGTATCAGATTGTCAATCGAGAGGATGTCGATGTCCAGTGTGCGAGGCAGGTTGGGCGTGTCGCCGCGTAAGCGCCCGTGGCCCGCCTCGATGGCGTGTATCGCGTCCGAGAATGCTGCGGGGGAGAGGCTGGTTTCGACGACGACCACGCTGTTGAGATAGAGTTGGGAAGAGAATCGCTGCGGCACACCGACGGGTTCGGTCTCGTAGACCGGCGAACGCGCGGTGAGGCGGGTGTCCGGCAGCGCAGCCAGTGCGTCGCACGCCCGGTTGATCCAGGCGAGGCGGTCGCCTTCGTTGCTCCCGAGTGAGAGGATCGCTTCGTAGCCGTGTTGCTGGGTGTCCGTGGTTAGTGATCCGTTGTCGGGCTCTAAGCAGCCTCACGCGGGCTCGAAGCCGAGCACGTGGCGCATGGTGTACACGCCGGGCTTGCGGCCTCCGAGCCAGAGCGCGGCGCGCAGGGCGCCGGTCGCGAAGGCGTCCCGGCTGTTCGCCTTGTGGGTGAGTTCGATGCGCTCCTCGTCGGCGACGAACATGACGGTGTGGTCGCCGACGACCGAGCCGCCGCGCAGGGCATGGATGCCGATCTCGCCGCGCGGGCGCTCGCCAGTGATGCCTTCGCGTCCGTAGCAGGCGACATCCTTCAGGTTCACGGCGCGGCCTTCAGCCAGCGCTTCGGCGAGGCCGAGCGCGGTGCCGCTGGGGGCGTCTTTCTTGAGGCGGTGGTGCATCTCGACGATCTCGGCGTCGTAGTCCGGGCCGAGGATCGACGCTGAGCGGCGGACGAGTTCCAGCAGCAGGTTCACGCCCAGGCTCATGTTGGGCGCCCAGACGATGGGAATCTGCTCCGCAGCGTTATACACGGCCTTCTTCTCATCCTCGGTGAGGCCGGTGGTGCCGAGCACATAGGCCTGGCCGTTGGCAACCGCGTTCTCGAGGTTCTCCATGACCGAGGTGTGGAAGGTGAAGTCGATGACGGCTTCAGCCTCCTCCGGCCAGACTTCGGAGAAGCACAAAGACTCGGAGAGGCATTCGGCGTGGATGCCGGTAATCTCTTTGACGCGCGCGCCGATGGCGGGATGGTCGGCGCGTTCGATGGCCGCAACGACGCTGCAGCCGTTGATTTTGCAAGCGCAGCGGAGCAGGTTCTGTCCCATGCGTCCGGCGGCTCCGAGAATGGCGATTTTCATAGGTGTAAAAGGCTAGAGGAGTTTGGGAGGGTCACGGTTCAGCGGTTGGGGATTCCGGGGCAGGTTTGTTGCCTGCCCGGAAGAATCACATCAGGTTGAGACTGTGGAGCGTGTGGCTGATCTGGTCGCGGACCTTGTCAGACGGTTCGCACAGGGGCAGGCGGAAAACGGGATCGATGCGCCCCATGAGCGCCAGCGCGGTCTTAACCGGGATCGGGTTCGTGTCGATGAACAGGTCGCGGAAGAGCGGGTAATAAGTGCGGTGGAGTTCGCGCGCGTCGGCCATGTTGTTGGCAAGCGCCAGTCGCACAAGCGCGGACATTTCCTTGGGGATCACATTGGAAGCTACGCTGATGACGCCCGACGCGCCGACGCTGATCATCGGGAGCGTCAGGCTGTCGTCGCCGGAGAGCACAGGCAGTTCGCAGGCGTCCTTGATGGCGTTGACGCGATCCACGCTTCCGCCAGCCTCCTTGATGGCCGCGATGTTAGGGTGGGAGGCGAGCCGAACGACGACGTCGAGCGGGATTTCCTTGGCGGCGCGGCCGGGCACGTTGTAAAGCACGACGGGCAGGCCGAGATCGGCCACCGCCGCAAAGTGGCGGAAGAGGCCTTCTGCGTTGGGCTTGTTATAATATGGAGTCACCTGCAGCGTGGCGCCGACGCCCGACTGGAGCACAGCCCTCGTGAGTTCGATCGCTTCGGCGGTGGAGTTGGCCCCCGTGCCGGCGATGATGTCCACTTTGCCTGCGGCAGCCTCGACGGTGGCGGTGATGACTTTGATGTGCTCATGGAACTCGAGGGTCGGGGACTCGCCGGTGGTGCCGACGGGGACGAGACCCTCCACTCCGTTGGCGACCTGCCATTGAACGAACGCGCGCAGCGCAGAGTAGTCTACGCTGCCGTCCGTGTTGAACGGAGTGATCAGTGCGGTGAATGTGCCGGTAAAAGTCATAACGTCCTTCGCTTCGAATTAGGTCTCAATTATGGAACATGGCCGCCGTCTTGGTCAACGAGCAATCTTCGTTGGGTTTCATTTTTTTAGGGAACCTCTGAAAAACGTGTTGGTGTTTCAAGGACTCTCACTCCTTGACTTCAATTAACGTACTGCTATTATCGGTCAAATGAAATTACACCGCATCCATCATGTGGCGATTATCTGCTCGGACTACACCGCATCGAAAAGGTTCTACACCGAGATTCTGAGGCTAAGCGTCGTCGCCGAGAACTATCGCAGCGCCCGGCAGTCTTACAAGCTCGATTTGGGGTTGCCGGATGGTTCGCAGCTTGAGCTCTTTTCATTCCAGAATCCGCCGAAGCGGCTCTCGTATCCGGAAGCCTGCGGCCTGCGCCATCTCGCTTTCGAGGTGGACGATGTCGCGGCTTGGAAAACGAAATTGGAGTCTTCCGGTATCGCGGTCGAGGACGTCCGGGTGGACGAGCACACCTTCAAGCGGTTCGTTTTTTTCGCCGACCCTGACGGCCTGCCCATCGAACTGTACGAAGCCCATATCCGTGGCGGCGGCTAGAAGCCAGGGCCTTTTGTTTTGACCCCAGAACTTCTTGCGGACAAGGCGCAGGTTGAAGTCCGTATCTGCCGCACACGCCTCGAAGAAAAGCGGGCATAGAGCCCAGATGCCAGGTGGGCGGCGAAGATCACCTGCAAGGCGTTGCGCAGAAGGGCCAGAGCGCCGACGACGTTGGGGGGCGGCTGCGGGTCCAGTCCTCTCCTCAGCAGGCGTCCTTGCGCCGGTGCAGTCTGCTCTCGATTGCCTATGGAAAACAAAACCTTGCGCCGTATGGTTTCATTGACGGCTCCGGTTCGAACCTGCTAAACTAGGGTTGCTTTTAGGATGTGCTATGCGAAATAAACCGGATCAATTTTTGGACAGAAACGTGTATTCGCTGCCGTTGCGGCGCGAGGTCAGTTCCGTGATGCACTTTCTTCATGCGCAGAAGCGGGTGCTGAAGACGGGGCTGGATATCGGGTTCACGAATGCGGGCGTCAGCCAGTTTTTGCGTCAAAGCGGCGGCTATTGGATGAGCGTGGAGCTGACGCCGCAGCGTCAGTCGCTGGTGGCTTCCGTGCTCGGCGCGGAGACGGTCTTGGCGGCGGGCGAGAACAGCGAGCTGCCTTTCGAAGACAAGCAGTTCGACGCCGTGGTGGTGGCGCACGGTTCTTTGCCGTGCGACGATGCGGCTGCGGCTGCGATGATCCGGGAGTGCCACCGGGTGCTGAAGACGGGCGGACATTTCATTCTGACTGCGGAGTATCGCAAGCGGTATGGCGTGGCGGCGGCGCTGAACCGGCAGCGCGTCGTGTCAGGCGCGGGCGGCCGCTACAGCGAGACGGACATGTTTCGGTTGCTGCGGGACGGGTTCGACGTGCTGGGCTTCCGGTTCACCTGCCGTTTTTGGGTTCAGTTGGTTCGCCAGTGGGCGGACCGGCGCCGCGAGAACGGAACGCACGGCTTGGCGAATGGGTGGCTGCGCTTTCTCTATGCGACCGCGCTCGTTTTGGACGGGACACTGGCTCTGACCAAGGGCTATCAGATGACCGTCTACGGGCGCCGCAAAGGCTGGCGTGAAAAGCACACGCGCGTGATGTCGAGCGCCACGCCCGTGTCAGAGGCGATGCTGTTCGATCCCCGGCGCGACGGCAAACACGCCGCGTTGTCCCGGTTTTCGAAATAGGGCGTTAGCCGTGTCAGCAGCCTCGCCACGCCGCCAGCGCGTGGTTCGCCGGGCGCAGGACGGGCGCGAGCGACTGATAGAGGTCGGAAAGCGGCTGGTAACGCGCGTGGCGCGCCGCATCCGGGTGAAAAACGCGGGTCGCGCCTTTGACGCGCTCGACCGCGTCGTCAAGGTCACGCCAGACGCCGAGCGTGACACCCGCTAAAAGGGCCGCGCCGAGCGGGGAGGTGTCCTGAATCTCCGAGACTTCCACGTCCATTCCTGAGATGTCGGCTTTATTCTGCAGCCAGAAGGCGTTGCGGGTCGCGCCCCCCGAGGCGACAATCCGCTCGAAGCGCGTGCTCATGCTCCGCTCCATGGTCTGAAGAATGTGCAGGAACTGGTAGTTGAGCCCTTCAATCACGGCGCGGAACAGGTCGGCTTTACGCGTGGTGTTGAGCAGGCCAATGAAGGCGCCCGCTGCGCGTCCGTCGTTTACGGGGCAAGCGGCCGAAGAGAGATACGGCAGGAAGAGCACGCCGCCCGCGCCGGGCTGCGAGTCACGCTCGCAGGCGTCGATCATCTCCTCCCATGGCCGATCCGCGTCGCCGGTGATCTCGCGGAGCCACGATAGCGCCGAGGCCGAGGGCGAGCCGCCCCAGACTGCGGTGCGCCCCGGCGCGACGTGCGCCTGCACGCAGATGCCCGCGCGGCCCAGCGCCCAGTCGCAGGAGGTTTGGGCGACGGTGGCGATCAGATTCTCCCAACTCCCCATCACGTTAGAAACCACACCCGGCCGGTGCGCGCCCACCGGCAGCGTGCCGCACAGATGGTCCTGTCCGCCCAGCACGACCGGCGTGCCCTGCGGCAGACCCGTCATGCGCGAGGCCTCGGCATGAACCGATCCCAGTAGGGTGCCCGAGGGTTTCACTTCGGGCAGCAGCCTCCGCGGAATGCCGGATGCTGCGGTCAACTCGTCAGACCACTCGCGCCGCTTCTGGTCGAACAGCAGCATGCAGCTCGCCATGCTCGGGTCGGTCGCCCGCACGCCGCACAGCCTGAAGTTCACGAAGTCCTCGATCAGCAGCCACGACGCAGCCCGCTCGATGAGGTCGGGCTCGTGCTCCATCAGCCAGCGCACGCGCATCACGCCGGTCATCGCCCAGGGCGGGAAGCCGGCGATGGAGAAGGTCTTTTCCGCGCCGACGTTCTTCTCCCACCACGCCGCCTGCGGAGCGGTGCGCCCGCAGTGCCAACTGATGAAAGGGTAGAGCGTCTTGCCCGTCTCGTCGACCGGAACGCCGTCCATGCCCATGCCGGTCACGGCCACGCCTGCGACGCGAGCGGGATCGCCGATGCCCGACAGCGCTTCGCGGAACGCCTCGCCCACGCCGCTCCAGATCGCGTCGGGGTTCCAGAAGACCCACTCGGGATGCTGCGCGGAGAATGGGTTGTAGCGCTCGGTCGGACGCGAAGCCGAGGCCGCGCAGCGCCCGTCGGGCGCATAGAGGCAGACCTTGGTCGAGGCCGATCCGAGATCGACGGCTGCGATGAGCGTGCGGTCAGGTTTCATTTCTTACCCTCCATAGAAAGCTCTTTGTCATACCGTGAGGCACCAGATCGCCTCAGAGATCGTCGTGTACTGGTCAATACGGCAATGAATCACAGTGCAGACGGGAGTTGAGGCTAACCCAATCTGTGATCATCTCACGGGCGAGTCGGTTCGCCGAGCCTGCTGCTATTCCGCTTCGGCGTCAGCCGCATCGAGCGCGTCGTGGAAATCGCGCTGGCCGTTTGCGTCGAAAAGAGACCTGTCGAAACCTTCCCGCAGGCAGATCGCCCGAACGCGGATCTTGCCAGTCTCGTTGAGCTGCATCACATAGCGTAAGAGCGTATCAGCATCTTCGGAAATGACATGCTGCGCATCGCAAATGGCGGCTTGCGCGATGATCTTCATGTCATCTTTGATTGCCGGCCTGCTCTCGCCACCTGCCTTGAACGGCTTAAAATCTAACTCTGCCGTTTTGATGGCATCATCCCAGTTGAAGGGTAGAATGATACAGGATCGAAGGATTTCAGGCGGGATCGGCTGCCGGACACAGAACTCGCTGACCACAATCGTCGGCAAGAACACGGGTATGTGATCCTCTATGAAATGTCTCCAATAGCGAAGGGCAGTCTCGTGGTGACCACGAGTCGGGTCGGCCAACGTGATGAGAAAAGACGTATCGAGTACGATGCCGGCAGCCATCAGGTTCCTCCCCGTTGTTCGCGAACCCACGCTACGGCGTCCGGGACGTCGCGCCAAGCTTTCGCGCCCTGCTCGGTAAACCGACCGAGCGCCTCCTCATCATACGTAGGCTCGTAGTCCTCGAAGGCGATCAAATGCACGTTCCGCAACTGACCCGTCCGAAAGTGCTGCTCAGCTCGCACCCGCAAAAGAGCATCGCGGTACACGCGGTTTTGAGTTTCATCACGGATGAAGTCCTGAGACGTGTTGACGATGACCGTCTGCCCCGTGTCCCGCAACCGCAAATGAACATTGGCCTTTTGAGCCCCGCCCATGTTCTCGATTATGCCGAACAGATACTTCTCGACCGTCACCCAAGGAACGACTGTTCCCACACGGAAGTCCGAAGAGTGCGTCAGTCGCACGGTGGGCAAATCTGCCCGGTCTGGTTTGATGTCATATTCCAATCCGCCGTCTTTGCGGGCGTTTGCCTGCCACTTGGCTACCACTTCCGCTCGTTTTGGATCAATCTCGCCTAATGAATCTTCACGGGTCAGCACGGCAAGGTCGGCCTCCAATGCCAAAGAGGTCGCGGCAGTGAGAATGACCTTTAGCTTGTAGGAGCCTTCTCCGATCTCCACATGAGTCTCGTTCAGTTTTCCCTTCTGAGAACCGGCAAGGAAAGCCTCAACCTGTTGGTTAAACTCGTTAAACTGGGAAAAACCAATTGTACGCGGCGTCAAATCGACGCCGGACACCTTGCCGCGCAGGAAAAAGTCGATGGATCTGATTGTACTCATACCGAACGATAGAAATATACGACAGTTTCCACCTCGACGGCAAGCCTGTCGTCACATCGCATTCGCGTAGGCCAGAACGCAGACGCCTGCCACCAGAATCGCGAGGGCGAGGCGGATGCCGCTCACCGCACGCGCGTCGGCTCCACGCCATTCGCCGGCCAGGAAGCCGTTGACCGTGCCCGTGAAGATCGCGAGCGACATGAAGATCGCGTAGCCGACCGAGACGCCGAGCGCCCCGAGCTTCGGGCAGCCGACGCCGAAGAAGGCGATAGCGCCGTCGTGCAGGAGGGCCATCAAGAGCGCAACCGCGTAGACCGGTAGCACGTCGGAGCGCACCAGGGTGCCCCAGGTCTTGTTGACGGTCAGTTTGTAGGCGCAGGAGCCGCAAGCGGAGAGCGAGCCTCCCCAGAGCGCGAGTGCTGTCACTGCGAAGCTCGCACGCCATGCCGGATTGACGAAAGGTTCGGCAGAGGCCAGCCTCATGACGTCGCCGCCGAAGCCGAAGGCCAGCGCGTAGCAGGCGCAGAACGCGCCCGAGAGCACGGCCACGGTGATCCCCTTGGCTAAGTTGCGCGGCGCCTGGCCTGTGCCGCCGCCGTGTTCCTTCAGCAGAGCGGCCTTGCCGGATACCACCACGCCTAGGATGCAGACCGCCGCGCCGCCCAGCATCACCGCGCCTTTGGCAGTGCAGAAGACGCTCGGCGTGAAGATCAGCGCCGGGACGATCATGCCGAAAGCGATCTGCACGCCGTAGTTGATCGCATAGGCCAGCGAGAGCCCGACAAAGGCGAAGCTGAGCCCCAGCGTCATCGAGCCGAGTCCCCACAGGAAACCGAACGCCACCGGGCCTAGCCACTGGGCGGGCGTGAGCGAGCCTATGACGCCGAAGAGGTTTTTCACGAGCGCGGGCCCGGCCAGCAGCGGAAGCAAGATTGTGGCGAAGAAAAAGAAGGGCCCCCACAGCGTTTCCCACGGAGTCCCTTTGCGAACGAACTTGCTGGGCAGGCCGAACGAGCCGCCGCAGAGAGCACCCAACACAATCAGCATCAATCCGATAGCCATGATTATCCTCCTGTTATCCCCGCAAACCGCCGCGGACGCCTCGGGGAGGCGTCCCTACCGACAGCGCCTTGTGTTCCGACTGCACGTCGTGTCGTCTGGTAGGGCGGTTTCCCCGTAAACCGCCGCGAACCCGTGCCGCTACGGACGCCTGCGGGGAGGCGATCGAAGTGCTACTTCCCATACAGTCTCAACGCGTCCAGCAGTGCGCGGTAGTTCTCGGGTTTCACGCCGCGGTGAACCGTGTTGCTGGAGGAAACGATCAGTCCGGCAGGTCCGCCGTCGGCGATGCAGCGACGCACCTCGTCGCGCACGTCGCCGGTCGTGCCGGTACACAGCGTGTTTACGCAGTCGATGTTGCCCTTGAGCGCGATCCGGTCGCCGTACTGGCGCTTCATGCCAGCTATGGTTAAGCCCGCTCCTGGGTCGATCGGGTCGAGGCAGTCGATCCCCGCGTCGATCCAGTGGTCCACCAGCGGCAGCACGTTGCCGTCGCAGTGCTTCACCGTAAGACAGCCCAACGCCTTGAAGCCTTGGATCGCGCGGCGGAACGACGGCAGTATCTGTTCGGCGTAGACGTCGGGCGGGAAGAGGGGGCCGGCGGCCATGGCGACATCGTCGGTGGTGGCGATGATCCGCACGCCGAAAGTGCGGACCGCGTGTTCCGCCAGCGCGAGGTTGTAGGTGACGATTCGGTCCAGAAACTCAGCGCAGGCTTCGGGCTCGACCATCGGGGCCATGAGCGCCTCTTCGTAGCCCAGCAGATCGCGCAGATCCGAAAAGCCGTCTCGCAGGTTCCACACCACTGCGCGAGAGTCGCCGAAGCGCGTGACCGCGCGGCGCAGCGTGGCGAAGCGGTGATCCGCATGCGGGTCGGGGAAGGTGAAATCCAAGTGGCGAGTGACATCCGACAGAGGCTGCGCGATGACGGCAGGGATGCAGTCGCCAGTGAGCTGGCGGCGGTTGCCCCATTCGTCCTCGAACGTCTGCGCGTCGATGAAGCGCTTGGCGTAGTCGGGCCGGATGTTGATGCCGTCGATGTCGAGGCGCTCCACCACGTCGAGCGGATCGGCCGAGCCGGTCAGCGCCCGGCCGACCGAGACATCGATGAACCATTCAAAAGTGGGAATCCGGTCGGGCGTCTCCCGCCGGATCGCGGCGCACATGCGTTCGGTTGCGTTCATTTGAGCACCTTTGTGTCGCGTTTGGCGTGCTCGGCCTCTTCCATCTGGCGGGCCTTCCACTGGTCGCGAGTCGTGTAGAGATCCCAATAGAGGCTGTAGCGCTGGGGCTGCAGCGCATAGAAGGCGACCAGCGTGATGTCTGCGGGTTCGCCAACGCCTTTCGTTCTGAAGGTCAGCGGCTTGCCGGGCACCGCTTCGACCCATTCATCCACGGGCCGGCCGCCAGTCAGCAGGACCGGCATGGACGGAGGCTGAGCTTTGAAGAAGTCGCTCTGCTTGACTGCGTAGGGCATGGGCGGCGCGATCCCGTTCGTTCCGAGTTCGCCGGCCAGAACGACAGGTCCATAGCAGACGGCCGCACGCGAAGGGTTGTCCGGCATCGGGACGAGGCGCAGGGACATCGGGATTTTCACGTCGACGCGGTCCCCGTCTTTCCACACCCGTGCGATGGAAATGAAGCTGCCGGGATTGGCGTCATGTGTGAACGGAAGGCTGTTGACGCTGGCAGTCATGCCGCGCGTGGCCCAGCCGGGGTAGCGGATGCGCAGCGCCATCGTGAGCGGTTGCTTGCAGTGCAGAGTCAGCCGTGTGGTGTCCTCTTCCGGATAGCGGGTTTCCTGACGCACCGTCAGACCCTTTTCGCGCCACGTGAGTTCGGAGGCGATGAAGAGGCTGACGAAGAGGTTCTCTGCGTCGTGCCAGTAGATGCTGTCGGCGTACTTGGCGTGGTTTTCGAAGCCCGTGCCTGTGCAGCACCAGGCAGATTCGTTCGGCAGGTTGTAGGGCATGAACCATGCGCCGTAGACGGGGATGTGGTAGGCCATCTGTCCGGTGTGCGGGTCCTGGGAGGCGAGGATGTGATTGTAGAGAGCACGCTCGTAGAAATCGGCGGTCGCGGCAGTGGGCTTCCAGGCGAAGAGGTGTCGGGTGAGCTTCAGCATGTTGTACGTGTTGCAGCTTTCGGCCGTGAACGGACTCACGCGGGCGTTGAGCTTGTCGGGCGGGCCGAAGCCTTCGTGGTCGCTGTTGCCGCCGATGACGTAGCTGTGATGGTCTGCCACGCGGTCCCAGAAGAACTCGGCGATGGTGCGGTAGTGCGCCTCGCCCGTCAGTTCGTAAAGGCGGGCCATGCCGATGATTTTGGGGATCTGCGTGTTGGCGTGCAGTCCGGAGAGCTTGTCCTGACGTGCCGCAAGCGGCTCCATGACACGCTTATGGTAGAGGCGCCGTGCGGCTTGCAGGTGTTGAGGATTGCCCGTCAAAGCATAGAGGTTGGCCATGGACTCACTGATGCCGCCCTGCTCTTGATCGAGCATCTTCTCGACCTGCTCGTCGCTGAGCTTTGAGAGACGCGCGGCCACCCAGTCGCCGAACTTAGACGCCGCCACCAGCGCCTGCGCGTTGCCGCAGAGGCGGTGCGCGTCCAGCAGGCCGGCGAGGATCTTGTGCAGCGTGTAATAGGGCGCCCACACCTTTTCGGCCCGTTCCACGCGTTCGATTAGTGATGTCGGGAAGGCGCTCAGGTAGCCGCTGTCACCCAGGGCGGTCTGACACTTGGCGAGTTCGCGCACCAGAAAGTCTGCGCGCTCTTTGAAGCGAGTGTCGCCGGCGCTGGCATACATCAGAGCGCACGCCGAAAGGTAGTGGCCTGTCAGATGCCCGCGCAGCTCGCTCGCGGGCTTTTCCCAGTTGCCGAGCGGTACGGCGGCGGAAGGCAGACCCGCGTTGACGCGGAAATTGTGCAGCAGCCGGTCAGGGTCGAGACTCAGCATATAGGCGGCGTCATGCGCCATTGCCGTCTTGAACGGGCCATCCAGCAGGCGCACATCCTGCAGAGAGAAGGGCTCCACTTGATTGGTCACGGCTGGCGGGACCTCCGCGTGAACCGCAAGCGAAAAAAGAAACGAACAGCCAACAACGGTGTTTCTCAGAACGTGATCGTACTGCATGGTCTTCACTCCAGAGTGGGCCGCGCTTCACCGCCTGCCAACTGGGCCTCGCCGCCCGCCTTTTCATACACGCCGTAGAACTGGCAGACCGAGTCCAGCCACGTCACAATCCGGCTGGTCTCGTCCGCAGTGAGCTTCACGCCGTGGTGCCCTTTCTGAAGCATCGCGTAGAGCTTGGAGGCTCTCGCTCCGAACGCGCCGGGCGTGGTGCGGTAGAACTTCGGCGAGTTCCAGTCGCGGTTCGACCCGTAGGTCGTAAAACCGTAAGGCTCGGCCAGACTCATATAGGAGGCGAAATATCGGGTGCCTTTGTTCATCCAGCCCTTCGCCTGCAAGTCCTGCACCTCGCTGTCCAAGCGGGGAGGCGTCTTCTGACCGGCCTGCGCGGCCTTGATCTTCTCAGCGTGGCAGGCCACGCAGTTCTTGTCCAGCACCGGCTGCACGAGGCGCGGAAAGCTGAAGGGGTTCGAGCCCTGCGGGCCGGGTGCCAATACGGAAGGCGCGCGCTTCATGGCCAGCGGCGTCGCAGAAGGCGTGCGCTCCGGCGCGCCGGCCTTGGGCTCGTGGCAGCCCTGGCACGACGTCCGCTCGCCCGGCATGAAGGCCGTGGCGGAGCGCATGGACTGCACGGCGCAGCCGTTGGC
>Ga0007794_10000528_pt1 | contig 11786 bp, 12 predicted proteins | sample CryBogmetaGMA5M_FD_60365 | JGI IMG/M metagenome (GOLD analysis project Ga0007794, IMG submission 60365) | Freshwater microbial communities from Crystal Bog, Wisconsin, USA - MA5M | ecosystem: Environmental > Aquatic > Freshwater > Lake | place: Crystal Bog, Wisconsin, USA | collected 2009-07-06
TGTGTCAATCGGGTCGGCAGCGGAGATGCCGGGGCGCTCGACGACGATCAGGTTACAGCTGCGGAAGATCTCGTCATAGCGGTGCCATGTGCCGATCTCCAGAAAAGAGTCGCCGCCGATGATGAAAAACAGTTCGTCCTCCGGGCACTGTTCGCGGTAGTCACGGATCGTGTCAACGGAGTAGGATTTGCCCCCCCGCTCCGCTTCAACCGTTGACAGCTCGAAATCGGCACTGTCGGCGATGGCCAGACGAACCATGTGCGAGCGGCATTCAAACGATACGTCCCCCGCCAGCAGCTTGTGCGGCGGGTCGGCGGCCGGGACAAAAAGTACCCTGTCGAGGCTGCAGGCGTTCTGCGCCTCCCGGGCAATGCGCAGATGTGCGTTGTGCACCGGGTTGAAACTCCCCCCCAGCAGACCGATTCTCATCTACAGGATCTCCGGCTTTAGTAGTGTACCCTTTATCGGTAGGGAGTAAACCCCCGGTGAGGTCATGAACTTGGCCAGCAGCATGAACACCAGTTTCTGTTTTTCCATAAATTCCGCTTTGGGCATAATCTCCAACCTCATGTTAAGAGGAGTCACGGCAGCATTGGCACCTGTCGGCAGATCCCCCGAAATCCGCATATACACCCCGTCCCCCTCCAGAGTGAAGCTTTCCAGACGTGCTTTCCCGTCACTGACCCTGACAATACCCTGCGTCTTCAGGTTGGCGGCGTCCGGAAGCGGGAAGGATCCCAGTTTAACTCCGATAAGCTCAAGCTGTTTTACTTCGACCTTCAGATCACCGGTCAACCCCTTCGCGTTGCGTTTCAGTGTCCCCCGGCTCCAGAGATTCCCGGCAGCTTTGGCTCCCAGCACACTTTTGAAAAAGGGAATGTCTGCAAGGGATATATCATGTGCATCAAGATCCAGAGCGTCTGCGCCATTCAGGGCATATCTGACGTCCAATTGCCCTTTTCCGATCGTCGCCGCTCCGGAAAATACGGCCTGTCCGACAACAAGCGGCAGCAGCAGCGGCCTGACCTGCAGTCGCTCACAGCGGAGCAGCGCTCCCTGTTGGGATGAAAGCAGCAAATCGTCCCATGCCAGACCGGGAAGTACTGTTTTGTGAACCGCCGGGGAGAGGGTCAGACCCTGCTGCGACAGTATCCGGGCGATAACGGTATCGATCCGCGCTGTCGGGAACTGTATATAGCAGAACAGCAGGAACAGCATCAAGGCTGCGGCCGTAAGCCCCGCCCGTTGTGCCTGCATCAGGCCCTTCATCGTTTTCCCTGGCTGGGTGCCGGTCTGATCAGCGCAAGTATCAGGGACAGATCGCAGCGAGTCGGGTCATCATAGCGCACCTTCAGGTTGCTTTTCTTGATTACCAGCGGGCGGCTTCCCTTTTCGAGCCGGTAAAGCAGGTTGATCGCTTCGTTAAACGTTAACCCGTCGATCCGGATATCGGCAGCATCCTCCATAAAACCGCCCCGCTCTTCACCTTTGAGCGGCGCTATTTTTACCGATTTCCCTTTGATGCCGGTATCTTCAATAATCTTTGCCAGTGAGTCGTCCGGTTTGAGTGAGGCGACACGCCCGCTCAACATATTTGACGACTGCCGGGCCGCCTGGTACGCAACCTTGAGCGGCATCAACTCCTTCAGCATCGTTTCACGTGCGGCCCGTTTTTTTTCAGAGGCTTGCACCCTGGTGTTGAGCGCTGACCAGCCAATCGCCGCTGCCAACAGTACAATAAGGGCATAGCCGCTCCACAGCCGGGTGCGGGGGTCAAGATCCTGCCATCGCTCACGGAGAATTTCTATGAATCTCATTTCGATCCCTCCTTAAGCGTTCCGGTCAAGCTGAAACCGACCATGCCATCCGGGCGGCTCTTAACCTCACCCAGTTCGGAGGTGGCAAGCAGGGGGGCAATGGCAGCCTTAAATTCATTGACCGCCTGGGCGGTACGGGCATCACCCTTGATCCGCAGATTACGTCCTTCTACCTCGGCTTCATACAGACCGTTGATGGTGCTCCCTTTCGCTTCCACCACTTTTTTCAGGACATCGAGATGGTCGCTTGAGCTTTCGACGCCGGCCAGCTTTTTGATCTCCGCTTTTATTTCCGAGACCTCGTCAACCGCCTTGGCGCGGGTCGGGAATACCTCGCGATATATTGCCGAGATGGACTTGTTCAGCGAGGCGATATCAGCAACGGAGGCACGGTACTGGAGCGTTTTGCTCACAAACAGCAGTGTGATGACGACAGTTGCCAGTATGCCGGTCAGCAGCAGCTTCCGGCGCAGTTTGGCATCCCCGGCGGTCCAGGCCAGTTCCCCCTTCCGGAAATCGGGAAGGGTCCCGGCGGATCCGGCCCGTGCCACGGCATAGAGCCCCGCAAGTTGCCGGAAGGTTTCGTCATTTTTGAACAGATGGCCCAGCCCCTGCGGCACTTCGGGTGTTGCCACCGGCAGAGGGAGCGCCTCCGTGTCTGTAAGCTCGCCAACCGACCCGATCAGACAGAGCAGCGGAGGAAGTTCACCACCGGAAAGCTCCACTGCCGACAGTGTCGCTGCGATGGCTGGTGCGGTCGCGCCGGCAGCAAAGGCCCGGAAATAGGTCAGCCGCCCCCCCTTTAGAAAGGATAGTGTCGTGCCGTCATAGAGCGCACATTCCGGAGGCACTCCCGGCAGTTCTGCCAGTGCAAATGGAAGCGAGCTGACCACGTGGGGCTCGATCCCCCCTTCCCGAAACGGCTCGATTGCTGCGCTGATATCGCTCTTGCGAGCCCACAGCGCCAGAAACTGCCCTTCGCCGGCCGGCAGCACCTCGAGCACTAGATCTTCCACCGGCAGCACGATTTCCCCCTGCAAATGCGCCGGCAGAACTTCGCGGACCTTGCGGAGATCGCTGAACGGTAGACTCACGGAGCGCTGGGCAAACAGTTCCGGGGGAAGGCAGAGCACCACACGCGGGGAGCCGGTCATTTTTTCGGCAACGTGGTGAACGGCATCGGTCAGCGTGCGCTCTTCATCCAGTTCGATGGAGGCGGCCCCGATCAGATCCGTGGCACGTCGGGACATACTGAAATGGGCCACCGTCAACCGTTTTTCTTCAGCCTGTAGAATCAGATAATCCATGGTACGTAGCACCCTCGCCTGCTGATATATATGAAATAGTTCAATACTCCTGCCATGATAGTAACATACCGTTTGACACAACAGACTCAATTTTACGAACGGAATCTTTTACCGTCGCTACGGCGGTTATTTTGTAGAGAGTATAGGTTTTATAGGCCTTAAGCCTGCCAAGCCAAGCTCCATTATATATATTATTTAATTCCGTGACTTTTGAAAACCCACCCTCACCATCAAATGGTCTTTTCTGTAGTATTTGATCGGCGACTGATTCAGTGATGCTTGCGTGCAAAGCCATAAGGACAGCCTTAGGTGCTGCATTAACATTAATGTTGAATAATGGTGATTGTGATTGTGATTGTTCTCTTGGGTAGATTGTAAGACAGTCCCTCAATCTTGCGTTTTTACCCACAAGACCGTCAAACATGGCCGGCGTGATCCCCTTGACGAGAGTCAGTTCAGACAGTGTCATCAGCTTCCCGTTATGCGCACTGTATGGCGGTTTCAGATCGCGATAATAGGGCGTTTCCGCACCGTTGGTTGTCAAAATTTCATCCTTGTCAAGCCAATCTGCAACTGATGCCACGACTTTACTCCACGTATCACCCTGTTGTGCAGGAGACACCGGAAGCCCCTGTAGCAGCCGCACCAGCGCATCATTTATAAGACCGTCTGGTTGTTTTTGCCCGTCTACTACCAGCCTGTTGATATTGATTTTCCCGCTTTCGTCACTGACCGCTATCTCCAGACAGCCTACCTCATCACAGAGCGGTTTTGCCAGAATAGCCAAAAGAAGTGCCGGGTCAGTTTTTATATCGATGGCCGTTTTAACCGCCATGACGCCCGATTCTGCCAGAATTGAAGCCTGCTGACCATCGCGGAAACTGCGGCTTATTGACGTGTCAACATACACCTGGTGGATCATTTCGACGACAACAGCCACCATCAGCGCGGTAACAACCAGAGTCAGAATAAGCGCAAAACCTGATTCATTAGTACGTCGTATCATCTTTATATCACGCGAGGCTCAGAGAGCACTGTAAACTGCACCGGTCCCCCCTGATCCTTTACTTCTATTGTTACTCGCACGTATTTTGGCGGTTTGTTCACGTACATGCTGTCGTCCCAGACTTTTACCCATTTAGAACCGTCGCTGGAACACTCCACCAGAAAGGAGCTGATTTCCTCCATCTGGGTATAGGTTACGGCGCTGCTCTCAATAAAGAGATCCCGCACCTGACGTTTTAACATGAGTTTCTTGCCTTTTTCTTCTACTCGATAGGTAACGATAATGATGCCGGAATTTTTCTCCCGTATCAGTGGAGACGCCAAGGTAGTGAGCTTCAATACAGATGCGCGAGCACCGAAATAATCCCGGTCCTCCACAACAAAACAGAGCCCCAGCCCTAATTTTTTATCCACCGAATTTAGCTGCGCTGAGGCAATTTCCCGCCGAATCAAGTCCAGAGTTTCGCCAAGTTCTCGCCGCGTTTCCATGCCCGCAGAAGCCCGATCCCTGGCCCGTATCACACCAAAATAACTGCCGTACAGCGCAGCGGTGAGGATGCCAAGCAGCACCACCGCAATCAGAACTTCCAGCAGCGTGAACCCGCTATTTTTGGAGATAGCGGACAAGAGCCACCTCCCTGCCGCCACTGACGCGCTTCACTTTGTAAACTTTTTTTTGCAAAAATGAGTAGTCTGTCGGCAGCACCTCTATCGTGCAGATCAGTTCAGAGTGAGCTTTTGGGAAGCCTTCTTCGTCGAGCATATAGTTCCGTGCCAACAGCGTGAGTGCAGTACTGTCGCGCTCGCTGGCAACTATCCCGAGATGATAATTTACCGCACCTAACACCGTCAGAATGACGCATGCCATGATGGCCAGGGACACCATTACTTCAAGGAGCGTAAAGCCTTTCATGGCGGGTCCTCAAGATATCCCTCGTAGGCCCTGATCTTGCCAACTGACGGGAAAGACATCACCGTCCAGAATTTCCCGTCGGGAGAGCGAAGATGGATAGTAATAAATTCAGAACCGATAGCTAGCTGCAACTGGCCGTCATTGACTTTACCAAGGAACGTCCGGACATCGGAAACGGTAATTCCCTCTTTAATTACAGATTTTAACAGCAGCGGGTCAGATGGAGCTTTTATCGTCCCACTGGCACTGATTTCAAGTATTTTTACGCTATCAGTCCCAAGGTCAATGGCAAGTTCATACCGGGCTCCCACTGGTGCAGCCCGCTCCTGCATGTACAGTAGCGTTGAAGCCAGAGTCCGGGCAGAAATTTTCAGATTTTCCTGGTCCGATGAGGGGAGGCGGGGGATAACGAGCAACATCACCATACTGATGATTGCCATCACAACCATGATCTCGATCAGGGTAAAGCCGCTCCGGCAGCGCTCTTTCCGAAATCGGGTGTTATCAACGGAATCCTTGACTTGCTGGGGCCCCATCATCTAGACCATTGCAATGATGCGCTGCAAGTCTTCGCTGATGAGCTGCTTTTGCCATTCTCTCATGCCTGGAATAGAGTCAAGCTCTTGTGGTGCCGCATCTTGGGTATCAGCAACCGCTTCAAGCAGCCAGTTCGGGGCCATTACGCCTGGATCAAGTCCCGCTTCCAGACAGCGGTGCTCACGCCAGGTTTTCAAATTTTTCAATCGCTCCTTGACCCGCTCAAGAACCTCCTTTTTCCCGTTACGCGGGAATCGGGGCACATTGCTTTCCGGAGTTGCGAGGCCCCGCTCAACAGCACCTAATATGTTCGTGCCATGCCGTTGAAGCTGACCGGGGGTCATACCTTTGACCTGTGATAGATCGTGCAGCGTTCTCGGTCTGACTTCTGCTACCTCAATGAGGGTGTCAGCCGACAGGACTTTGAATGGCGGCCGGTCCAAAAGTTCCGATTGTTTGGCGCGCAACTGCAGTAATTCTTCCAGAATGGCAAGGCTGTGCCCTCTCATCTTGCTGGCCCCTTTGCAATAGAGAAACAGCGGGCCGTCTTTTTCCGACACCCGTGCTTGGCACACCAGCCGTCCTTCCTCTTCCAGCCATTCCAACCGCCCTCTGCTCACCAGCTCTTCGCGCAGCTGATCGTGTAATGGCAGTAAATCAGAGGTATCGGCTGCCGCATAAGCGCACATTTCACGACTCATGGGGCGCTTGCTCCAGTCCGCCTTCTGGTATTTTTTATCCAACTCAATGCCGAATCGTGCCTTTAACAGTGCCGCAAGGCCAAACTCTGCAAGCCCCAGAAAACGGGCGGCAATCATGGTGTCAAACAGGTTAGTCACTTCGATGCCAAAATCCCGATGCAGCGAACGGATGTCATAATCGGCACCGTGCATTACTACTACGATGTCAGGATTGCCAAGCGGGGCTGCCAGTGGCGACAGCGACGGCAACGCCAGGGGGTCTATTAGCCAGCTTTGCTGGCGGGTTGAAACCTGGACGAGGCAGACTTTTTCACGGTAATGATGGAGCGAATCCATCTCCAGATCTACCGCGATTTCTGTCTGCTGCGAAAGAATGTCGGCAATTTCAACCAGTCGCTCAGGCGTTGTGATTATTTCGCAGGTTCCAGCCTGCCCATGGAAAGTGCTCAAACTGAAAACTCCCTTATAATTGAGTAAGTTGTGGTACGCTGCGCCGCCCGGAAGCCGGCACCATGCACCAGGTTGATCATCTCTTGCTGCGACATACAGAAACTGCAGCCGGCGGCGGCTACTACATTTTCTTCCAGCATGGTGCCGCCAAGGTCGTTAGCCCCGAAGAACAGAGCCACCTCAGCCATTTTGGCACCCTGTGTTACCCAACTGGCCTGAATATTGGAGATATTATCCAGCACAATCCGCGATAAAGCCAGTACTCGTAAATAATCAACGCCTGTTGCAGTGATCCCGCCCAATTCCGTGTTGCCCGGCTGGTAGGTCCAGGGGATAAATGCCGTAAACGAGCCCCCCTGATCCTGAATATCACGGACTCTAAAGAGATGCTCAACAATGTCTTCAGTCGTTTCACTACTCCCAAACATCATTGTGGCGGTTGTCGGCATACCAAGTCCGGCAGCCTTCAACATGACTGTGCTCCACTGTTTCCAGCCAATTTTTTTCGGAGAAATTGCGCTGCGCACTTCGTCAACCAGAATCTCTGCTCCGCCTCCCGGAATCGAGTCGAGTCCGGCATTTTTGAGCCGAAGTAGCGTTTCATCGAGCGTGAGACCCGAATTCTCGGCTATGCTGGTGACTTCTGCCGGAGACAGTGAATGATTTTGAATTGTCGGGAAACGTACTTTTATTTCCCGGAAAAGCTCTTCAAAAAAATCTATTTTCAATTCAGGGTTCAGTCCCCCCTGCATGAGCAACTGGGTTCCCCCTTCGGCAACAAGTTCCGCGATTTTTCCGTAGATCTGTTCAAACGTTAGAATATAGGCATCGCCCGATTCTTTGGACCGGTAAAATGCACAAAACGAACATTTTGAATCACAAATATTTGTGTAGTTTACGTTGCGGTCGACAACAAAGGTCACCATATTGTCCGGGTGGAGTCGACGCCTTATTTCATCAGCGCTTTTCCCGAGGGACAATAGGTCGCCGTGGATCAGCAGATCGAGTGCTTCAGCACGCTCAATTCTCTCCGATCTCACTGTACTCAAGCAACACGCTCCAGTTTTTCTTCGAGCATCCGGCGGATATCCAGCGGTATGCGCCGTGGCTTAAGGGTTGGACTTATGCAGGCCAGTGTGACGAACCCCTCTACCAGCAGTCTGCCATCATTCTGTCGAACTATTTTCTGGCGAAGCGTTATTGATGAACCACCTACCCGCGTCGGGCAGGTTTCAACGCAAAGGAGATTATCATGAAGTGCGGGGGCTTTAAAGTCTATTTCAAGCCGTATCACCGGGAAAACAAAACCATCACTGGCCAGTTCGGCGACAAAAAAACCGTGGCAGCGAAAAAACTCCGTTCGAGCGCGTTCCATATACTTTATATAATTTGCATGATACACAACACCACCGGCATCGGTGTCTTCATAATATATTCGGACTTCCATTAACTATCATAACTCCGTGTTTTCAGTTTACCCAATTTGAGTGGTTACTCTAGTGCAGATTTCTTTCATCCGCAACTTATTCCCCGCATAATAAGGCTATATGCCAATAACTGCTCGTAGCGCTGCAAAAACAGTCTCTGGCGCCGAAGCAGCCTTTTTTCTGCCCCTAGTATTCGTAGGGGCCGGTTATGCGTTTAGGCGCAGTTTTGGCGCGACACCTCGTCAAGCCTTGATCTGACTGGGTTTGCACTGTTTTATGAACATCAAAACGCGTTCTCCCATGCTATACGGAAGTGTGTAGCGGTGAACACCCGTTATCATGAATCCGTTTTCATGTATAGTTTTGTCGCTCGCTGTAATTTCATGGTCAGCCTGCTCCCCCTTCATCGCTATCAACACCCCACCATCCGCAAGTAACGGTACCGCCAGAGAGACAAAACGATCGAGCCGTGTAAATGCACGTGACGTGATGACGCTGAATGAATTCCCTTGAGTTTTGTGGAGCGTTTCAATCCTTGCGTGAATTGCTTCAATATTTTGAAGGTTCAGAAGGCGAATGATGTGCCGTTGAAAATGGATTTTTTTTGCTATGGCATCAACGGAGACCATAGCAGTATCTGGTCTGATTATTTTTAAGGGAATTATCGGCAGCCCCGCACCCGAACCGATATCAAGCATACGGTCAGCCGGAGTTATGTATTGGGCAAGAGCAAGGGAATCGACAAAGTGTTTAATTGCAATCTCTTTGTGGTCCGTTATTGCAGTCAGATTGACTTTGCTATTCCATTTTACCAGTTCAGCAGCATAGGTTTCTAGTGAGGTGATTTCATGTGCAGAAAGCAATAGCCGCATTTCTTTTGCTTCTTGTGCAACTATATTGCCTATTAGTGGTGACATTCCTCTGCATTTTCCTTCCTTGAAGCGGACTTTAGTGCTATTGCCAAAATTGAAATAGCGGCTGGCGTCACACCAGGGATTCGGGATGCCTGCCCTAGCGTGTCTGGCCTGTTTGTTGACAACTTTTCGCGAACTTCAGTTGTCAGGCTTTTTATGGAGGCGTAATTAAGATCTGTGGGGATGCAGGTCGTTTCCATTTTTTTTGACTGTTTGACCTGCTCTATCTGCCGATCAATATATCCCTTATATTTAGTATGTATTTCGACTTGGTCGCTTACCTCTTTTGGCGTCTCCCGCGAAATGGGATCCAAATCTGCCAAATCGGCGTAACAAATATCTGAGCGCTTTAGCAGATGCTCCAGAGTAGTTCCCTTTTGGATATCATGCAGGCCCCGGCGGGCGAGCTCAGCCTGCGTGTTGTCAGAGTGCTGCAAACGGGAAACCGATATGCGCTCAAGCTCTTCCCCGATCATTCTCTTTTTGTCTAGAAAGTGAGCATACTCCTGCTCTGGTACAAGTCCTAACCGGTACCCTATCTCTCTCAGGCGCAGGTCTGCATTATCCTCACGCATTAATAGTCGGTATTCCGCACGCGATGTAAACATGCGATAGGGCTCTTTTGTACCAAGCGTCACTAGGTCATCAATCATGACACCAATATAGGCTTCACTCCTTCCCAATATTAGCGGATCGCGGCCTTTTACGCGAAGCGCAGCGTTTATACCGGCAATGAGGCCCTGACCAGCAGCCTCCTCATATCCCGAAGTACCGTTGATCTGGCCTGCATGATACAGGTTTTTTATCAGTTTCGTTTCGAGTGATGTGTGCAATTGGATAGGATCAACATAGTCATACTCGATCGCATAAGCTGGGCGCATTATTTCAACGCACTCAAGACCAACGATGGAGCGATAAAAAGCAATCTGTACGTCCACCGGGAGTGATGTAGACATACCGCTAGGATATACTTCAATTGTGTCAAGACCCTCAGGCTCAATAAACGTCTGGTGACGCTCCTTATCAGGGAAGCGAACAACTTTATCTTCAATTGATGGACAGTAGCGTGGGCCGATACCCTCAATAATGCCGGAGTACAACGGTGATCGGTCCAAGCCTGACCTGATTATATCGTGCGAACGCGGATTAGTGTACGCAATGTGACAGGGTAACTGCGGCATACTGATTCTGTCAGTAGAGAGCGAAAATGGCAGCGGAGGCGTGTCGCCGAATTGGGGTTCCAGCTTGGAAAAGTCAATTGAGCGCGCGTCGAGCCTAGCAGGAGTACCGGTTTTAAGTCGGCCAACGCTGAATCCGAGTTTCTGTAACTGGTCGGAGAGCCCTATCGAAGGCTGGTCTCCAGCGCGCCCTCCGGGATAGTGGCTCAACCCTATGTGGATCAGCCCGCGCATAAAGGTGCCGGTGGTAACTACAACTGTTTTTGAGAGGTACCGAATGCCAGACTGCAGCTCAACTCCGCGCAACTCGCCGGACTCTATGTAGAGGGATGTTACTTCTCCCTGCTTAAGGTCAAGATTGTGTTGATGTTCAAGAACCCGTTTCATTCTAAGACGATAGAGCTGCTTATCAGCCTGGGCACGGGACGCCCTGACGGCAGGCCCTTTTTTGGTATTCAATACCCGGAACTGAATGCCTGTAGCGTCTATATTCTTGGCCATTTCGCCGCCCAGAGCATCTACTTCTTTAACCAGATGCCCCTTTGCCAACCCCCCGATCGAGGGATTACAGGACATAAGCGCGATTGCATCAAGGTTGATTGTCAGGAGCATTGTGCGGCACCCCATCCGTGACGAGGCCAAAGCGGCCTCACAACCGGCATGACCAGCCCCAACAACGATAACATCATATTTCTGATCATAATTAATCATGGGGGGTTTCCGCAGACTAGTGTTGTTTCACGTGGAACATAGTATCACTTACCAATACAAAACGAAGAAAATATAAGGTCAAGAACCTCATCCGTAGCAGTTTGGCCGGTAATTGAGCCGATGGAATAGAGTGCACCACGCAAGTCGAGAGCAAGTAGATCAAGACTACAGTCTTTGACACCGGCAGAAAACTGTTGCAAATGGTTAGCAGCAGTGACAAGGGCATCACGGTGGCGAGACCTTGAAATTGCAACAAAATCACACGGATCAGATTGATTAGAAGGGGAAAAAAGCGAACAGACCTGTCTCTTGAGCAAATCAATACCGGCCCCAGTAAGAGCAGAAATTTCCGTCACTGCATAAAAAAAGTCAATATTTGGGAGCACAAGTTTTCGGGGAAGGTCAGATTTGTTAAAAACCGCAATAGCTCTTGAATCAGCAAGAGCATTGAGAATAAACTGGTCTTCATTGCTAAACTCCATAGACGCATCAAAAACAGCAAGAACAAGGTCTGCCTGCGGAATTTTTGCAAGAGCCCTACTGATGCCCTCACTTTCAACCAAATCATCCGTATGACGAATCCCCGCTGTATCAAGTAACCGAAGTGATAGACCCCCAAAGACAATAACTTCTTCAATAATATCCCGCGTCGTACCGGGCACAGCTGTGACTATCGCTCGATTTTCGTTCAGTAACCGGTTAAGAAGGCTAGACTTACCAACATTAGGCTTGCCAATAATGAGCACCGATATCCCGTCACGCATAGCACGCCCCTCTTCAAAAGTCGAAAGTAGGCTGCAAATAATTGTGTTCGCCTCCTGGGCTG
>Ga0007794_10000531_pt1 | contig 11739 bp, 10 predicted proteins | sample CryBogmetaGMA5M_FD_60365 | JGI IMG/M metagenome (GOLD analysis project Ga0007794, IMG submission 60365) | Freshwater microbial communities from Crystal Bog, Wisconsin, USA - MA5M | ecosystem: Environmental > Aquatic > Freshwater > Lake | place: Crystal Bog, Wisconsin, USA | collected 2009-07-06
ATAGGACGACCCACATCCGTGGTCGAGCGGGGGAATACCGTCATTCTCATGCTGACCCATAACAGCCCGCTGCCGGCGATGCCCAAGGGCGTCCCGGTTCCGGCGGTCATGCCAACGACCACCTACATCGTCTATGTGGGCGTGAAGCAGTGGCGGGGAGTGGCAGCGGCGATGAAGGATCCGGAAGACGTGCTGATTATCGAGGGAACGCTGACGTGGGATGCGGAGCAGCAAGCGATTGCGGTCTTCACGACAAAGATTGCGTCGAAGCTGAAGCAGCGCGCCACGCGAGCATCTCCATCGGCGGAGGTGCCGACCGAGCCGACGCCACCCGTAGAGAGTACTCCAACGTAGAGATTGCTATGCTCTCATGTTCTTACGACCACGGAGAGAGGTACCGACCTCGGCAAGCAGGGCCGCGAGTGACATCTGACGGCGATCAATCCACCACCCGGCGACCGTGTATCGTGTCAGATGGTTTATCGCGGCATCAATCTCTGCTAACTCCGCCGCGATCTGCGCGGGGTTCTGTCCGAGACGGACACATGTAGCGCGGCGGTCTGTCCGCACCTGGCCAATCTGTTGCAGTTTCTCGTCGCGAATGACGAGTGCCCACGGCTCTTGTTTAGGACTCCCGATGAGTTTGGGAAGCCCAAGCATCTCCGCGACCAGCTCCGCCGCCGCTTCGCGATTCGGCGCACGATGCTCTCTATGAGACATGATTTCCCCCTCTGCGGCGAGGCGCTCCCCGGCCACCCGCTGATCATCACGGAGGAACCCAGATGGGTCAGTTCTTCTCGATTCATCCCGCACGCTTCAGATAGGTGTACACGGTATCGCGACTAATGCCGAACTCGCGCGCCAGTGATGCCTTTTGCTCGCCTGCGGCAGCTCGGCGGCACACCTCCGTGGCCTGCGCGGGGGTGAGCGCCTGCTTACGACCATGATACGCGCCGCGCTTCTTCGCAAGCTCAATGCCCTCGCGCTGGCGGTCCGTGATGAGCGCTCGCTCGAACTCGGCGAACGCGCCCATCACGGAGAGGAGCAGGGTGGCCATCGGCGAGTCCTCGCCGGTGAAAGTTAAACCTTCCTTTACGACAATACCTTCGCCAATTATTCGGGTGATGGCGCAGCGGAGAGCGGATGGATACGCCCAAGCCCTGTGACGGCGGCCAGGAGCCGCTGCAATAAACCCGGCTCTGGCTTTTCCGGAAGGAGTTTAATCACTTCCTCGGCATAGGCACGCCCACGGTAGTCGGCTTTGAGATCCAGCACGCTGGCGTTCGGGTCGCTCTGACGGCGCTCGCGTACGAGGCGACGACTCAGGTTGACCATGAAGAAGGCCAGGTTCATCGCATTGGTGACGGCCGTCTCGGTGACGACCATGAAATCCTCCAAGCCCCAGTATTGTTTCGCATCACGAAATGTAAACTCGATTTGGAACCGCAGCTGGTAATCGTCACGCAGGACATCCCAGGCCAGGGTGCGGTCGCTGCTGAAGAGGTAGACATGCGCTTGCTTGCCAGTGGTCTGGTGGCGCTTGACGATCACCACGACATTCAGCGGTTGGTCAAAGGTTTCGTGCCGTGCCTCAACCTGATAGATGCGCGTCTCCAGTTCGTCCTCTACCGTGGTCTGTTTCAGGAAGCGTTCCGGGATTGCGGTCGGGTCGATGCGCTCGCCATAGATTCGCCGCGGGCCACATCCGGCATACGGGCCATCGTATGGATAGAACAACGCCGAGTCGCTGCGCAGCTTCGAGATCAGGTGCAAGCCAAGCCGACGGGCCATCAGGACGGCGTTGTGGTTGCCGAAATGCCCATCCAGCACCAGATAGGTCACGCTGAAGTACGGGCGGATACGGGCCAAGAGACCCGCGATCATGGTACTGATACGGGTATGTTCCGCATTCAGGGGCGCGTCGGCCTTGGCCTGGGTGCTGCTCCCTTTCGGGCGTCCCGGTTTCCGCTTGGCGGCAGCCGGGAGTGGGGTGGGTGCCGTGACTGGCTCCCGCACCACCTGCTCCACCTGCACGGGGAATGCTTGCCGCTCGGTGCGACTGACCAGGGCGAGCGCGAACAGCGAAACCCCTGGCACCGGCTTCCCAAAAATGCTCGAAAAGAAGCGGTTCACGCCGAAGGTCTCCGTGCCTGCTTTGGTCACCACACACTCATCACCGACCAGCAGCACATCATCGCCGGGGGTGAGCGCCTGGGTTCGTACGAAGACCCAGAGGATTGCCGCCCACGGCAACGGGGTATGAAAGAACCGCTGGATGGTGCGATAGCTGCCACCGGTTCCCGTCCAGCGCGCGAGTCCCAACATCGTCACGCGCCCCGTCATTGCCAGCATCGCCAGCGCAATCCGGCTCAATTGCCGTATCGTGGTCATCGTGATCTCACCGGACAGGCAGCAGAGCAATGGTAGAATAGCGTCCATGGCTTGTGTGGTTTCTCCGTTGTGTGCCTTTCAACACCCCAACGGTACCACAGAAGCCATGTTTGTTCGCAGTCAGTTTTGGCGAAGGTATTGAGCAGATGACACTATTCCTTGGTCGATGGTGGTTCTCCGTATTGATGCTAGGAGTACTCCTCACCATTGCACTCATCAGCGACCCCGCACGGACGGTACTCAGCAGCTACTACTACTACTATTACTATGCGATGCTGCCCTTTATCAGTCGTTAACACGGCGTGCGAAGACGACAAAGTCGGAGGCAAAGAGGAACAGATGCGGATATGCGAGCGATGGTGCATATCGCACGACCCTGCGACGTCGTCCTCTTTGTCCCAAGAGGTACATCACGACTCTCTCACGGATGGGTGGGGCATTATTGAGCGGCACTGACGAGTGCCACGGTCGCCGGCACTGCCTCCTGCTCAAGTTTCATGCCTGCCACGAGCAACCGATCCATCAATCCGACACAATCGTGAAGGGCGGCATGTCCCTGAAGTTCCCGCAGGCTCGTCCGATCTGCCTCCGTGAGCGGCTGGGCTGCGGCAGCGTAGGCATCAAATGTTTCGGCATCCATCGCCAGCGCACCCACCGCTCCCACGTTCGCCCGTAGGTGGGACAAGATGCGCAGTCCGCCGACATCCAGATCGCCCCAATGCCAGAGGAAAACACTCGGATTCGCCCGTGTGATCGCACGTACAAGGTGAATCACCGTCGGGCTGGCAAACCCTCCTGTATAGAGGGCGAGTACATTGGGCGGACGAACCGCACAGAGTTCGCTGAAGCTTGTCAGGTTCTCGACCGTGATCACGATGCGGGCTCCCAGTTCCGCAACCTGGGCCATTCGTAGCAATGGAGCAGGGAGTGCCACCGATGGCCAGAATGGTGCGAGCGTGAGAAGTGCGGCGGAGGCGGGCAGGTTAAGGCTGAGCGATCCCGCAAGGGGTACATATTCTGGCGCACGATCAAGCTGGTGGGCGCGCAGGAGTGCATCATCATCATCGCCGTACAGTAATGCGTCGGGGTCGTGATGGCGGAGGACGCGCAGCAATCCGCCTCGCAGTGCGTTGAGCCGCTTGCTGTTGCCAAAGAGGCGCACGCTTAGCGTCCGCTCAAGCGTGGGAACGTCCAGTGAGGCGATGCCTGCAAGGGCGCGCAAGAGATCTGCTGAGGTCGTGAGATCTTCGCGATCAAGCGGTGGTGCGGCCCGGTGAGAACGGATCTGAGAGATCGCCCAGGCAAGAAATGCCGCGTGCCAACCGGGCAACGGTGTGTGTGTGCGGAGGAGGATGCGCAGTGCGTCCTCTTGCGTCGCTCGTGGGGTGCGGGTGAGCAGCCGATAGAGCGTGGACACCCCCTCCGGGCGCATGTCAACCGTTGCAAGCCAGTTGCCCTCCTCCCATTGTCGCCAGTGCATCACGACCACCCCCTCGCGGGCAAGCCGCTCTAGTGCCGCATTGGTGGTGTGGCGTGACGTAGCGTCTTCGCACGAATAATAGGCGGGATACTCACGTTCGCTCAGACGCACACGTACCACGTGCTGGCGGTTCGGTTGCTCGAAGCGGTCGAGCAGAGCGTGGAGGAGCGATTTTGCGATGTCCGGTAGATCGTGCATCGAATCTTATTCCCCCGATTAGCGTGTTTCCTCGTCACGAAGCTGGGCGGCATAGTTTCGGTACGGCTCAACCAGCACGGTATCGCCAACTCCGGTGAGGACGAGGCTGGTACACATCTTCGGTACGAGGTACTCACAGCGCTCCAGGGGCGTGGCGGTGATCACCTGAAGCCCGAACTTCTGGAATAGATCCAGCGTGGCCGCGATTCGATCCTGATCCATTTTTGAGAACGCCTCATCGAAGGCAACCAGCCGGATTGTCGGGCGAGAGATTCGCTCGCCGATGTGGTAAAGCTGGACAAACGAGGCGGCGATGGTCAGATAGAAGGGAGTCTGTGTCTCACCACCCGAGGTTTGGCCCATAATCTGGCTGAGGCGCGAGACTTGACCGCCGGGATGTGTCACTATGATATCGTAGCTCAGGTAGCTGCGGTAGTCGGTGAGGCGCTTCTGCTCCGCACGTTCAGCCTCCGACTTCGGGGTGTGCGTAAGTGACTCGTAGAATCGATCAAAGGCACCTTTGTGGCTCTCGTAAAAATCGCTCGTAAACAGCGCGCCGGCACCGATCACCTGGGCCTCGGTGATCAGATCGTAGTACTCACGCAGATCTTCAGCGGGCGCAAAGACAAAACGGTACCGCTCGCCATGGAAGTCGAGGCGACCCAGCGCCTCGTTGATCTGGTTGAACTGTAGGCGGGCGCGACCGACCTGCTCGCGGAGGCGGTGCAGCACATGCTCACGCAACTCCTCGTCGGCCTCGCGACGCGAAACGACAATCTGCTCGTGATAGCGCGGCAACTCACTTTCGTCGAGGCGGGCATGCTCGCGGGCGAAGCTCTCGTCGTCGGGGTCGGGCTTGCCGGCGAACTGGTAACGTGTGTTGTAACTGGTCGCCTCGCCGATCAGGAAGTTCAGTTCGTTCTGGGCACGGGTCTGAAAGTTCCGCGCCGTACTCTCCGCGTTGCGGATGGCTTCGGTCAGATCGTCCGGCTCAAGACGCTCGCCTACTATCCCCTCGGCGGTGGCGATGGCCTGGGGAGAGTGAGTGCGGGCCGACGTCGCCTGAGCCGCCGCCGTGTCCAAGGTACGGCGGGCACTCTGCTGGCTATTGTGGATCTGCTCCCGATCGCGCTCCGCAAGTCGGATATCACCACTCAACGTGGTCACTGCCTGCTGTTCGGCCTCGACTACGTGTTCCAGCCGACGGACTTCTTCCTCCAGGGCACGAATGCCGCTTAGGTCGAGGGCACGCAGGTCGATTTCCCAGGCCGCAATCTGTTCCGCCAGGGGCCGGTCATTGAGATCGGCATCAAGGTTTTGGCGCAGAATCGCGAGTCTACGCCCCCCCTGATCCATTCCCTTTTCCATGGCGTACAGGTCGCGCAGGCGTGGCTCTCGTGTGACGAGATCCGCATCCAGAGCAGCCAACTCGCGCTCATGGGCGATAATCTGCGACTGGATCGCCCGCTCGCCGACAAACCACTGCTCGAAGCTGCGCTTTGGCAGGGCGCGCACCGTCCATTCACTGTAGTGCATCACCTCAGCGGTAATGGCACGACGGTAGCGGCGTAGTTCGCCGACATCCTCACAGCACATGATGTCGCCGAGGATCGAATCGATATAGGCCCGCAGTACCGTGGCTCGCTTTGTTTCGATCTGGAGTGCCAAGGAGTTTGGTTGCGCCGGACGACCCTCTTTGCGCACCCGCTCCAGATCGAGGATGGCCGCATCACGCAGCCCCTCTGAAGCGCGGGCGTGGTCAAGCTCGCGCAGGGCGGCATCGAAGCAGTCCGGCGGCACGACCACCGTGAAGCGCCGCCCGCCAAGCAGGGCTTCGACGGCGTTCTGCCAACGCTCATCAGGCACTTCCAGCAACTCACAGAGTAGGCGCGGGCGCGAGCCAACAATCGGCGTCAGCAGATCCTGGAGTCGTTCAACCGGCGGCGGGTACGACTTCTGGCCTCGACGTAGGCGATTAAGCGGGAGGTCAACCTCCGTGCGGCGGATGTGCAGATTCTCACACGCACGCTCGACCGTGAATCGTTCCTGTCGTGTCCTTTCAACCGTTGCGTCAAGAATAGCGATGGCGGAATCAACCGTCGGCGCAAGCGAGTCGGGCGGCGGTGCGGTCGGGTCAAGGGTCATAACGCTTTCGATGAGCGCAACGAGGACGACTCGCGCATCCCCGTCCAGGGTCGGAGCGACGAGCAGTGGGTGCAGGAGTGCCACGACCGCACGCAGATCGTGGAAAAGCCGGTCGCGATTATCGATAATCCGACTGATCGTGTCGCGAGCACCGTTGATCTGCTGCTGGAGTTCGTTGCGTCGGCGCACGACATCGGACTGTTCAAGCTGAACCTTGACGGTGAAGAGCGCATCACTCGCATTTTTTGTCGCCCGCTGGGCCTGGGCATACTCCGTCCGCGCCTGCTCAACTCGGCGAATGGACTCGGCAGCCTGACGTTCCAGGTCGGCAGCGTGGCGCTCGGCGGCAACGTGGGATAGGAACACGCTCACCACGCTCCAGATCGCCTGGAGGTTACGCGACCGCCGTACCTCACCCTGGCGTTCGACAATCACCCGCAACACCACAAGTTTCTCCTGCACCTCACGGGCGCTGGCGTCGAGTTCGGCCAGACGCTCCGTCACCCGCTGGAGTGCCTCGATTGCCAGCGGGTGTTCCTCTAACAGCCAGCGCTCAACAAACTCGCGAATGTTTCGGATCGGCTGGAAGGTGAGGGCACGGAGGAAGAGATCGAAGAATCGCTCGTGGAGGCCGCCGAGCCGATTCCGTACCTCAATCTGATACTCGCCAACGGTGTCATAACTGTGAGCACTGCGGCGCTTGCGCAGGGCTAGCTTGAGATCGCGACGCGCGAGCGGTCGGTCATCAACGATGAAAAAACTACGGTCAATACCCTCACTCATCGTAAAGAAGGTACGATCGGCCGTGCGCCCCTCACCGCACTCGATGCAGACGCCGACCGTAACGTGCGTATTACGGCTACGCTCGGTGAACTCCAGGGCGATATAGGCCACCGTGTTGCCGGGGCGCAGGTAGCGGTTCTCGCCGATCTTGCCGCGCACATAGCTGTCGAGATTGCGCTGCGAGCTACGGTCGTTGGCGGCGGTATTGAAGCGTATGTGGCTCTGATCCGCGATCAACACCATCTGCATCGCGTCGAGTACCGAGGACTTGCCTGCGCCGTTATGCCCGGCCAAGTAGAGGCTGTCTTCTACATCAAGGAGATGATCATTGAAGCGATGCCAGTTGTACAGGAAGATCCGCGTGAGCGAGAGCATTAATCGACCTCCGGCTCATCGGGGCGGTCGCGCCGATACTCACCGAGGCGTGCAACCAGATCGGCGATGGCGGTTGCCGGCACGACGACTTCAAGGGTCGGGAGTAACTCCATTATCTGATCGTTATTCGCCGCCCGCAGCACCCCACCGCCGCCCGCCCGCACGAGTTTGAGCATCTGGAGGGTTCGCAGTGCGTCGTCCAGGCTCGTCTTCTTCCGCACGACCTGACCAGAAAAAAACTCCGCGTAGCGCTGTGCCACATCGCCCACCGTCGCCGTGGGGTAGCGGGTCAGGCTGAGTTCTATCCGTTCGCGTTTCTCGGCGTAGATTAGTCGCAACAGCAGCAACCACATGGTTGTGTCACGGGTGAGGCGGCGGCGATGGGCACCGTCATGATGGACAACCTGAAACACATGGGCGCGCTCATCGTAACGTAATTCCCAGCCCGCAACCTGGAGATACTCGGCCACGAGTTCGCGCCGCCGTAGCAGGAAGGAGTAGGTACGCGTGTCGCCCTCGTCGCCGCGCCAGATCAGCCCCTCGGCCAACAGGCGGCGGGTTGCCTCGGCGAAGAGCGTCTGCTCCCCCGCAGATAGCTGCGCATACTCATGAGCAAATTCGGCAAGGGGCATGGGAGCCTCGCTGACTAGGGGAGGAAACCACAGGGAATACTATCGACTACCTGAGGGAACACGGCGCAGCAGGAAGTCACGAAAGCCGACGCCATCACGCTCGACCCAGATGGCATCGGGAACCTCTTCAACCACATAGCCCAACGAGCCATCCACACCGTACTGGCGCAGGTAGATCATGAGCGGTAGTTCGTCGGCTCCTGCCAGCGTGATCTCAGCGGCGCGTCGCTGCTCGCGACCGTCAAGGAGGGTCGCAGCGTAGCGCTTGACGCGGTCGCGCCCGATGGCGCGGGTCAATTGGTGCAACGTGCGTGCCCGTGCCGCTTCCCGATCTCCGTCCGCGATCCCCACCGCCACCGGGGTTTCCGCCGCAAAGACGGTCGGGGCGCGACCAGGCGGGGCGAGCGACTGTTCATCCAGCAACCCCAGGCTGTAAAGACTGATCACCTCTCCGACCGCATCTGTTTGGTCGGCGTGTACGGCGTCGCCGAGCAGCGTGGTGAGGATGGCGTGGAGTTGCCCGCTCGTGGTCGTGCTGGCGGCTAGCCGCAGTTCCACCGAGCGCACCGCAGAATCAACAAACTGGCTGTGGCGCATATCAATGAGCTGAAGCAGCCGATCCAAACCCTCAAACTGTTCGCGCACCTCGCGGATCTGATCCAGGAGATCCACCGCAGTTGCGGCATGGGTGGCATCACCGCCGGAGTCCCGTAGCACCCGAGCAACCTCCTCAACGTATGTACTGTTGCTGAGTTGGGCGAGCGCCTCAAGTACCCCAGGGCGAAAACGCGAAACATGATCGGTCGTGCGCAACTGATGGTAGGCCCGGTCAACGACATCGCGACGGTAGGTGGTAAACACCTGGGCAAGGACATCGGCAGCAGAAAGCTGGCGCAGCACCTGCTCAATATGTAGGCCAATATTATGCTGAAGCTCCTTGAGCCCATTCATCAGTGTGCGGGTTTGATGATAGGCTTCCGCTAGACGAATGTGGGTCGTGCCCTCACGCACCGCCATCTGGAGCATATCGTGAATAGCGCAGATCAGCCCCTGGAGCCGCAGCGGCTCGCGATCGGCAATCTCCTGGAACGTGGCAAGCAGACGGAAGGCGAATTCAGGGAATGTGTAGCTCTGGGTAAAGTCGCTCTGGGTCTCCACGCGCAGCCAGCCGCACTGGGCCAGGTAGCGCAGCACCGCACTGCTACGGGCCAGCGTGGAGTCAGACTCATCGGTGAGTGTCTGGTCTTGCTCGGGCAACTCCGCGAGATCTGCATGTGTGGCGGCGCGGTCAACCATGTCCGCAACCAATCCTGCGGCAAGATCCCGCGAAAGGGGCTGCGGGTGGCGCTGCGTCTCCGCAAAGAGGGTCAGCAGAACCTCTGCATAGAGGGGAGCATGCGGAGCCGCAAGGGGGTGGAACAGCGTGACGGGCACGGTATCGAAGAGGCTGGCCACGAGAGTACTCTCCTGTTTATCAGGACACAGGTGATCCTATCCATCAAGGCGGACATCATCGTGAAGCCCAAGCTCGCGCAGCATCTCATCAACCTGTTGCAGGCTCAGCGGGACTTCCGGTGTCAGTTCAACCCGCACGATGAGCGTGAGGCCGCGCAGCGTGGTGACGTGCGCCAGGATCTTGGTATGGGTCACGTCATTCCTCGGCTCGATAAGCGGGCGAAGAACTGTTCTGGGTCGCTGTACGCCTCCGCAGCGCTGTGGTCGCGCTCCTTATCGATGGGGACAGCGAATTCAGCCGCGTCCAGGGGCTTACCGCTATGCAGATCCTCGCGTGGGACGATGACGGTGTACCAGGGTTTGAGGGCCATAATGCGATCCCTCAGAGAGTGACGGTCACCCGATGTGATGTCAGAATAACTCGTCCTCACCTGCGTACGGGGGCGACACCCGTCGGCTGATGCTGCTCCGTGAAGGTACGACCATCGGTGTGTCATCTTCCGTACGTAAATGAGGGGGAATTAGTCCCGCGTAGCGGCTCAATTGTTGAGATCTGTTCCATGCATTGCGCGTATGGTGAGTCAGATAGAGTCGCCCGCGCGCACGGCTGACGGCCACATAGAATATCCGGTGTTCTTCATCGAGCTTGGGTTGCTCATGATGAGACCGATAGACCGGGAAGGACGAATCAACGGCTCCGGCGATGAAAACCGTATCGAACTCCATGCCTTTCGCTTGGTGAACCGTGAGGATCTGGACGCGTCTCTCTGTCTCCTCGCAGCGGTCGATGTCATGTCCCAGGGCGGCATTGCTCAGGGCCGCGTCGAGGGCGCGTGCCGGTGCGATCTCGGGGTCATCGATCCGTTCAAGGGTCGCGAGCAGTTCATGGAGATTGGCGAGGCGTCGTGACGCATCCGTCTGGGACGCCAGATGGGCGCCCAGGCCCGAGTCGCTCACAATCTGGCGAAGCAGTTGATGCGGGCGGATCCGATCCGCGAGGTCGCGCCAGATCGCGATCTGCTGCGCGAGCGGCTCAAACTGCGTACGGTAGCTCTGCACTACCACACGTCGTTGCCCCTGGAAGCGTCGGATCGGATGAAGCAACTCCCGAAGGACTTCCTGGGTGGCCTTCACATCGTCTACCGCAGAGTGGTTAGGCTGTGTCGTCGTGTGCAGAGCGTCGCATACATCGCCCAGGCGGTACCGCTCAAGTTGGATCTGGCGCCGCGCGATGTCGAGCGTGTCGTAACGTTCGCGGTAGCCCACAACGTACCCGTAGCGCTGGGCATTGCTGGTCAGCATGCCAATATCGAAGGTGACATTGTGGCCCACCAGGACACACCCGGCGCTGAAGGTGAGGAAGTCACCCATCACCGTCGCCGGATCCTCGCCGTTGATGCGGAGGAAGGCGTCATCATAATGGTGAACCGCTGTCGATTCGCCGAGCGCCCGCGACGGGCGAAGGTAGCGCTGAAATCGCTCGGTAATCGTGCCGCGCCCATCCACGCGCACGGCCGACAGCTCGATAATCTCATCGACATCTGTATCGGTGCCCGTGGTCTCGACATCAAAGATCACCACCCGTCCCTCTGCGAGCCGGGCCAGCAGCAATCCGTAGGGGTCGCGTTCCTGAAAGGTACTCAGGTTTGCTAAGTCAATCAGCCGCAGGCCCACGTTGTCGGGTATCGCCGATATCTCGGTGAGGGTCGCCTCGCGGATGCCCCACAAGGGCATCTGAAGGATGCGGCGGAGGCTTGTCGTATCGTAGGGGTTCCGCAGGAGCCGCAGGTAGGCCAGTGCATCTTTCACCTCTGTCCGTCGATAAAAGGGGAATTGTTCGAGTTGGGCGTGCGCTATCTCGCGCTCGGCCAGCGCGTCGGAGATTTCCCGTGCGATATTGTGCGTCCGCGTCAGCACGGCGAGAGAACCCCGATCTCCGTTCTGACGAAGACGCGTGATCTCATCGGCGATCCAGTATCCCTCGGCGCGTACAGATGGGGCGCAGTGGACGACGACGGGGACACCGAGGTCGTTTCCGGCACAGATGATCTGCCGATGAACCGCCCGTCGGTAGCCGCTGATAACGGCCTGGCAGACCGCGACATTGATCGCGGTGGCACGGTAGTTTTGCACCAGATGAATGTCGCGCACCGGATGAAATGCGGCGCGGAACGTCTGGAGCATCGCCGCAGGATCGGAGCCGCGCCACTCATAGAGTGTCTGGTCAACATCGCCAAAGAACGCGAGGTTGCCGTGCGATGCGGCGAGGTGCGCAATGAT
>Ga0007794_10000536_pt1 | contig 11698 bp, 7 predicted proteins | sample CryBogmetaGMA5M_FD_60365 | JGI IMG/M metagenome (GOLD analysis project Ga0007794, IMG submission 60365) | Freshwater microbial communities from Crystal Bog, Wisconsin, USA - MA5M | ecosystem: Environmental > Aquatic > Freshwater > Lake | place: Crystal Bog, Wisconsin, USA | collected 2009-07-06
CCAACCCGAGAGCGTCAGGGTTGTAAGATTCTGGATGGCCGTGCAATTGGTGTTGGCGACACTGAGCTGCGGCCGAGCGGTATGCCCTGTATAGAGTCCACCGTTGGTGTTGATTCCGCTCAGATCCAGTGCCCGGTCGCCCCCCAGGCCACTAACCCCGCTCCCGTCGGCGCCATGCAGGTCGTAACTAACGGGCCAGGAGTAGGCCCGGCGGGTAATCAAGGTGGGGGCAGGGCTGCCGGTTCCGGTGTTTGCCGCCGCGGGCCAGGTTTCGTTGAACTTGAATTCCCAGAGGGTTGACGCGACGCCCGTTCCCGCCAGGAGGGTCAACACGCCGGCCGCGGCGGCAAGCGCCCGCAATGTATGATTCCCGCTACACATTATTTTGCTAATCAAGTTCATCTCTTCGCCGCTTCTCATTATTCGAAAATCACGAATACCCCGTGGCGATAAGCCTCAATCACCGGATTAGGATCCACGTGAATGGCAAAGGGCTGGGTTCGGGTTTTGGCGCCACTGGTGGCGATCACGACGCCGCTGAAATCGCCCTCGGTTGTGGGAGTGCCCTCCAGCGTGCCATCGCCGCTGAGTACGAGCCCATCCGGCAAAGTCCCGCTTTGCAACGTGAAAACTGGGCGGGGTGCTCCGCTGGCCAGATACTTGAAGTGATAGGGCGTTCCTGCCCTTGCGGTGGCGGGCGGTGGATTGTTGGCGAAACGGACATTGTTCAGGAACACGTCCGCAACGTTTTGGAAGGGCGGAAATTGATCATCGCGGTTCAGCAGCACAAAGACGGAAAGATGCAGATCCGGGTATCGGCAGGCGGCGGTCTTGAATCCCATCCACCGGCCCGTATGCCAGACCCGTGCATTTACCCCATTGGTGTCGGGCATGACCCCGCAGGCATAGGAGGGAAGGCCCATGCCGGCATTGGAAACAGGTTTTCCGATATTCGGTCCACTGGTATAGCGGCCCGGTGTTTCAAAGCGGGCGATCAGGTTTTGATTCGAACTGCCCAGCCGATTGGAGTAGAAGTTCTCGTGCCAGCTCACCAAATCGGCCAGCGTCGCGCTGACGCCGGTGGATCCGGTCGCGGGCGCGTTCGAGATGGTCGTGCTCCAGAGCCCCAGACTGTCGTCGTACCCATTGGGTTGGTTGGTGACCACGATGGAAAAGGAATCGTGGATATCCGAGTTAGTCATGCCAAGTTTCGAGAAGATTTCCTCGTGTGTGAATTGGCGGAGAGTTTTCCCCGAAACTCTTTCCACGATCAGGGCAAGCAGGACGTAATTCATGTTGCAGTAGACCATCGTGCTTCCAATGGGCAACTGGTTGGAGACGATCCCGCCCTTGCCTTCGGCTAATAGCCCCGCAAGCATCTCGGCAGCAGTACTCGTTTGATTGCCTGTGCCGGTATCGTAAATGGCGCTGATCATATTGAGCATGTGCTGTATTTTTACGCCGTCGAATACGGGATCCAATTCCGGGATACGGAGCCGGAGTTCATCATTGGTGGAGAGCAGCCCCTTTTCCTGGCATAAGAGCACGCACATGGCGGTAAATTGCTTGGAGCAGGAGGCGAGGTAAAACGGAGCCTCCGTGGAGTTGGGGATCGCCGCGTCAACATCGGACATCCCGTAGGCCCGCTGGAAAACAAGCTCGCCGTCCAAGGCTACTCCGACAATACCGCCGGGTGCGACGGCCTTCGCGCCAGTTGCAAAGGTGAAATAACTGTCCACGGCGTTGCTGATGGTGGCGTCGAGCTCAAGCGGTGTTGCGCCGGAGGCGGACAGAGGGGAAGAAGCCAGAAGGATCAGCGCTGCGAGGAGAGGACCGGCGTGGTGTCCGGTTTTCATGTTCCTGCCGCAGCGGTCTTGCATGTGCATGCCATATGATAACAGCACCGGCAGGCGATAGATAGGGGGGACTCGTCAAGGAATGGTTAAATTGTGAGCTCCAAGGAACACGTCTCCAGGAAAATAAAGTTATACAGATGTACTCAGCATTCTATCTTCCGGCTCCCGATGGTCCCTTCTCGAACCTGAGCTCGGGGCGGTGGCAATAGGGTTTCTTGCCGTTGCGCAGGTAGTAATCCCGGTGGTACTCCTCGCCGGGCCAGAAGGTGGTGGCGGGGGTGAGTCGCGTGACGACCTTCCAGCCCTTGGCCTTGAGTTCGCCGATGAGTTTCTCTGCCGTCTGCTTCTGTTCCGGGGAGAGGGTGAAAATCTCCGAACGGTACTGGTCGCCGACATCCGGCCCCTGCTGGTCGACCTGGGTGGGGTCATGAATCTCGAAGAAGAGGCGTGCCAGCTTCTCGAAGGAGATCCGGCGGGGGTCGAACACCACCTCCACCGCTTCAGCGTGCCCGGTTCCATGGCTGCAGACATCCTTGTAGGTCGGTTTTTCGGTTTTGCCGCCGATGTAGCCAACCGTGGTGCGGAGCACCCCGGGAGCCTTCTGCAGGTAATATTCCACGCCCCAGAAGCAACCCCCGGCAAAGATCGCCCGCTCAAAGTTCTTGGCGATATCCGCCTGCGGGACAAAGTCCATCGAGATCGAATTGACGCAGTGGCGCGTATCGCGCGCGGTCATCTTCTCGCCGGTGAAGACGTGGCCCAGGTGGGCCTCGCAGTTGGCGCACTCGATCTCGATGCGCCGGCCATCCGGGTCGGGGAGGCGTTTGACCGCGCCGGGTATCTCGGCGTCGAAGCTTGGCCAGCCGCAACCGGAGTCAAACTTATCCTCCGACCGGTAGAGCGCCGCGCCGCACCGCCTGCAGGTGTAGAGGCCTGTGGCCTTGGACTTTTCGAATCGTCCCGTGAAGGGGGCTTCGGTTCCCTTGTGGACAATGACCTGTTCCTCTTTCGGGGTTAATTTCCTCCACTCATTCATTTTGGACTCCTCCTTCGGGGCGAGGGTGGATCCCGTTTGCGCCAGCGCCATGATTGCCAGCACGAAAGCCAGAACCTTGCGATTCATATCCACCTCCTTGAGAATTGTCGGAATTATCCTTCACTCGTCAGTCCCTGTCGAGATAATCCGCGCCCCTGTTCCTCATCATTTCATACATGCCCGGGAGAAAACTTCGAGGGATCACCCGTCCTGCCCTGTATGCGGTATTGCCTGGGGGCAACGCCCATCTGTTTCTTGAATTGGATGGAGAGTTCATAGGGGGAAGGATAGCCATCAGGGGGGTGCGCCGCCCGTCCCGGTAGACGATAGATAATTTGACGATTGGTGCTGCCCATGCCAGATTACATCTTTTCTATAACACACTTACTATTGGCCTGTATGGCTATTGTTTTGATGCCGCATAACTATTGAATAGGAGACGTCATGACGACTGAAAGTTTATTTACCCGTCCGTGGGAGCAACCCGAATTGACCCATCTGAACCGTTTGCCGATGCGGTCCACCCTCGTGCCATATGAAACGACGGCACAGGCATTATCCTTTAATGCCGGAAAGAGCCCCTGGTACAAGTCTCTCAATGGATCGTGGAAGTTCCGGCTGGTAAAGAATCCGGAATCCGTGCCCGCTAATTTCTTCCAGCCGGCGGCCTCTGAATCTGCATTCGAGCCCATCGCCGTGCCGGGTAACTGGACGATGCAGGGGTACGATAAGCCGCATTACACCAATATCCAAATGCCCTGGAAAAATGATCCTCCTTTTGTGCCGCATGACGATAACCCGACGGGGCTCTACCGCAGGAAATTCACCGTTCCGAAGGAGTGGACGAATAGGCGGATCGTGCTTCACTTCGGCGGGGTCGAGAGCGTGTTGTATCTCTATGTGAACGGCCATCATGTGGGAATGAGCAAGGATTCACGCCTGCCGGCCGAATTCGATATCACGCCGTATGTCAAACCCGGCACCAATATGCTGGCGGCAATGGTCATCCGGTACTCCGATGCCTCCTACATTGAAGACCAGGATCATTGGTGGATGGCGGGGATCTATCGTGATGTCTATCTCTACTCGACGGATATCGCGTACATCAAAGACGTCTTTGCAACAGCCACCCTTGACGCGAATTACACCAACGGCATCCTGAAAATAAAGACCAAGTTGGGGTTCAAGGTGGAGCCGGAGGCGGATATGCTTGTTGAGGCGACGCTCTATCGCGGAAACAGGCCGGTCGCGTCAACTTCAGGGAGTGTCAGTGCTTCTTACCGCGTGGACAGCTATGAGCTGGCACTGGAGAAGCCCATTGCGAGGCCGGCTCCATGGTCGGCCGAGCAACCGAATTTGTATTCCCTGGTGGTAGCTCTTAAAGACAGCACAGGCAGGACTCTTGAGGTGACCGGATGCCGGGTTGGTTTCCGGACGGTCGAAGTGAAGAACCGGGAGCTGCTGATCAATGGCAAGCCTGTTCTCATAAAGGGGGTCAACCGTCACGATCATCATGACACCCTTGGCAAAACCATTCCGCGCGAAACCATGATCAAGGACATTGAGCTGCTGAAACAGTTCAACTTCAACGCGGTGCGCACGTCGCATTATCCCAATGATCCCCTCTGGTATGCCCTGTGTGACGAATACGGCATCTACATCCTGGATGAAGCCAACATCGAAGCGCATGCAAACTACCGAATTTTGTGCCATGATCCCCGGTGGTCGCAGGCGTTCTTCGAGCGGGGCCTCAACATGGTGATACGCGACAAAAACCATCCCTGTGTCATCGGCTGGTCGCTGGGGAATGAGTCGGGGTATGGTGAAAATCATGACCGGCTGGCCGACGCCATCCGCGCTTATGATCCATCGCGGTTCCTGCATAACGAGGGGGCCCTGAAGCGGAAATGGGGCCAGGGCGGTAACTCTTATGATACCAACGGCAGCCGGAGCAACGACATTATTGGTCCGATGTATCCTCACATTGATGAGCTGAAGCGGCATGCCCTTTCGGTTTCGAAAAATGAATACAGGCCGTTCATCATGTGCGAGTACTCGCATGCCATGGGCAACAGCAACGGCAACCTCAAGGAATACTGGGATCTTATCAGGAAATACCGGGGCCTGCAGGGCGGGTTTATCTGGGAGTGGATTGACCATGGCATCCTGAAAACCGATGAAAAGGGGCGCAAGTTCTGGGCGTATGGGGGGGACTTCGGGGATGAGCCCAATGATGCCAATTTCTGTCTCGACGGCATGATCTGGCCCGATCGGACGCCACACCCCGGCATGTATGAGTTCAAGAAAGTGGTGCAGCCGGTGTCCATGAAATTGAAGAACCTGCAGCTGGAAATCAGCAATGAACAGTACTTCACTGATCTCGGCTGGCTGAAGGGGGCGTGGTGCCTGAAGCTCAATGGCCGGGTAGTGCAACAGGGGGTTCTCCCCCTTCTGCGGACGGCGCCAGGCGCCTCTTCCGTAGTTACCCTGCCGGTCAAGAAGCCTGATCTTGTGCCGGGGCAGGAGCTTTTCCTGACGGTGAGCTTCCGGGCGCGCCGGAAGATGCCCTGGTGCAAAGCCGGACATGAAGTGGCGTGGGAGCAGTTCGGACTGGGGCGCAAGGGACAATCCGCAGCGCTGCCCCTCAGTGCCACGGCTCCCGAGGTAAGAGACAATCAACGCGCCGTCACGGTGTCGGCAGGCAAACTGAAGCTCGTGTTCGACAAGCGCCGGGGGGAGATTGTCTCCCTGCAGCATGACAACCGGGAACTCCTGGTGAAGGGGCCGAGGCTGAATGTCTGGCGTGCGGCCACGGACAATGACGGCATTAAAAAATGGTCGGGCCAGAAGAACAAACCGCTCGCGAAATGGCTTGCAGCGGGCCTGAACAAGCTGTCTTTTGGAAAGCCTGAGGTCACGGTGCGACGCAAGAGGAACGCCGTGTTGGTGGCGATCCGGCAGGAGGCCTGGGGAAGTTCCCGCGAAATGAGCTTTGATCAAGCTCATGAATATACGATCTCCGGAATAGGGGACGTATCGGTCAAGCATCGCGTGGTCGCCAATGCGCTCCTCCCGGAGCTGCCGCGCATCGGGGTTACGATGCAATGGGCCCCCGGGCTCGAGAAGCTCGAATGGTTTGGACGCGGCCCGCATGAGAGTTATTGCGACCGTAAGGCGGGCGCTCCTGTCGATCTCTACAAGAGCACGGTCACAGGACAGTACGTGCCGTACGGCATGCCGCAAGAGCATGGCAATAAAGTTGACGTGCGCTGGATGAGCCTGGCCGACCAACACAAGAAAGTGGTTTTTCACGCCCATAAGCTGATGGAGTGCTCGGCCAGCCACTTTACGGCCGACGATCTTTTCAACGCCTTTCACACCAATGAGTTGGAGCCGCGCCAAGAGGTGATTGTCAATATCGACTGCAAACAACGCGGTCTTGGCACAGGTAGTTGTGGCTCACAGACACTGGAACAGTACCAGGTCAAGCCGGGTACATATGAGTTTGGATATACGATTGCGGTTGAGCCTGGATCCGGCAAGGGGTGAGCCCCGTCATCCTTTGCCGAGGATGGGTTCAATCGCCGGCCATACTCCCGCCGCCATGGACTGGCGGTGTCTGCCCCGAATGGCGAGGCACGCAAGCCGCCATACTCCCAGACTCATGCTAAAGCTGTGTGGTATTGGATATTATGAGCGCTCTGCCTGCGCGTCTGGCGCTTGCGCCTGAGGACTTGGGGGCGGTACCGGGTCTAACAGGAGCGGGTCAGGCTGAGAGGCGCTGGGACTGGCGACGTCCATCCCTTGTGGTTCCTCTTCCTGCGTTACCGCCACCGGATCAGGCTGGCTCACGGTTGTCACCACTGGTTTCGCGACAGGCTCCGGTACTACCTCTGACTTTGTCGTCACGGCCACCGGCTCCTTCACCTCGGGCATCGCGGCTGGCGCCTCCGGCTCGACCGTGCGCTCCACCTCCACCACCGCTTCGGCTTCCACCGGCTCGGGTTGGCTCACCGGCGTTACGGCGGGCGCAATGGGTGGTGCTGGAGTTACCACAAGCTCAGGTATTGTCGCCGGCTCCGGTGTCACGGCCACTGGCTCCTGGGCCGCAGGTGTGGAGACGGGCGCCTCCGGTTCGACTGGGTTTGCCACTTCCAGCGCCGGATGGGTGTCCGGCTCCGGCGATACCTCTGGCTCATGCGTCACAACCGCCGGCTCTGTCGTCACGGTCGCCGGCTCCCGCGCCTCGGGCGTCACGGCTGCTGCCTCCGGTTCAACCGTGTTCTCCGCTTCGGCCACCGGCTCAGGCGGGCTCACGGTTGTCACCACTGGTTCCGCGACAGGCGCCGGTATTACCGCCGGCTCTGTCGTCACGGTCGCCGGCTCCCGCATCTCGGGCGTCGCGGCTGGCGCTTCTGGTTCGGCCGTGCTCACCACCTCCGCCACCGGCTCCCATGGTGCTTCTTCCGTGACGGTCTGTTGAGGCAGGACAACTTCAGTTTCCAGCGGTTTCCCTGGCGCTGTTGTTGCCGGGGTGGGGGAGCTGTCGTTTGTCACGTCTGGTGTTGCCGGCACCTCCAAGGGTGGTTCAACTGCCACCGGAGGGTGAGGCTGGCTTTCCGGGGGTGGTGCCGCAGGAGGGAACTTGATGCCATGGGCGGCGTTGCGGGCGGCCTGGTTCGGCTGGTATCCCGTTTGGCGGATCACGGTCCTGATCCGCTCCTGGGTGGCGTGGCCAATCCGATACTTCTCCGCCTTGCCGTTCAAGACGAGCGAGACGGTAGTTGGCGACACTCCCGCCCTCTTGGCTATCTCGAAAATGGTCATTCCGTTACTCATGCTAAAGCTGTGTAGCATTGGCTGAGATGATAATCAAGCACCCATAGCAGAGGTTAAAGTCGGTGGTCTCCTGAATGCCGAATCCCGGGTGTAAGGTTGCATCCGGTAGCAAGGTGATACGGGCAGCATTTCCAGAGCTTCGCAAAGCGGTTGGAAGTCGGAGGTTCCGCTCATGGAAACGCCGAGGAGATTTTTGGGGAGATTTGGGGCTTGACGCCATGCTCGCATTCCCGCAAATTACGTCCCATTATGTTGTCCGAAGTGGGTTTAGGGGCAACAGGTGGCAGAAGGAACCGTTATGCTAAATCTCTTGCTGGGGCTGTTTTCCGACGATATCGGGATTGATCTGGGCACAGCCAATACACTCGTATACGTCAAGGACCGGGGAATTGTACTCCGGGAACCGTCTGTCGTCGCGATTCAGGCCGGCACACGCAGGGTTTTGGCAGTGGGTGAGGAAGCCAAGCAGATGTTGGGGCGTACGCCGGGGAGCATTGTGGCCATCCGCCCGATGAAGGCGGGGGTGATTGCGGATTTTGAAATTACCGAGGCCATGCTGAAGTATTTCATCCGCCGGGTTCACAATCGCCGCTCGTGGGTGCGGCCGCGGGTCATTATCGCGGTTCCCAGTGGAATTACGGAAGTGGAGAAGCGTGCGGTCAAGGATTCGGCCATGCACGCAGGGGCACGGGAAGTGTACCTGATTGAGGAGCCGATGGCGGCTGCGATCGGCGTCGGGTTGCCTGTCCAGGAACCGGCCGGGAACATGATTGTGGACATCGGGGGCGGTACCACGGAAGTGGCGCTGATCTCGCTGGCCGGCATTGTGTTCTGCCGCAGCGTGCGCGTCGGGGGCGATGAGATGGACGAGTTCATCGCCCAGTATATGAAACGGGTTTACAATTTGATGATCGGTGAACGGACGGCTGAGGAAATCAAGATCAAGATCGGTTCCGCCTACCCGCTGGCGGAGGAGTTGACCATGGAGGTCAAGGGCCGCGATCTGGTCTGTGGACTGCCCAAGACCCTGACGGTGACCTCGGAGGAAATCCGGGAAGCCCTGCAGGAACCGTTGTCGTCCATTTTGGACGCCATACGCGTGACCCTTGAGCGTTGTCCGCCTGAACTCTCGGCCGATTTGGTGGATCGTGGCATGGTGATGTCGGGCGGCGGTTCTCTCCTGAGGGGGATTGACCAGCTGATTGCCGAGCATACCGGCCTTCCGGTCCATCGTGCCGACGACCCGCTGAGCGCGGTGTGCGAGGGGACAGGCGTGGTGCTCACCGAGCTCACCGTCCTGCGCCGTATCGCCGCCGGTGAGCAGCGCACGTACTGATCATCCTCCTCAAACCCGTCTTCTTCACGTCCAAGGGGTCATTGACCGGTCATTCGCCCGGGATGATGACAAGTCAATCGTGAGACGAAGGGTTTTGACGTGAGGAATAGAAGTTATTTTCTGTGGGTGGCGCTGGCGACCTTCTTTCTGGTTCTCCTGAACCTGCCGCCATCGGTGTCGTCCTCCCTGCAGGGGTTCTTCCGCGAAAGCATGGCCACCTACCAGGGGGGCGTTACCCGCCTGATGTCCCGTGTCCACAACACCTCTACGGCGGTCGGGAACATCACGGAGGTGATCCGGGAGCGCGACCGGCTGGACCGGGAAGCGGCGGCACTTCGGGCCCAAGTTCGGACACTGGAAGCCCTGGCCCGTGAAAACCGGGAGTTGCGCGCCCAGCTTGCCTATAAGCAGCGCCTCAATTTGAAGACAGTCGCCTGTGAGGTGATTGCCCGTGATGACGGCTACGGGTGGTGGCAGACCATCCGGCTGGACAAGGGGCGCGAGGATGGGCTTGCGGAAAACATGCCGGTGATCACGCCCGACGGCGTGGTGGGGCGCACAACCGAGGTGTCGGGCCGGACCTGCGATGTCCTGCTGATCTCCGACCGGTCCTTCAAGGCGTCGGTCCGGTTTGAGCAGGATGGTTCGTACGGGATCCTGCACGGCGGCGGGGTGTCGCTGAGCGGCGTCCACAGCGCGGGGGTGCTGTGCGTGCCGGGAACCTGCCGGGTGGATTATCTGCGCAAGGATCTGGAGATCAGGAACGGGGAGATGGCGGTGACCTCAGGCCTGGGGGGGATATTCCCGCCCGGACTGGTGGTCGGTCGGGTGGTCCGGATGACCCCTGACGAAACAGGGCTTTATCAACAGGGTGAAATCGAGCCGACTGCCGATCTGGGCCGGTTGCAAAGGGTTCTTGTGGTGACGGCGAAATGAGCAGGGAAAAATGACCGCGGCAATCATGGTTTTTCTATTGCTGGTGGGGGCGCTGTTGCAGAGCCTCATCCCGGCGGCGGCGTGGTTGGGGCTGTCCAAGCCCCCGATCCTGCCGGCGGTGGCCTTGTATTACGCCCTGGTGCATCCACGGGGGACGGCGGTGACGGCCGCGATCCTGGCCGGGGTGATTCAGGATACCATGAGCCTGTTCCCGGTGGGGATGTCGGCGCTTTGCCTGGTTGTTTTTGCATTATTTGTGGTGGAAACACGCGAGACGATGTTCAGGGATAGTGGGGTCACGGTGGCGGTGCTGGGGGCGGCTTCGGCCGCCTTCACCACGATGGGCCTGTATGTGATGCTTTCCCTGAACTCTCTCGCAGCTGATATGCCCCTGTGGTGGGTGGCGCTGAAAACAGGAGGCAATGCGCTCCTGGGCCTGGTGGCGTCGCCGGCGGTCTGGTGGATGGCCTCCACCCTCGAGCACCATGTGGGAATAACGGCGGCCGACGAGAGGTAGTATGCCGGCAGGGAACAATACGGTTAATTTTGAGTTAAAGCGGATCCGGCTGGTGCTGAGCATCATGCTGGGCCTGCTGCTCCTGTTGGGGGGGATGTTGTTCAGCCTTCAGGTCTCCCGCGGCAGCGAGTTCGAAGAGAGCCTGCACCGGCAGAGCATGCGCCGGGTCCGATTGCCCGCCCCGCGGGGCCGCATTCTCGACCGCAACATGGTGGCCCTGGCTGAAAACCAGCCATGCTACTGTCTTGCCTTCTACCTCGAGGAGATCCGGAAGCCCGGGAAATGGGCGAAAAGCGTGGCTGAGGTCCAGCGGCGAATCGGGGAACTCACCATCCTTGTGGGGCGCAAGCCGGTGATCACCGAGGACGACATTTGGCTGCACATCCGGCGCCGCCTGCCGCTTCCGCTGGTGGCCTGGAGAAGTCTCGATCCCGCCGCGCTTGCCAGGCTGGCGGAGGCCCGTTGTGACATGACGGGGATCGATATCTATGTCGAGCCCACCCGGGCCTATCCGAAGAACGACCTCGCCGCCCACGTGCTGGGCTATGTGGGGAAGGCGGACTTGTCGGATGACGAGGCCGCCGGCTACCAGTATACCCTGCCGGAGATGGAGGGCAAGATGGGGCTGGAACGCAAATTCGATGCCGTGATGGCGGGCGAGGCGGGCGGGCGGCTGGTTCGCATCGACGCCTCGGGCTTCAAGCATGCGGAACAAGTCGAGCAGGAGCCGCGGGCGGGCGCATCCATAGTCCTGGCGCTCGACAGCCGGATTCAGGCGCTCGCCGAAACCGCGATTCGCGACGTGCCCGGCGCGGTGGTTGTTCTGGATCCCGGCAATGGCGATGTGCTTGCGGTGGCCAGCTCGCCTTCGTTCAATCCCAATCAGTTTGTCCCGATCGTCCCCAAGGCCCTGTGGGAGGAGTTGAATGCCGACCCGCAACGCCCGATGCTGAACAAGGCGGTGGCCGAGGTGTATGCGCCGGGAAGTATTTTCAAGCCCGTGACAGCGCTGGCGGCCTTGAACAGCGGGGCGGTGTCGGCCGGGATGACTGTGAACTGTCCGGGGTATTACATGATCGGTAGCAAGCCGATGAAATGCTGGAATCCGAACGGGCACGGACCGGTTGACCTGCGGCGCGCCATCGAACAGTCGTGCAATGTCTATTTTGCCACCATTG
>Ga0007794_10000537_pt1 | contig 11688 bp, 18 predicted proteins | sample CryBogmetaGMA5M_FD_60365 | JGI IMG/M metagenome (GOLD analysis project Ga0007794, IMG submission 60365) | Freshwater microbial communities from Crystal Bog, Wisconsin, USA - MA5M | ecosystem: Environmental > Aquatic > Freshwater > Lake | place: Crystal Bog, Wisconsin, USA | collected 2009-07-06
CCAATCCTAATAGAATTAAAAATCCTGATTTTAAACAACAAATGTTTCATTTAAAAACAACTGATTTATATTTAATAACCGCAGAAATACCACAGACCAAAATAGATATACCACGAAGTTTATTTCAACGTGATATGGTTTGGTTAGAGAACGAAATTGTATTAAAAGATGATACGAATATTAAAGTTATTTCTCTTGATAAAATTTATTAAAGGGTGAAAAATTTTTAAAAGTTTTTGAAACAAAATGCTAATTAGAACGTATAATGTAGTATTGGTTATAACGGTGGTGGTATGGTTAGTTGGGGATTAAAACCCACAAACCTGTACACAAGTAGAAAATTAATAAATAGCAGAAATGATGAATATAGCAGAAAAACCCCAATTAACTATACCACGTGTTAGCAACCGTTTTATTTTAGACGCTTGCTGTGGCAGTAGGATGTTTTGGTTCGATAAGCAAAATCCAAATTGTTTGTTTATTGACAAAAGATGTGAAACCGTAGAAGCTAAGGATAGCAGCCAAAAAAGCGGTTTAAGAACTATTGAAGTAAAACCTGATTTGATTGCAGATTTTACAGAAATGCCATTTGAAAATGAAACTTTTGCAATGGTAGTATTTGACCCGCCACACCTTAAAACATTAGGACAAAATAGCTGGATGGCTAAAAAATACGGAAGATTGCCAGAAGATTGGCAATTTATGATACAGAAAGGTTTTAAGGAGTGTGTGAGAGTGCTTAAACCACAAGGAACGCTAATTTTTAAATGGAATGAACACGAAATTAATTCAAAGCAGGTTTTAGACATAATACCTTATAAACCGCTTTTTGGACATACAAGCGGGAAGCAGGCAAAAACAATTTGGATGGCCTTTATGAAGGGCGTGTCTTAAATGGTTGCTAACGGTTACAGATATACCCAGTTTGGGATTAAATAGTATAAACTTTAAAATTAAGATAAAATGAACAAAGAAGAACAAAGCTTGAATAACGCAGAGAACCCCAAATTGGGTATATCTGATGTTAGCGGTAGTTATTTATGGATTCCTGTTACGGAGCGACTACCTGAAACCGAAGATTATTATGCTGTTAGATTTGAAAACGGTGTTGAGGATGAAAAACCATTTAGGATTAGACCAAAGAAAAACATCTTCGGTTTTATGACTATGGAGAAAGTTACACATTGGGCGGTTCTATAATTACCGCTAACGGTTGGGTGTATGAGAAGGTTTGCTTAGATAAACTTTCAAATTAGCACCAAACTTGATAGCAAACTTTCTTATACACCTTGTTATAGCCAGTACGGTATTTTAGTACAAATTTTAATTTAAGAATATTTATATATAAAAGTAAAACATTATGAGTGAAGATATACGTAAAATGATTGATAAAGTAAAATCATTTAACCAATTTATAAACGAAAATCAATTTAATGGTAAATTATTATATCATTCAACTGATATTACAAACGCTATTAATATATTGAAAAGTGGTGAAATAAAAACATACGAAAATATACTAAGAGCGACAAATCAAGACCCATCAGATTGGTATGATGACCCCAATTATGGAAAATTCGTTTATGTATCAGATTTCCCACACGATGAAACTAACTATTACGGTTTATCTGATTTAGATGTTACTTTTGTGATTGATGGTGGTAAAATAAAACATAAAATGAACCAAGCAGATAGAAGTTATGAAGGTGGAACTATATCAGTAAATGGAAACATACCATTAAATGCTGTTGTAAAAGTTTTACTTCATACATCAGATGAAAATTTGATTAAATTATTAGGCAATAGAAAAATTGAATATTCAATCGAAGTACAAAAGTAGTATTGGCTATAACGGTTACAGATATGCCAAGTTTGGCATTTAATAGTACAAACTTTTAAAATACAGATACAGTATGAAAAACTTCACAAACATTGATACCGCACACGCTGCCAAATTTGGTATATCTGGTGTTAGCGGTAGTTTTTATTCGCTTATGGATAGATTGCAACGACATTCAGAATGGAAATACCCTGAAAGAATGTGGACTATTGACACTTATTACGGAATAGCTTTTCAATGGATGGGTAAAGAGAAAGAACTTGAAGAAAGGGTATTGAAACTCGAAAACGATATGAAGTTGGCAGGTGCTTTGTAAAATTACCGCTAACGGTTGCAAGTAAACCATCGTTTTAATGTGGTTTACTTGCTGTTATGTGTAGGTGTGGTTAATTACGGTAATGTTTAATCGGAGAAATGAACAAAAATTTTAAAAGAAAAAGAAGGGTGGATTTTTAATTCTTTAATATTTATATATAAACTAAAAAGATGAAAGATTTGAAACAATTTATCAAAACAACAATACGAGAATTTTTGAATGAAGGTTTAGATGACACTTCTTGGGCTGGGCATAATGATAAAACAGTTACACTAAGACAGATATTAGACTTAACAAAAGATATTAAAGTTCAAGAGTTAGAAACTGAAAAACTCAAAAAGATAGTTTTAAGCTGGGATGGTAATACTGAGGAAATTGAGAAGATAGAAAAGTCTGATATACAATATCCAGTGTTAATTCTTATGAACGATGATAATACGATTAAATATATATTGGATGGGAATCATAGGATTCAAAAATCTATTAAACATAACCTACCAACAGTAAAAGCGAAATTGACTAAGTTTAGTAATTTACCGAAATGGGTTCAAAATATATTAGAGTAGGTTTTTCTTTTAAAATTTTCAACCGAAATGTTGATTAGAATGATGAACGGAACACTTACACATAACGGTATCGGGCTATATGCAGTGCGAAATAACCCACAAAAGATGATACGAAGCACAACAGTAATAATTTTAAAATATTTTTAAGGAGGGATTTTATGGATTTATTTGGAAACGAAGAACACGATTGGAAACGGCACTGGTTTGATATGCCAGAATTTTATATGCCAACGAGAGATACCGAAAAGCGTAATAAAATTGACGTATCAGATATTCAAAAATTAGCAAATAATAAAACGAAAATAAAACCCAAATATCCGATTTATATTATATCAAAAGGAAGGTGGCAAAATCCACTTACCGCAAAAGCACTTGATAAATTAGGAATTGAATATAGAATTGTTATCGAACCATTAGAATATGATAGCTATTGCACAACAATACCCAAAGAAAAAATTTTATTACTACCTTTTAATAATTTAGGCGAAGGCTCAATACCTGCTCGTAATTGGGTTTGGGAACACTCTTTGTTAAAAGGAGATAAAAGGCACTGGATTTTAGACGATAATATAAATGGATTTGGTTATCAAAAAGGAGGCAGAAGAATAAACGGGACTAACGGTGATTTATTTAGGATATGTGAGGATTTTGTTGATAGATACAGCAATATAGCAATGGCAGGGATTAGGTATAGATTTCATCATAACTATGTAAAATCACCATATTATTTGAATACGAGGATTTATTCCTGTATTTTAATTGACAATAGCTCTAATTACAAGTGGCGTGGTAGATATAATGAAGATACAGACCTTAGTTTGCGAATGTTGAAAGATGGATTATGCACAATGCTATTTACTTGGTGTTATTGCAATAAGGCTGGAACAATGTCAATGAAAGGAGGAAACACGGACACTATTTATGCAGAAACTAACAATAGAAAAGAATTCGCTGAAAGTTTACAACAACAACACCCTGATGTTGTAAAAGTAGTTTGGAGGTTTAATAGATGGCATCACGAAGTAAATTACAGTAAATTTAGAAACAACCAACTAATAAAACCTTAATGGCTTTGAAAAAGCCAAAGTGCGGTGGCAAAAATATTTTAAAATTATGGTCAAATTAGTACAAAACTCGATACGAAGCACGGAACTAAGCATTGCATATAGCCCGTGTTATAGCATCGTTTTAATGTGCTATAACGGTTGAGTATTGGCGAAGTGCCATCAGTACAAACTTAAATTCAAGGCACAAAACTATCTGTGGCATTTTGCCAATACTGTGTTATAGGTAGTTGTTTTAAAAATTAGCGTTGGCATTAAAAACTAAATTTAAAATGAGAGTTACAAACATCTTAAAAGAAAATAGCAAAGGAATGATGACTATTGAAACTGAAACGCAAAGAAGTTTTTTAGGCATTAGATTGAAACCGACAAAAAGAATATTCATTGCTAACAAAGAATATCCAAAAGGTTATTGGAACTGGGTTGAACTGCCTAATAAAACTTTGGTTGGAGATAGATTATCGTTTCAGTTAGATGAATGGTTAAAATTTGACATATAGTTGTACGGTTGGAATTTTTAAAACAATTACCTATAACGGCTGCAAATATAACCAGTGCTTACACAAATGCTTGATTGGAATACTACAGTAATAATTTTTATTTTTTAGGGTGGATTTTTAATTCTTTAATATTTATATATAAAGCAAAAATTGGATATTATGATTACAAAGCAAACAGATTTTATACGTAAATTGATTAGAGAAGAATTAGACAAATTAAAAATTGAGCCAAATAAATCAAGAAGTACTGGGTTTGGTTTAAATTTGGTATATTTATCCATATCAAAATCATATGCAAGTGCATATGCAAATGGGCAAACATCAGCGGCACATGCGTACAGACATCCAATAAAAAATGGTGTTTTATTTTATATTTGTTTGGATAATGTAAATAAACATTTTGGTGGTGATATTTGGATTTCTGGATATAAAGACGAAATAATTGATGATTTGAAACAATATAAAAGGGAGTGGAATGAAGAAGGTTATTCAGAACATAAACTAACAAATTTAACTAGGGAGTTTTTAAACGGATGTAGTTTTAGCGAAGAGCCAAATTTAAAAGAAGTGGATGTGTTGCTTACATATATAAAAAAAGACGATTTATCACTACTATCTCCATTAGAATGGTCAAGTATACAAGAACAATATGGTGGATATAGTGAAATATGTTTAAAAAATATTCCAGTAGAAAATATTGTTAAAGTAGAAATATATAAAGATGGTGAAATAACAAAAACCATTAATGGTAAATATAATAATGAATGTGAAACGACTTTTTATCATGGTTCTCCATTGAGCTTTTGGTCGCATTTATTGTAAACTTTAACAGTTTTGAAAAAACTGATGTGCGTGGGCAAAAAAAAATAAAAATTATGGACAAACTTGCACAAACTTTACTACGAAGCACTGATAGCATTGGTTATATTTGCTGTTATGCACAGTTGCTTGTAACAAAATTTCAAATTATACGTATAACTTAAAAAGCAATTGTGCATAACGATGGTGGTATGGTGTCGGTTTGCCTTGCAGACACTTTCACCTCACCACTGCTGTAAATGGCAAACTGCACTATACCACGTGTTAGGTGCAGTGGCTTCCACAAATGTTCATTAGAAGCAGAAGAAAAAAATAAAAATAAAACCGAAGGGTGGGAAAATAATTTATCAATTAAACAATTAAAATCAAAAACAATGACAAAAGAAGAATTAGCAGCAAAACTAAACGGCAGAGATTGTGATAATTCACCATTCTTAACCGAAGAAGAAACAGAGCAAGCAAAAAAAGATGGGCTTGTAGTTATTTATGGAGCATCTGACGACCTAATGGAAGTTGAAGGCGCAATTAGCGATGAAGGAGATTGCTATGATGGTGGCGAACTCCTAATGGACAAAGAAGGCATATTGCCCGATGCTGACCAAGCCGAAGATGATGGCGAAGATAGTTTTGAAAAATATGTTGGAAGGAAAAAGAAGGCAAAGAAGATTTTTGCTTTGTGGTGTTCCGAAGATGGATTTGATTGGGCTTACAAAACAAAAATACCACACGCAACATTTGTAATGCCCGATAAAAGAAACGATGCTCCTACATATTGCAGAGGAATTGTTTTTGAATTATCTGAACTCAATTAAATCATTAAGTGCGGTGGCGGTTTTATTTTTATTTTTTTCTCGTTTAAATTACGCAGAAAGGTTTATTAGTAGCACTGCCATTGCACCTAACAGAAGATATGTATTTCACCTCTATAAATAACTATAGATCAAATTAATACAATGAATATTTCTGAACACATCATGTTTTTTGAACAGGAAATGAGGAGAAGGAATTATAGCCTTCAAACTATAAATAATTATACATGTTGTTTAAAGACTTTCTTTGAACAATCGGAAAAGGATCACCCGAAAAATATAAATGATTCAGATATTAGGAAATTTTTATCTGGATTTGATTCTCCAAATACTCAGCGTGTATATCATTCAGCGATTAAGAAATTTTATAGTGTTTGCTTACGCCAAAAGGATAAATTTAAATATATTCCTTATTGTAAAAAATCTCTTAAATTACCAATAGTATTAAGCCAAGATGAAATACAATTAATGTTTAATGTTTGTAAGAATACTAAACATAAACTCATTTTAAGTATTCTTTATTCATGCGGATTAAGAGTCTCAGAACTTACAAATCTTAAATGGTCTAATATTGACAGATCAAGAATGGTTATTAATATCATCGCAGGTAAAGGCGGAAAAGATAGACAAGTAATGTTAACCGAAACATTAATACCTTTATTGGTTGAATACTATAGAGAATATAAAACAACTGACTATATTTTAAGTGGACAATCCACAACTAAATATTCTAATGAAAGTGTATTACAAGTTATAAAAGATTTGGCTAATAAAGCAGGTATTAAAAAAAGAGTTTACACACATTTGATTAGACATACATGTTTTACACATATGGTTGAACAAGGTGTTGATATAAATTTGATTCAGAGACTGGCTGGTCATTCCTCAGTAAAAACCACTATGATTTATTGCCACATTTCAGATAATCTTATAAGTAAAATTCCCTCACCATTAAATAAAATTAAGTTAAATCTTGTACAGTAAATTTATTTTCCTTATCTTTGTGTCATAATCTTAAACATAATTGAATCAAATGGAAAGAATAAAAATTACACCACGACCTGATTGGGAAAAGAAAGTTGAAGAACTCGGTTTCGGTTTTCACCATGTTGATGGTGTTTATTGGGACGAAAGTGCTTACTACAAACTCTCCCTTAAAGAGATCGATCAGATCGAAGCTGCAACATATGAATTATGGCAAATGTGTCTGGATGCTGTTCAGCATGTTATGGACAACAATTTGTACCACAAATTTGCAATTCCCGAATATATCATACCTCTTATTATTAAGAGTTGGGAAGAAGATCATCCTTCAATATACGGAAGATTTGATTTTGCAGTTAAAGACGGTATGGTTAAGATGCTTGAGTTTAATGCGGATACCCCAACAGCACTTTTTGAAGGTTCGGTAGTTCAATGGTTTTGGCTCCAGGATTGCTTTAAGGATAAAGATCAATTTAACTCTGTTCATGAGAAAATGGTTGACTATTGGGCATATCTTACAAAATTTCTTAACCCAGGCAAGCTTTACTTCAGTTGTGTAACTGATAGTTTGGAAGATCTCACAACAATCGAATATATGCGTGACTGCGCCATTCAGGCTGGTTTGGAAACTGACCTAATTATGATCGATGAAATTGGATATGACAATGAAAACAACCATTTCATTGATATGCAAGGAGAACAAATAAGAAACATATTCAAATTATATCCATACGAATGGATGGTTCGTGAAGAGTTTGGTCACAACCTTATGAAAGACAATGAATGTCTTTGGATTGAACCAACATGGAGAATGATTCTTTCGAACAAAGCAATCATGCCCATCCTCTCAGAATTATTTCCTGATTGTGAATATCTGCTCAAATCAAGCTTTGAAAACAACATCGGTGATTCGTATGTGATGAAACCCATTCTTTCAAGAGAAGGTGCAAACATCCGCATGTTCAAAAATGGTGTTGAAATTGCAAAAACCGAAGGCGAATATGGTGAGGAAGGATATATCTACCAGGAACTGTGTGAACTGCCCGAATTTGATGGTAACTATCCAGTAGTTGGCTCATGGGTGATCGGACAGGAAGCTGCGGGTATTGGTATACGTGAAGCAGAAACCCTGATCACAAATAACACAAGTCGTTTTATTCCACATTTAATTGATTAATACTATGGTACTCATTTTAAGCGTTTTAATTTTCATCATCATCTTTGGCGGAGGTTACTTCGTTGGGATTGTTAAGTCTTGTTTTTGTTGGTATTTATTCTTTAGTTCACTGTTTAATACAATAATACAATGAAATATGTAGTAGGAATGTCATTTGCCGTTGCAACATGTGTAATCTTTTTTATGGCTATTCAACTTTTAGTGCCAATCAAAATGATTTTAAATTCCTGAATGGATGGTTATCATGCATGGCATATTATGGCGGTGTGGAACTGATGGAATACAAAGACAAAGAAGAACATCCCGATCATTATGATCATTAAAAATAAATTTGCACAGTAACTTTTTTATTCGTATCTTTGTATCAATAAATAAATGCGGAAATGGAAACCAACGTAGAGTTTTTAAAAAATAAAATAGCAAATCAAAACCACGTGTTGCTTTATGGTGAATTGATGAAGATCATCGAGAAAGAGATGGTAAATTTTGAACTGGTGAAGTTCAATATGAACGATGCTCTTGCTACAGCACATTCAGGTGGTGTTTACATAAACAAAGATGCTATTGGGCGATATGGGTTTCCTAAGACCATGCATTTTATATTACATGAAATTGATCATCTGAAACAATTCAAAAACAAAAAAGTTTTCAAGTACCATGATACTGATACTGAATTTGAACTTCCGATCCTGGATCGTGTGGAGTATGTTCTTGCTGCAGAGTATGATGCTGAAGATTTTGCAATCAAAACCGAAAAAAAGATTTATAAGAAATTTAAACTTGAATACAAGGAAATCGAAACAATATTCGGTGAGCCTCTTGAACTTGAATATCAAATTCAGATGTATGTTGCAGGATCAAAGATGTTGTATGATAACTATCTCATGACAGATAAATCAATACCATTTAAAAGACATTTAGAAAACATGTTATTTACGAAATAATAAATATGAGTTGCGATCAACAGGGCTACGATAAGCCAATAACAAGGAAAAAAATTAAAAGGAAAACTACTCCCAAATACAAGATATTTGCACTGTACTGGTGGAATCCGTTTATCTATCTGGCACTTGCTGTGTATTTTGTTCTTTGTGCGGTGGGTGAGGGTGCTAAAGGCGTTGCCGAATGGAAAAGGGAAATGAAAGAATTAATCACTGATTATAACTGGAAGTAATGGAAATATATTACGTAATAAAAGCATCGGACTTTCCTGACTTTCATGAATGTGATGAGTTCTCACAATTTGTTATCGTAGAGAACGGAGACGGTCTTTCTATTTGGGAAGATTGGTATGGTGATTTTGATGGTGGTGATGACCCAGCTTATTCAGAAATAAATTCTGAAGGTCAATTTAAAAACCTTACAGACATTAAGAACTTATTATTAAAGTATGGGTTAACCAACAGTTCAATAGAAATTAAGAAAAACTATGAAAAAATAATAATATATATACAAATAATTAAACTTTTTACGAAAAAGAAACTATTTATATGAAGAAGAAACTAATAAAAATAATGGAAGATAAAAATATGAAAGTGGTTCGTGTTACTAAAACCGAATATGAACTTGAAAATGGTGACATTTATCCTAATGTTTTTGAATTGGATGAAGATATAACTGTTGAAGAGTTTCAGAGCATATTAGATGAATCTAAGTCATTGGTTCTATCCCATATGAAAAAAATTGAAAGTAAAAATGAGTAAGTTATTAACAACAAAACAGGCAGCAGATTATCTTAATGTAAGTGCCGATACTTTACGAAAATGGAACAAGTCCAATAAATTAGTTCCATTAACCACAACAGGTGGTCATAGACGTTATCAACAAGAGTTGTTGGATGAATATATTGGAATTAGTAGAAGTGTCGTGGAAACTCCTGATTTGGTTGTAACATACTCTCGTGTAAGTTCACACGAACAAAAACAAAAGGGTGATTTGGATAGACAATCACAACGTTTGAGTGAATACTGCGCCAAGAAAAAACTAAATGTTGGTTTTATAATTAAAGATGTGGGTTCAGGTTTATCTGATACGAGAAATGGTTTTATTAGGTTAACTAACTTAGTTATTGAAAAGAAGATAAGTAAAATTATTATTGAACACAAGGATAGATTAACAAGATTTCAATATAACTTTATTGAAAAAATGTTTAAAAGCTATAGTGTTGAAATAATACATATTGAAAATAATGATGTTGGTGAACAAGAAGATTTGGTTACTGATATTATTTCATTAATGGCGAGTTTTAGCGGAAAGGTTTATGGAAAACGAAGTGCTGAACGTAGAAGAAAGAAAAAAGAAGATAAAAATAACGAAAAAGTAACTAATAATTAAATGTTAAAAGCGATAAAGGTAAGACTATATTTAAACAATGAACAGACAAACAATATTAACAGTTTGCTTGGGTCTTATCGTTTTGTCTATAATCAATGTCTTGCTTACAAAAAACTTAATTACGAAACCGATAAGAAAAACACTTCCTTATCTGATTTAGGTCATTATTTCCACGGTGATTTAAGGAGTGAATATGATTGGTTGAGAGAACATAATACTAAAGTTCTGAAACAGTCTATAATCAACTTAGAAGTAGCTTACAAGAATTTCTTTAAACAACATAAAGGTTTTCCTAAGTTTAAATCTAAGCACGATGAACAAAAAGTTAGATTTCCACAAGAAGCAGTTGCATCTAAAACATTTGATGAAGAAACTTCAAGACTGAATCTAACTAAAACAATTAAAGGATTAAAATTTGAATGTTCTGACAGAGAAAAACAATATCTATATAAAAACAAACAAGGTATTAAATCTGTTACAATTACTAAGACAAAATCAAACAAATACTTTGCAACATTATTAATTGATGGTGATTTGTTAAGAACAGTTAAACCAACAAATAAATCAGTAGGTATTGATTTAGGTATAAAAACACTATTAACGTTTTCTGACGGTAAAACCATTGATAACCCAAGATGGATAAAAACTAACGAAAAGAAGTTAAAAAAGGTACAGAAACAACTATCCAAAAAAATAAAAGGTAGTAACAATCGTAATAAAGTAAGATTAAAACTCGCTAAGTTACACGAAAGTATTAAAAATCAAAAACAAGATTTCCTTCATAACATTACAACCAATATAATTAACGAAAATCAAATTATAGTATTGGAAGATTTGAATGTTAGTGGGATGATGAAAAACCATAAATTAGCTAAGTCTATTCAAGAACTTGGTTTATACGAAATGAGGCGACAATTGGAATATAAATCAAAGTGGTATGGAAGAGAATTAATATTTGTTAGCGGGTGGTTTCCATCATCAAAAACTTGTTGTGAATGTGGATGGAAGAATAATAATTTAACATTAAAAGATAGAGAATTTGTCTGTGAAGAATGTGGAAATATTATATACCGTGATATGAACGCAGCAATCAATATCGAAAGAGAGGGAATTAGAATATATAACGAACAAATAGGGACACGTTATCCCGAATTTACGCTTGTGGACAACCCAACTATGGATGACAGACTCAGTAATGAGGTACTAAAAAGTAGTGGTTGGTTGAAACAAGAAGAAAAAACTAAGATACATAATTTTTCTTAGATTTTTTTGAACGGTG
>Ga0007794_10000538_pt1 | contig 11684 bp, 8 predicted proteins | sample CryBogmetaGMA5M_FD_60365 | JGI IMG/M metagenome (GOLD analysis project Ga0007794, IMG submission 60365) | Freshwater microbial communities from Crystal Bog, Wisconsin, USA - MA5M | ecosystem: Environmental > Aquatic > Freshwater > Lake | place: Crystal Bog, Wisconsin, USA | collected 2009-07-06
GAATATTATCTGACCGATCTGCTGGCCATTGCCGTCCACCAGGGATTAACGTGCCTGGCCCTTCAGGCCGGAGACGCCGTCGAAATCATGGGGGTGAACGACCGGAGCCAGCTTGCCGAAGCCGGCCGGGTTCTGCGCCGCCGCATCAACCGCGAACATATGTTGAACGGCGTCACCATCACCGACCCTGATACCACCTATATCGACCACGGTGTCACCATCGGTGCCGACACAACCATTCACCCCGGCTGCCACCTCAGTAACGGCACGATCATCGGTGACGGCTGCGAAATCGAGGGGTGCGTCAGCATCTCCGGGTGCCGCATCGGCGATGACTGCCATATCAAGGCGGCATCGGTTCTGGAGGATTCCGAACTGGGCGAGGACGTGGCGGTCGGCCCCATGGCGCATCTCCGTCCCGGTACGCGACTTGGCAACAAAGTCAAGATCGGAAATTTCGTCGAAACAAAGAAAATCACCATGGGCGAAGGCTCCAAGGCCTCCCACCTGACCTATCTGGGTGACGCCGAAATCGGCCGCGATGTGAATATCGGCTGCGGCACGATCACCTGTAACTATGACGGCGTCAACAAGCACCGCACGGTGATCGGCGATGACGTGTTCATCGGCAGCGACGTGCAGCTGGTGGCGCCGGTCAGTGTAGGGCGCAACTCGCTGGTGGCGGCCGGCACCACCGTCACCAAAGATGTCCCGCCAGATTCGCTGGCCCTGTCCCGCGTTCCGCAGGTCAACAAGGAAGGCTGGCGTCTGAAGAAAAAAACGTGACCGATTCACCCTGCCACAGCTCCCTCTACCTGCCGTTTGAGTGCGAGATCGTTTCCGTTACTGACCTGACCCCCGGCGAAAAGCTGTTCAGAGTGCGCCGGAAAGATGGTGCACCTCTCGGCCATCTTCCCGGCCAATTCGTGCAGCTTTCCCTGTTGGGGTATGGCGAAGCGCCTATTTCGGTGGCGTCGTCACCGACCCGTGACGGACTCTTCGAACTCGGGGTGCGGAGGGCCGGGACTCTCACCGGTGCCCTGCACCGTATGAATGCCGGTGACACCATCGGCATTCGCGGCCCTTTCGGCCGCCCCTTTGATCTGCCGCGACTGCGCGGTCAGGATCTTGTACTCATTTCCGGCGGCTGCGGACTGGCGCCGATGCGCTCGCTGATCCAGTATTGCGAAGACCGGCCGGACGAGTTCGGCACCATTGCCATCCTTTACGGCGCAAAAAACCGGGCAAACACTCTCTTTAAAGAGGATCTCGCCGCCTGGCAGTCCTCGGCCCGCTTCGCCTGCAGCCTGACGGTGGATAACAGCAGCGACGACCAGTGCTACAGCGGCAACGTCGGTCTGATTACCGCCCTCATCCCCCCGCTCGCCTTTGTTCCGGAAAAAACCATAGCCGTTATCGTCGGACCGCCCCCCATGTACCGCGCCGTTATAGACGAACTGAAAAAATTGCGGCTCCCTGCCGGGCGGATTGTGCTCTCCCTGGAGCGACAGATGCGCTGCGGAGTCGGCAAATGCGGCCACTGCACCATCGAGCACCTGTACTGCTGCCAGGACGGACCGGTGTTCTGGCTCAACGAGATTGAGCATCTGCGGGGGGCGGTATGAAACGGACCCTGACCGTCTGCCCGTACTGCGGTACCGGCTGTATGTTTTATCTGGTCAGCGACGGGGGGAAACTGGTCGGCGTGGAACCGAGCGTCACCCATCCGGTCAGTCGCGGCGGCCTCTGCGTCAAGGGGTGGAACGCCTTCGCGTTCGTCCATCATCCGGAACGGCTGACGACTCCGCTGGTGCGCCGTGACGGAGTTTTGCAGCCCGCCTCCTGGGATGAAGCGCTGGACCTGGTGGTGACGGGGCTACAGGCGGTGCAGGAAAAACATGGCAGCGATGCGGTCATGTTTGCCTCCTCTGCCAAAGCGACCAACGAGGAAAATTACCTGCTGATGAAGCTGGCGCGGGCGGTGTTCGGCACCAACAACATCGACCACTGCGCCCGCCTCTGCCACTCCTCCACCGTCACCGGCCTTGCCGAAACCTTCGGTTCCGGGGCGATGACCAACTCCATCTCCTGCATCGACGAAACCGACGTCATCCTGGTCATCGGTTCCAACACCACGGAGCAGCATCCCCTCATCGGCAGCCGGATTCTCAACGCCGTCCAGAACGGTACCGGTCTGATCGTAGCCGATAACCGCCGCATCCGTCTCGCCCGGCACGCCGCACTGCACCTGCGCCACAAGAACGGCAGCGATGTTGCCCTGCTGAACGGGATCATGCACGTCATTATCGCCGAAGGGCTGGTCGATGAGGAGTTTGTCGCCACCCGCACCGAAAATTATGCCGCACAGGCGGCTGCCGTGGCCGAATGGACGCCGGAAAAAGCCGCTGCCGCCACCGGCCTGGAAGCCGGTGAAATCGTAGCGGCGGCACGCCTTTTTGCCGGTGCCAAGCGGGCCATGATCCTCTACTCCATGGGGATCACCCAGCACAGTCACGGAGTTGACAACGTTCGCTGCGTCGCCGCCCTGGCGATGCTGACCGGCAACGTGGGGCGACCCGGAACCGGTGTCAATCCGCTGCGCGGCCAGAACAACGTCCAGGGGGGATGCGACATGGGTGCTCTCCCCGATCTTTACAGTGGCTACCAAAAGGTGGCAGACCCACTGGTGCGCGACAGGTTCGCCCGTGCATGGGGAGTCCCCTCGCTCCCCGCAGCGCCGGGACTGCCGCTGACACGGGCCATGAATGCCGCTTCGGAAGGCCGCCTGCAGGCACTGTTCGTCATGGGGGAGAACCCGATGCTTTCCGACCCGGATCAGGGACACGCCCGGAAAGTCCTGGAGGGTCTTGAACTGTTGGTGGTGCAGGATATCTTCCTCACCGAAACCGCCGCCCTGGCCGACATCGTGCTCCCCGCCGCCTGCTACGCCGAAAAAGAGGGCACCTTCACCAACACCGAGCGGCGGGTACAGCGTGCCCGCAAGGCGGTGGAGTCGCCCGGCACGGCCCGTGCCGACTGGGAAATCATCTGTGACATCGCCCTGCGCGCCGGCTACCGGGGTATGTGCTACCATGATCCGCGTGAGGTAATGGATGAAATCGCTTCCCTCACGCCGCTCTACGGCGGCATCGCGTATGACCGCCTCGACCCGCACGGCCTGCAGTGGCCCTGCCCCGACCGGAATCACCCCGGCACACCGCTGCTCCATCTGGAACATTTTACCCGGGGCCTGGGGCACTTCAGCCCGGCCAGGTACCGTCTTCCGGCCGAACTCCCCGACGACCGCTACCCCTTTGTGCTCACCACCGGCCGCACCTATTTCCACTGGCATACCGGCAGCATGACCCGTCGCAGCCATCTTCTGGACCGGGAGGAACCCCGCTCCTTTATCGAGATCCATCCGGACGATGCCGCCCGGCTCGGGGTACGCGACCACGACCGGCTGCAGGTCGCCAGCCGCCGGGGCGAATTGCAGACAGAGGCGCGGGTCACCACCATGGTGGTTCCCGGCGTGCTGTTCATGCCGTTCCACTTTGCCGAGGGGGCTGCCAACGCCCTTACCAACAATGCCCTTGACCCGGAATCATCCATTCCGGAATTCAAGGTCTGCGCGGTACGGGTAGAGAGGGTGCCATGAAAATCCTGCACCCGGCCCAGTTGAACAATTTTATTGAGCGCCTTGCCAAAGCGTGGGAGGTGCGCCTGCCGGTTCTGCTTCCGGACGGCACCCGCGTCATCGGTTCACCCGGCGACGGCCCCCCCGCCCTCCATGGCGGTGCTGTCATGGGCAAGCCGACCTCGGCTTTTTTCCCGCACCACGGGACGCTGTTCACCTCCGACGGCGGAAAGCTGGAGGGACCGCAGAATCCGGATCTTCCCCTTTTTGTGCTCGGTTTCACCCCCCGTGACCTGGCCTGTCTCCGCTTCATCGACCGTTTTTTTGCCGACGGTCTCTGTGACGACGTCTATTTTCGCCGACGCAACAACGCCTTGGTAGCGGGGCTATCCGGCCTCTGCGGCGCGGGCGGGATCATGATACCCCCTGCCGGCGGCGGTTGTGATCTGGAATTTTTCTGCGACGGATCCTGCTGGCTGGTGATTCCATACAGCGACGGAGGGAGAGAGGTTAGTGCGGGGCTGTCGGACCCTGCCCTGCCGACGTCAGTGGAACTGTTCCGGCAGGCTGCCCTGTCCCAGCCGGACGAGCAGGAAGAACTGCTCCGGCGCGCCTCGGAACTTCTGCGGGCCGACAGGGTCCCGGACCATTTCTGGGCGGAGATCGGCGACCGCTGCATCGCCTGCACCGGCTGCAACCTGGCCTGTCCCACCTGCACCTGCTTCGGGGTGCAGGATTGGCGTTCTGCCCAAAAGACCGAACGGAGCCGTATGTGGGACTCCTGCCAGTTGGACGGTTTCATGCGTGAGGCAAGCGGCCACAACCCCCTGGGGAGCGAAGCGCTGCGCAGCCGGCGACGCATCCACCACAAACTGGCCGCCGACCCGGAAAAATGGGGAGAGATCAGCTGTTTCCTCTGCGGCCGCTGCGACGCCGTATGTCCCACCGGCATCGGCATGGTTGCCGTGGCGCGGGAGATGGTGGCTCGTTTCGGGTGATGCGGGATTCTAATCAGCTCTGGGTCTGCCTGTTTTTGCCGTTATTCGGGGCTATCCCGGTTGTTATAATTATGGTATTTGCCGCGTTTATTGAAGTATAGTGCGGCGGTTAATCGACGGAGAAATATTGCCTGTTTGTGAGCGAGAAGGATATGGGGCAGAGTCAGAGTCAAAGTCAAAGTCAAAGTCAAAACCAACCCCCCTCAATCCCCCCTTATCAGGGGGGAGGCTTTAAAAGCTCCTCCCCTGACAAGGGGAGGCGGGGGAGGGGTTTGCCTTTGACTCTGCCTTTCTCCCCTACACCAAAACCCTCACCGCCCTTGCTCGTGAAAACCGCAGTAATCCCACAAAAGCCGAAACAAAAATCTGGCGGGAAATCCTTCGCATGACGCAGTTTGCACAATACAAATTCCTCCGGCAGAAGCCGATTGGTGGATATATAGTGGACTTCTACTGCTCTGAATTACGGGTAGTTACAGAAATCGACGGCGGCAGCCACGCCGGCACTATCAGCCACCAGATAGCGCTGGAAAAGTCAGCACAGGAGTACGACAGCTACCGTGAGGCGCAACGCAAAATTCAGCGGGAAGAAAACCTTACCGAGCTGGAGCATGACATTGTACAGCTACATCCCGGCAGAAAAACTAACATTACTTTAGACACTTAAACCTGATTGAGCACACCATAAGGAATCCTCCATACCCATGGCTCACGATAAAATCATCATCAAAGGCGCCTGCGAACATAATCTCAAGTGCATCGACGTAGAAATACCCCGCGACCGGTTGGTCGTCATCACCGGTCTTTCCGGCTCCGGCAAGTCCACCCTGGCGTTTGACACGATCTACGCCGAAGGGCAGCGGCGCTATGTGGAATCACTTTCGTCATACGCCCGCCAGTTTCTGGAGCAGATGGAAAAACCGGACGTGGAGTCCATCGAAGGACTTTCACCCGCCATCTCCATCGAACAGAAAACCACCAGCAAAAACCCCCGCTCCACCGTCGGCACCGTCACCGAAATTTACGACTACCTGCGCCTGCTGTTCGCACGGGTCGGCCACCCGCACTGCACCTCCTGCGACAAGGAGATCACCTCCCAGACCGTTTCCCAGATGGTGGATCAGATCATGCTCCTTTCTCCGGGATCGAAGCTGACCCTGCTCGCCCCGATGATCCGGGGGAGGAAGGGAGAGTATAAAAAAGAACTCAATCAGCTGCGCAAAGAGGGCTTTACCCGGGTGGTGGTTGACGGAACGGTGCGGGAACTGGCCGATGATATCGAGATGGACAAGAAGAAAAAACATGACATCGATATCGTGGTTGACCGGATTGTCGTGAAGGAGGGGATTCAGCGCCGGCTGGCAGATTCGCTGGAAACCGCCCTTCACCATGCCGAAGGCGTGGTGAAGGTGGAGTCCCGGACACCGACGGACGAGACCGCGACCGCTGGAAAGAAGAAAGAACCGAAACCGCTGCAGATGCTTTTTTCGGAAAAACTGGCCTGTGTTGACTGCGGTCTGTCATACCAGGAAGTCACCCCGCGTCTGTTCTCGTTCAACAATCCCCACGGCGCCTGCCCGGAGTGCACCGGACTCGGCACCCGCATGTATTTTGACGCCGAACTGGTGATCCCCAACCCGGAGCTCTCCCTGCGCGAAGGGGCCATCGCACCGTGGGAAAAACGCCTTTCCGGCTGGTTTCACCTGATTCTGGATGCCCTGGCCAAAGCGTATTCGTTTGATATTCGCACCCCCTTCAAAGAGCTGCCCGAAGCGGTCCGAGATGTGATTCTGACCGGTTCGAAGGGGGAAAAAATCGAGTTCTGGTGGGAGGAGGACGGCGATCGCCGCCATACGTACCAGAAGGAGTTTGAGGGTGTTCTGAACAACCTGCAGCGGCGCTGGCGCGAAACCGAATCCGATGCGGCACGCGAAGAGCTGGAAAAATACATGAACGTCATGCCCTGCCCGACCTGCCAGGGAGCGCGTCTCCGTCCTGAAGCACTGCATGTGCTGGTGGGGGGGCAGACCATCCGCGACGTGACGGCACTCTCCATCCGCGACTGTCTGCAGTTCTTTGAGCGGCTGTCATTGAGCGACAAGGAGCAGGAGATCGCCCGGCGGATACTGAAGGAAATTCGCGAGCGGCTCTCGTTTCTGGTCAATGTCGGTCTGGACTACCTGTCCCTCGACCGGACCTCCGGCACCCTTTCCGGGGGAGAAGGACAGCGCATCCGCCTGGCAACCCAGATCGGCTCAAGCCTGGTCGGGGTGCTCTATATCCTGGATGAGCCTTCCATCGGCCTGCATCAGCGGGACAATGCCCGGCTGCTCGGCACCCTCAAGCGGCTGCGCGATCTGGGCAATACCGTGCTGGTGGTGGAACATGACGAAGAAACCATTCTGGAAGCTGACCACCTGATTGATATGGGGCCGGGAGCCGGCGTTCACGGCGGCGAAGTTGTGGCCCAGGGGACACCGGCGGCGGTCATGGGAAATCCCGCGTCACTGACCGGACGCTATCTTTCCGGGGAGTTGTCGATAGCAGTGCCGAAAAAGCGCCGCGTGGGGGATAAGATGCTTCGCATCATCGGCGCTTCCGAGAATAATCTCAAGAATGTCACCGCCGAAATCCCGCTGGGGGTACTGACCTGCGTAACCGGCGTTTCCGGGTCCGGCAAATCAACCCTGGTGATCGATACCCTGCACAAGGTGCTGGGACAGCGGCTCTACCGGAGCCGGGAAAAGGCGGGTGCCGTCAGGGATGTGCAGGGGATGGAATATCTGGACAAGGTCATCAATATCGATCAGTCCCCCATCGGCCGCACCCCGCGCTCCAATCCGGCCACCTACACCGCCGTTTTCAGCGATATCCGCGACCTGTTCTCCAATCTCCCCGAGTCAAGGTTGCGCGGCTACAAGCCGGGACGCTATTCGTTCAATGTCAAGGGGGGGCGGTGCGAAGCCTGTTCCGGCGACGGCATTATCAAGATTGAAATGCACTTTCTGCCGGATGTGTATGTGGAGTGCGAGGTTTGCAAGGGAGCGCGCTACAACCGCGAAACGCTGGAGGTTCATTTCAAGGGGAAATCCATCGCCGATGTGCTCGACATGACTGTTTCCCAGGCGCTGGAGTTCATGGGTGCCATCCCGCGCATCAAGAACAAGCTGGCCACGCTGGATGAAGTCGGTCTCGGCTATATCAAACTTGGTCAGGCGGCGACGACTTTGTCCGGTGGGGAGGCCCAGCGGGTCAAGCTGGCCAAGGAACTTGCCAAACGCGCCACCGGGCGGACAATCTACATTCTGGACGAACCGACCACCGGCCTGCATTTCCACGATATTGCCAAACTGCTGGAGGTTATCCAGCGGCTGGTGGAAGCCGGCAATACCATCGTGATCATCGAACATAATCTGGATGTTATTAAGACCGCTGACTGGGTCATCGATTTGGGACCGGAAGGGGGCGACCGGGGGGGAGAGATCATCGCGGCCGGAACACCGGAGCAGGTTGCCCGGGTGACACGATCCTACACCGGCCAGTACCTGCGGAAGATGCTGTGATGGAGTCCGGTACCGGCGATCTCCCGTTCGACCATGCCAAGCTGCTGGAGCTGGCCGCCACCCGTATGCCTTTCGGCAAGTACCGGGGACGGCGCCTGGTGGATCTGCCGGAACCGTATGTGGTCTGGTTTTACGGGCAGGGCTTCCCGCCCGGAAAACTGGGAGAGATGCTGCATACGGTCTACGAAATCAAGGTCAACGGGCTGGAATACCTGTTTGACCGGCTCTAACCGATCAACCCGCGCAGCAGCGCAAGATTGACCCCATCCATCTCGTCATTGTCCCCTTTTGGCGTTTCCAGAATCTTCGGCACCGCAGCAAAACGGGGATCGTTAAGGATATAGCGAAACGGATTCAGCCCGAGTGTCCCCTGCCCGATATGCTCATGCCGGTCAACCCGTGAGCCGAGTCCCTTTTTGGAATCGTTAAAGTGAAAACATTCCAGCCGCTGCACACCGATCAGACGGTCGAACTGCTCCATGGCATCGCGGTACCCCTGTTCCGTGGCGGTATCGTAACCCGCAGCAAAAGTGTGGCAGGTATCAAAACAGACCCCGAACTTTTCCGGAAAGCGGGAGCCGTAAATGATCGCCCCCAACTCTTCAAACGTCCTCCCCAGATTGCTCCCCTGCCCGGCGGTCGTTTCAATCAGCACCTTTCCCTCAAACTGCGGAACCTCTGTGAACAGTTGATCAAACGCCTCAATAACCCGGGCCAGGCCGGTTTGTGGCGGGTCCGCAAGGTGCGAACCGGGATGCATGACCACCTTGGCAATGCCGAGACGGGCGCAGGTTTCCAGCTCATCACGGAATGCCGCAATACTTTTGTCCCGTGTTTCACCCGGCGGAGCCGCCAGATTGATCAGGTAGATATCGTGGGAGATCACCTCACGCAGGCCGGAGGCGGCAAATTTCGTACGGAAGAGTGCCGCATCGGCGTCGCTGACCGGCTTGCCTTTCCACTGATTGGAGTTGCGGGTGAAAATCTGCAGCACACCGCAACCGGAAGCGACGGCCCGGTCAATGGCGAGGTGCAGACCGCCGGAGATAGACATATGGGCACCGAGATAATCGATCATTTTGACTCCAGTTCAATATGGCTGCCGTAAAAGTGGACATCCACCTCGTCGCCGGCGGCATAGCTGCCGTTTGCAGCGGGGAGCACGGCAAGCGCCTGTGCATCCACCATGGTTTTCAGGATGGCGGTCTGCTGATTACCGGCTGAGGTTGCGTACCACCGCCCCCCCTCTTTTTCCAGGCGCAGCCGGATGATCTGCACCTTACCCGGTTTTTTCTTCAGCGGCTCCCGCAGCACCGCTTTGAAGAGCGGCCGAAGCACCTGCCGGCGCCCCTGCATCCAGAGCAGGGCGGGGCGGACGAACTCTTCAAAGGTGATCATGGTTGACACCGGATTGCCCGGCAGAGAAAACACCGGGGTGGCACCGTGCAGGGCAAAAGCGGTCGGGCCGCCCGGTTTGATTCCCACCTTCCAGAACAGCTGCTTCGCCCCCAACTCTTCCAGAATATCCCGCACCAGGTCACAGTCGCCCGCCGAAACACCAGCGGAGGTAATGAGCGCGTCAGCTTTCAGCCCTTCAGCCATTTTTTCCAGGTGGCTTTCCCGGTTATCCCGGGCGATGCCGATAATGCGGGGAATACAGCCGGCCTCCTGAACAGCAGCAGCCAGTGAAAGCGTATTACTGTTGATGATTTCACCCGGTCCGGGTGTGCGCCCCAGCTCCACCAGCTCATCACCGGTGGATAGGATCGCCACTATGGGCCGGCGGTACACCGGCACCAGCGCCATGCCGAATCCGGCCAGCATATTGATCTCCGGCGGGCGGATAAGCGTGCCGCTCCGGAGGAAGGTGACGCCGGACGCCACATCTTCGGCCCGGAACCGGATATGCTGCCCTTTGGTGACCGGCTCACACAGGGTCACCTCCTGCTGGCCATCGTCGGTTTCCTCCACCGGGACAACCGCATCGCAGCCGGCCGGAGTCGGCGCCCCGGTCATGATCCGCACGGCGCACCCCGCTTCGACTACGACCCCGTCCCCCTTGGCTCCGGCAGGGAGAAAACCGGTTACCCGCAAGCAGCACGGGATGGTTGTACAATCGCCTGACCGCACGGCATAGCCGTCCATGGCCGAATTATCCCACAACGGCAGATCCCAGGGCGCGACCGCATCCTCGGCAAGAACCCTTCCCGCCGCCTCCAGCAGGTGTATCCGTTCTGTACCGACCGGTTCAACAGCGTCCAGTATGGTTGTGCGGGCCTCTTCAAATGAAATCATGCCTGTTCCTCCGGTGAAAAAAATTACCTGATTCGTTCTAATATGCCGCTAAAAGTTATTCACCTCTTGGCAAGCACAAAGTCAAAAGCTAACCCCTCCTGGCCTCCCCTTAGATAAGGGGAGGGACGCATGGGAGTTGAAGCGGTGGTGTATAAAATATGCAAATGCCTTTGCCATTAAGCCCCCCCTCTTAAATTAAGAGGGGGTTGGGGGAGTTATGAGCCTCTTGCGGCGAATTTGAACGAATCAGGAAATATTATGGATAGAATAGCCGTAAGCGTGCAAAAACACAACACTATTGCCAACAGCGCGGCGGCTGGTATAATGAGCCGGCCAGACAACGCTCGAGCTACCGGTTAAACAGATCAGTCGAATCTGATTAGTACTGATCTACCGCTATCCCTTCTCCCTGAGGGAGAAGGTGGCCGAAGGCCGGTTGAGGGGGCAATGATGCTGTACAATCCAGCACTTCCCCCTCTCCCTGCCCTCTCTCTCAGGGAGAGGGAATTATAAGCGGGAGATTCGTTCCACTCAGGTAAATAATTTTCCCAGAATTAACGGAGTCACCCCATGCCGAATTCATCACAACTCACACAGATTCCCCTGTTCGACAGCCATTTTCACATTATCGACCGGCGCTTCCCGCTGACCCCCAATAACGGCTACCTCCCGGATGATTTTGTCTGCGGTGACTACCGGTCGCAGCTGTCCCGGTATGATCTCCGGGGGGGCGCCGTGGTTGCCGGCTCGTTCCAGGCCTTCGACCAGAGCTATCTGCTGGATGCCCTGAAAACCCTGGGGCCCGGTTTTGTCGGGGTTACCCAGCTTCCGGCAACCACCCCGGACGCTGAAATTCTGGAACTGGACCGGGGCGGTGTACGGGCGGTGCGCTTCAACCTCAAACGGGGCGGTTCGGAAGATGTGCGTCATCTGGACACCATGGCGCGGCGGGTATTTGACCTGGCCGGCTGGCATGTGGAACTGTATGTGGATTCGCGGGATTTGGATGGGTTGTTCAGTACGCTGGCGCACCTCCCGGCGGTCAGTATCGACCACCTGGGGCTGGCGCAGGAAGGTTTTGGAACTCTGCTGAAACTGGCCGAACGGGGCGTACGGGTCAAGGCAACCGGTTTCGGCAGGGTGGATTTTGATGTGGCAAACGCCCTCAGCATCCTGCACCGGGCCAATCCC
>Ga0007794_10000540_pt1 | contig 11655 bp, 12 predicted proteins | sample CryBogmetaGMA5M_FD_60365 | JGI IMG/M metagenome (GOLD analysis project Ga0007794, IMG submission 60365) | Freshwater microbial communities from Crystal Bog, Wisconsin, USA - MA5M | ecosystem: Environmental > Aquatic > Freshwater > Lake | place: Crystal Bog, Wisconsin, USA | collected 2009-07-06
GTGATTCAGAAGGTAAAAATTAGATCTTGCCGACCAAGTCGATCGAAGGAGCCAAAGTCTTCGCGCCTTCTTTCCACTTAGCTGGGCACACTTGGCCTGGGTTAGCGGCGGTGTACTGAGCGGCGGTCAACTTGCGCAATGTCTCAGACACGTCACGAGCGATTTCGTTGGAATGGACTTCCATTGTTTTGATCATGCCTTCTGGGTTGATCACAAACGTGCCGCGCAATGCCAGGCCGTCTTCTTCAATGTGCACGCCAAAAGCGCGTGTCAACTTGTGTGTGGGATCACCGATCAATGGGAACTTGGCTTTGCCCACAGCAGGCGAAGTGTCATGCCACACTTTGTGTGAGAAGTGGGTGTCGGTGGTGATGATGTACACCTCTGCGCCGGCTTTTTGGAAGGCAGCGTAGTTGTCAGCAGCGTCTTCGATTTCTGTGGGGCAGTTGAAGGTGAAAGCGGCTGGCATAAAGATGAACACGTTCCATTTGCCTTTGAGGCTGGCTTCGGTCACTTCGATGAATTTGCCGTTGTGGAAGGCTTGGTTTTTGAAAGGCTGAACTTGTGTGTTGATCAAAGACATGTGGTTTCCTTTGGGTGGTTGTTAAAAACTATCGAATGAGCAAAACTCATTGACATGAATGTTAGCCAAGAAACCGTGTGTCCGTGATTGTTTGTCTCAATGAGACCGATTGAGGCAGCCTTGCGGTCGCTGGCTTAATTTAGGCCTGCGTATTCGAGAAGCGCACCGAGAAACGAGCCCCCGGCATGGGTTTGCCTGGGTAAGCATCTTCCAGTGTCACGATGGCTGCGTGTTGGTGTGCAATTTCCAGCACGATAGCCAGCCCCAAGCCCGAACCATCGGCCTCCGTGCCCAAGGCGCGGTAGAAGGGTTGGAACACCAAATCGCGCTCGGCGTCGGGGATGCCGGGGCCAGAGTCCTCCACTTGCAAGATCAAAACTTTACCGAGCTTGTCGGCCAGCAGGCGCAGGGTGATCACGCCCGGGTGGGCTTCGGTTGATGGGGTGTAGTTGATGGCGTTGTCCACCAAGTTGCGCACCATTTCTTTGAGCAGCGTGGGGCTGCCCATCACGCGGACACCGCTGCTGCCGGGTTGCGCGCCCTCGTAGCCAAGATCGATATGTTTATCCAGTGCATGTGGCAAAGAGTCTTGAATCACGTCGCTGACCAAGCTCACCAAATCACAGGGGTTGCGTGCGATGTTGGTACTGCCGCTTTCGGCACGTGCCAACGAGAGCAATTGGTTGACCGTGTGCGTGGCGCGGATGCTCGCCCGTCCAATCAGTTTCAGGGACTGTTTCAGCTCGTCTGCGCTCGAGTCCGCACGTTGCGCCAAGTCGGCTTGCATGCGTAAGCCGGCGAGCGGGGTTTTGAGCTGATGCGCGGCATCTGCCAAAAAACGTTTTTGTGTGGCGATGGACTCTTTGAGTCGTGTCAGCAAGTCGTTGATGGAGGAAACGAGCGGCGCCACTTCTTGCGGTACGGCCGAGTCATCGAGGGGGCTCAAGTCATCGGGTTTGCGCAGGCGAATGCGTTCTTCTAGCTTGCTCAGCGGGCGAATGCCGCGGGCCAAAGCCAGCCACACCAGCAGCACCGCCAGCGGCAAGATGACGAATTGCGGCAGCATCACGCCTTTGATAATTTCTGTGGCCAGCACCGAGCGCTTTTCGAGTGTTTCGCCTACTTGGACCAGTACCGGCTTAGCGCCCGGCACTTCCACGCGTACCCAGGTGTAGGCCACGCGAACATCCGCGCCACGCATTTCATCATCGCGAATGCGGACTTCTCCGGCCAAAGGTTGCTCTTCATCGGTGGGCAGTGGGAAGTCGCGCTCGCCGCTCACAAACTCACCGCGCGTGCCGAGGACTTGGTAGTAAATCATGTCGGCTTCGTCAGCGCGCAAGATCTCGCGCGCTGGCAAAGGCAGGTTGAAGTACATGCGCGTTTGGTCGCTCTTGACGAGCTGAGCGAGCGCTTGGACGTTGTATTCCAAGCCCCGGTCAAACGGGCGGCCGGCAATGCTTTGGGCGACCAGCCAGGTCAAGGCCAAGCTAACGGGCCACAGCAATAGCAGCGGCGTTAGCATCCAATCCAGAATCTCGCCAAATAGCGAGTGTTGCTCGCGCCTAAACAGCTTAGCCATGTGAGCGCGGCGTGTTTAACCCGGGATTTTTTCGAGGCAGTAGCCCAAGCCACGCACGGTGGCGATACGGATGGGGCCTTTTTCAATCTTCTTGCGCAGGCGGTGGATGTACACCTCAATCGCGTTGTTGCTCACCTCTTCGCCCCACTCGCACAGGCGTTCGACCAATTGGTCTTTGCTCACCAAACGACCGGTGCGTTGCAGCAGCACTTCCAGCAAACCCAGTTCACGTGCGGATAGCTCAACCATCTTGCCGTCGATGCTGGCGACGCGACCGGTTTGGTCGTACACCATGGGGCCGTGTTTGATGCAGGACGATGTGCCGCCCATGCCGCGACGCGTCAAGGCGCGTACGCGTGCTTCGAGCTCTTGCAGACTGAAGGGTTTGGCCATGTAGTCGTCTGCACCGTAGTCCAAACCTTTGACACGCTCTTCCACGCCATCAGCGGCAGTCAGGATGAGCACAGGGATGGACGAGCCGCGTGAACGCAAGCGCTTGAGCACTTCTAGGCCGTGCATTTTGGGAAGCCCTAAATCCAAAATGAGTAAATCAAACTCGTCGGTGGTCATCAGAGCGGCGTCAGCTTCGGTGCCACTGGCCACGTGATCTGCGGCAGCCCCAGACGCGCGCAAGGTGCGCAACAGGCCATCGGCCAAGACCAGGTCGTCTTCTGCAATCAGGATGCGCATGAGTTGTCTCCAGCTTTGTCGTTGTTTTGTCGGATCAGGGCTTCGATTCTAGGCCTGAGTACGCGCTGGCATAGGCCTCAAGACCCAAACTGACCACGGTTGCGACCTCTGCACCCACTTCTTGTTGAAATTCAAGTTCGGTTTGGGTCACCGCTTGCTCGAAGGCCTGCAGCCAAGCCAAACCAGTAGGGGTGAACACGATGCGTCGGGCGCGGGCGTCTTGTGGATCGGCCGTGCGTACCACCAAGCCCCACGCCCCGCATTGGGTCACCAGGTCGCCCATCGCCTGCTTGGTCATGCCGGCACTCGCGGCTAGCTCGCTCAGGCGTGAGCCCTGCAAGCTCAGGTGGCGCGTGATGTGAATGTGTGCAGCACTGACTTGTGCGCGCGACGCGAGGTTTGACAGAGCAAGAGGCACGTCCTCGTTGCGGGCCATCAGCTGAAGCACGCGGGCATCAAATCGGCGCATCGCGTGGCCAAGCAAGCGGCCAAGGTGGATTTGACGCCAGTCGGGCGAAGGTGAAATGGCGGGTAAAGCAGACATCTTTATATGGTAAGGCAAACTGACTTTAAAAAGTCTTTGCACGTTTCTACTTTGCGTTAAAGTACTGATCAAGCATCCAGCTGTTGTTAAACGCAGTAGTCGGAAATTTCGAGTAAGCCCTTGTTTCAACGGAGATTTTTATGAACAGCAAACCCATCGTCGCTGACAGCGAAAAAGCCAAAGCCCTGCAAGCTGCCTTGGCGCAGATCGAAAAGCAATTCGGCAAGGGCACCATCATGCGCTTGGGCGAGGGCGAGGTGATCGATGACATCCAAGTCGTCTCAACTGGGTCTTTGGGTCTGGACATCGCGTTGGGCGTCGGCGGTTTGCCACGTGGCCGCGTGATTGAAATCTACGGCCCAGAGTCATCGGGCAAAACCACCCTCACGTTGCAAGTGATTGCTGAAATGCAAAAACAAGGTGGCACTTGCGCGTTTGTGGATGCTGAGCACGCCTTGGACTCTCAATACGCACAAAACCTGGGCGTGAACTTGCAAGAGTTGCTCATCAGCCAGCCAGACACTGGTGAACAAGCCCTTGAAGTGGTGGACAGCTTGGTGCGCTCAGGCGCGGTGGATTTGGTGGTGATCGACTCGGTCGCCGCGTTGACACCCAAGGCCGAACTCGAAGGCGACATGGGCGACTCATTGCCCGGCCTGCAAGCGCGATTGATGAGCCAAGCGCTGCGTAAGTTGACGGCCTCCATCAAGAAGACCAATTGCACGGTGGTTTTCATCAACCAAATTCGCATGAAGATTGGCGTGATGTTTGGCTCCCCAGAGACCACCACGGGTGGTAACGCCCTGAAGTTCTACGCATCGGTGCGTTTGGACATTCGTCGGACTGGCACGATCAAACGCGGTGACGAAGCGGTAGGCAACGAAACCCGCGTGAAAGTGGTGAAGAACAAAGTAGCGCCGCCCTTCAAGACAGCCGAGTTCGACATCTTGTTTGGCGAAGGCATCAGCCGCCAAGGCGAAATCATTGACATGGGCGTGAACGCCAAAGTCATCGAGAAGTCTGGCGCTTGGTACGCCTACAACGGTGAAAAAATTGGTCAAGGACGCGACAACGCCCGTGAGTTTTTGCGTGAAAACGCAGCCCTTGCTTTCGAAATTGAAAACAAAGTGCGCGAATCGTTGGGCATTCCGTTGTTGGCAGGGGGCGCTGAAGCGCCAGCTGTCAAAGAAGAGAAAGCGCCTAAGGCAGCCAAGCCGGTCAAGGAAGTAAAAGAAGCAAAAGACGCCGACGACGTGCTGGCCTAAGCGCAGCAAAGAAAAGCCAACCTTGTGACACACGACGTGGACTCAAACGGGGATGAGAAACCTAAGGCGAAAAGGGCCTCGGGCTTTCAACTCTCGCTCAAAGGCCGTGCTTTGCGCCTGCTGTCACAGCGGGAGCATTCGCGGTTGGAGCTAGAGCGCAAGCTCAAATCGTTTGAGGAAACGCCGGGTGAACTGGCCCAGGCGTTGGATTTTTTGGAGGCCAAAGACTTCATCAACGCGCAGCGTGTGGTGGATTCGGTGGTCAATCGGCGGTCCGCCAAGCTCGGTGCATCCCGGGTGCGTCAAGAATTGCAAGCCAAGGGGTTGCCTGTCGAGGCCATCGCCCAAGCCGTGCAAGAGATGCGCAGCACTGAGCTGGCGCGCGCGCATGAGGTGTGGCGCAAGAAATTCGGAGCCCCGCCCGAGGACCTAGCGGGGCGGATTAAGCAAATTCGATTCTTGGTGTCCCGAGGCTTTGCACCGGACGTGGTGAGTCGGGTCGTCAAAGGCGCCGAAGACTTTTAAAGGCCCAGCATCAGCTGCAGGTTCTGTACCGCTGCACCGCTCGCGCCCTTACCCAAGTTGTCCAAACGCGCCATCAGCACGGCATGGCGATGGGTTTCGTTCGCGAACACGCGAATTTCTAGTTGGTTGGTGTCGTTCAGCGCGGTGGCGTCGAGCTTGCCGTCGGCTGTCGCCGGTTGCACGCTGACCCAGCTGTCTGCGCTTTGGCCATAGTGTTTGGCCAGTGCGTCATGCAGCTCGACTGCTTTGGGTTTGCCAGGAAGCATGTCCAAATGGATGGGCAACTGCACCAGCATGCCTTGGCGGAAGTTACTGACGGAGGGCACAAACAAAGGCCGGCGGGTCAAGCCTGTGTAGGCCATGATTTCTGGGATGTGTTTGTGCTCTAGGCCCAAGGCATAGGCTTCATACAGCGGCGCCTTGCCGGCTTCATAGTCTTCAATCATGGCGCGGCCGCCGCCAGAATAGCCACTGACCGAAGGGAGTGCCACGGGGAAGTCGGCAGGTACCAAGCCAGCATCAATCAAGGGGCGCAGCAGCGCAATCGCGCCAGTGGCGTAGCAGCCGGGGTTGGCCACGCGTTGGGCGTTCGCCACGGCTTCGCGTTGGCCTGCAGCCAGTTCTGGGAATCCATAGACCCAGCCAGGGGCTACGCGGTGCGCGGTGGAGGCGTCGATGATTTTGGGCTTGTGGCCAGCGAGGCTGTCGATCATGGCGACGGACTCAAGCGCGTGGTCGTCGTGCAGGCACAGGATGACCATGTCCACACCGGCCATCAGTTCGCGCTTGACTTCAGGATCTTTGCGTTTGGCAGGGTCAATGCTGACCACTTGCACGGCTGGCATGAGGGCCAAGCGTTCGCGAATTTGAAGACCTGTGGTGCCGGCTTCGCCGTCAATGAAGACTTTAGACATGGATGTCGCCAAAAAGTACAAAAATGTTAGGCGTCGCTAGGCTGTTGTAAGCCAGTTAAAAGTTTGACGCGATGCAGCATGATACAGTCTCAAGGCTTTGTGGGGAGCGGCTCTTCGGCGTCGTAGACCACACAGAATGTTACAAATCCACCGATTACTAAGAGAGATCTCATGAAGATTCACGAGTACCAAGGCAAGGAAATCTTGCGTCAATTTGGTGTGCCAGTGCCACGCGGTATCCCTGCGTTCACGGTACAAGAAGCGGTGGAAGCCGCGCAAAAGTTGGGCGGCCCAGTTTGGGTTGTGAAAGCCCAAATCCACGCAGGCGGTCGCGGCAAAGGCGGCGGCGTCAAAGTGGCTAAGACCATCGAAGACTTGACCCGTTTGGCAGGCGAGATCTTGGGCATGCAGCTCGTCACGCACCAAACTGGCCCAGCCGGCCAAAAAGTCCGTCGTCTCTATATTGAAGACGGCGCTGACATCAACAAAGAATATTACGTGTCGGTCGTGACCGACCGTGCAACACAAAAGATTGCTTTCATCGCGTCAAGCGAAGGCGGCATGGACATTGAAGAAGTTGCCCACAGCACCCCAGAAAAAATCATCACCGAGTTCATTGACCCGTTGACTGGTTTGGGCGACGCACAAGCCAAGAAGATTGCAGATGCCATCGGCATGCCTGCTGACTCCACCGCTCAAGCCGTGGACATCTTCAAGAAGCTGTACCAGTGCTACATGGAAACTGACGCATCGTTGGTGGAAATCAACCCACTGAACCGCGACAGCAAAGGCAACGTGATGGCTTTGGATGCGAAGTTCAACTTCGATGCAAACGCTTTGTTCCGCCATCCTGAAATCGTGGCTTACCGCGATTTGGATGAAGAAGATCCAGCTGAAGTGGAAGCCTCCAAGTTCGACTTGGCCTACATCTCCCTGGACGGCAACATTGGTTGCTTGGTCAACGGCGCTGGCTTGGCCATGGCCACCATGGACACCATCAAGTTGTTCGGCGGCGAGCCAGCCAACTTCTTGGACGTGGGCGGCGGCGCGACAGCTGAGAAAGTCACGGAAGCTTTCAAGATCATGTTGGCGAACAAGAATGTCAAAGGCATTTTGGTCAACATCTTCGGCGGCATCATGAAGTGCGACACCATCGCCAGCGGCGTGATCACAGCTTGTAAAGCAGTGAACTTGTCCGTGCCATTGGTGGTGCGCATGAAGGGTACCAACGACGAGTTGGGCAAGAAAATGTTGGCCGAATCAGGTCTGCCAATCATCTCTGCCGACACCATGGCCGAAGCCGCAACGGCCATCGTTGCCGCTGTTAAGTAAGGACACCAAATGTCAATCTACATCAATAAAAACACCAAGGTCATCACCCAAGGTATCACCGGCAAAACCGGTCAGTTCCACACTGAAAAGTGCATCGAGTACGCAAACGGTAAAAACTGTTTCGTCGCGGGTGTGAACCCCAAGAAAGCCGGCGAAAAGATTTTTGACGTGCCAATCTTTGCATCCGTCAAAGAAGCTGCGCACAACACCGGCGCGACTGTTTCTGTGATCTACGTGCCACCCGCTGGCGCTGCTGCAGCCATCTGGGAAGCGGTTGAAGCCGACCTCGACTTGGCCATCTGTATCACCGAAGGCATCCCTGTCCGCGACATGCTCGAGTTGCGCAACAAAATGAAAGCCAAGGAAGCGGCTGGCGGCAAGAAGACTTTGTTGCTTGGCCCTAACTGCCCTGGTCTGATTACGCCTGACGAAATCAAGATCGGCATCATGCCCGGTCACATCCACCGCAAAGGCCGCATCGGCGTTGTGTCACGTTCTGGCACATTGACGTACGAAGCCGTGGCGATGTTGACGGAAGTTGGCTTGGGCCAATCCAGTGCTGTCGGTATCGGTGGCGACCCGATCAACGGTTTGAAGCACATCGATGTGATGCAAGCGTTCAACGACGATCCAGATACTGACGCTGTCATCATGATTGGTGAAATCGGTGGACCAGACGAAGCCGAAGCCGCCATGTGGTGCAAAGCCAATATGAAGAAGCCAATCGTTGGCTTCATCGCTGGCGTGACTGCCCCTCCAGGCAAGCGCATGGGCCATGCGGGTGCTTTGATTTCTGGCGGTGCTGATACGGCAGATGCCAAACTGGCCATCATGGAAGAGTGCGGCTTCATCGTCACACGCAACCCATCTGAATTGGGCAAATTGCTCAAGGCTCAGTTGAAGTAATCTCGTTCGGGAATTGCGACAAAAAAGCGAGCGGTGGAAACACCGCTCGCTTTTTTTGTACTCGCGCACCTGCCTTTATTGGGCGGACGCTGCCTAGAATTCGTACCCAACTTCCAAAGGACTTGCGATGAAACACACTCTGCAACACGGCTTCACCCTGATCGAACTCATGATCGTGGTGGCCATCATTGGCATCTTGGCTTCAGTGGCCTTGCCCGCGTACCAAGACTACACCGTGCGCGCCCGTGTCAGCGAGGGCCTGGGTTTGGCATCCGCCGCCAAAACAAACGTGCTGGACGTACTCAACAGCGGAAGCATCGCCACTGCCGCGAATGGCTACAAGACCGGCTACACCTGGTCCGGTTCGACCAAGAATATCAGCGCAATTGACATCGCTACAAGCACCGGCGTCATCACCATCACCACAACTGCCGCAGCCGGGGGTGGCAGCTTGCTGCTAGTTCCATACACCAAGAGCGGCACGACAGAGTCAGCCTTGCCCGCTCCAACAGCGACAAGTGCATCGATTGACGGCGTTGTTCAGTGGAAGTGCATGGCGAAGGATGCATCGACTTTTGTGGGCGTGTCTGTGCCCAGCGATGCATTGGATAAAAAATACGTGCCGAGCGACTGCAAGTAGCCCCCGCATAACTTGGTTCAAGGCGCCTTCGGGCGCCTTTGTTTTGGTCGGCTAGAAGTGTTGGAAAATCAAGCCATGCATTTGTTCGCCCCTCACAACACCTTGGTTCGTCACGTCATGTTGGTGTTGTGCATCGCCTTGCCGTGGCTCAACCCGTTTGCCAGCAGCCCATCTACAGCCGTGATCCCGTTGTTGCTGAGCTGGATGTTGGCCGCCTGCGCTTTGCTGGTCGTGGTGGAGCAGCCACTGGTCAAGACCGCGTGGACGGTGCGAGGGCGTCTCGTGGCCGCCGGGTTGGTGGTATGGCTGCTGGCCTCGTTGCTGTGGGTGCCTCAAGTGGTCGATCGGGCCTTGACGGCGGGACTGCTGGCTGCGTTGATGTGCGTGTGGCTGATGGTTGCCGTGGGCCGTCGTGCGGCGGCGAATGAGGAGATGTTGCGTTGGATCGTGGCGGTGTTGTTGGCTGCCGCTGTGATCAGCAGCGCGTTAGGGTTGATGCAGTATTTAGGACTGGCGCGTGAATGGGCCCCGTGGGTGAACCAGCCATTGAAGGGGGATGCTTTTGCCAACTTGCGTCAGCGAAACCAGTTTGCCTCACTCACCAGTCTCGGTTTGGTCGCGTTGTTGGGGTGGATCGCGGTAAGGAGTGCCGCCATCCAGATGACACGCTCTACATGGGTGGGCGCATGGGCGGTGCTCCATATCTTGGCCGCGGGCGTGGCGTGTTCGGTGTCGCGCACAGGCGCCATGCAATGGGTGCTGGTGAGTGCATGCATGGCTGTGTGGGTTTGGCGCACGGTTCATCCGCATAGGCGTGCGGGCTTGCTGTGGCTGACTTTGGCAGCCCCCGTGTTGGTCGTACTGTGGTCCGTGCTCATGCCTTGGTTCGCGTTGCAGACCACGGGCGACTGGGGCGCGAGCATGATCTTGCGCGTCACTGGGCAAGCCCAAGACTATGCGGTCTGCGCTGGTCGACGTGTGTTGTGGAGCAATGTGCTGGCATTGGTCGCGCAGCACCCTTGGTTGGGTTGGGGCTGGGGAGAAACCGACTTTGCACACTTCATGACAGGCTACGGTAGCCTGCGCTTTTGCGACATGCTGGACAACGCGCATGACTTTCCCTTGCATGTCGCCGTTGAATTTGGTGTGCCGTTTGCGCTAGCCGTCATGGCCGCCATCGCAGCTTGGGTGCTGCGCCGTCAACCTTGGCGTGAGCACAACCCTTGGCGCATGATGGCTTGGTGCTTGTTGGTTGTGCTGGCGTTGCATAGTCTGTTGGAATACCCACTTTGGTATGGCCCGTTTCAGATGACCTTGGGGCTTGCCATTGGTTTACTTTGGGACGCACCTGATGCGCCCGCGTCAGAAGAAGCGCAAGAAGGCCCCATGCTGGTGGCCGCCCTCCTCTTCATCGGTTGCCTGTATGCCGCGTGGGACTTCAACCGCGTGGGTCAAATTTATCGACAACCGGCCTCGCGTGATGCAGCCTATCGCGACAACCCATTGGGGCACGCCAAGCAATCGTGGCTGTTCAGAAACCAAGCCGACTTTGCCGAGCTCACCACGCGCGAGGTGTCGGTCGACAACGCGGCCGAGGTGTACCCACAAGCGTTGCGATTGATGCACTACTCGCCCGAGGCGCGGGTGGTGCAACGCGTCATCGACAGCGGCAAACTGTTGGGGCATGACGAACAGGCGCAAGCCTTGTCGGCCCGGTTGGCAGACGTGAAGCAAAACACCCCACGCTAAACTCAACGCCAACCATGCACCACGCACACCGAACTCTCTCAGCCGTCGTCATCACGCGCAATGAAGCGCACAACTTGCACGCGTGCTTGCAGTCTATGCAAGGCTTGGTCGATGAAATCATCGTGGTCGATAGCCAAAGCACAGACGCCACCGTGGCGATCGCACAGCAGCATGGCGCGACAGTTTCGCAGCCCGAAGGTTGGCCTGGCTTTGGCCCACAAAAGAACCGAGCGCTTGATTTGGCGACGTGCGATTGGGTGTTGTCGATCGATGCGGACGAACGCGTCACGCCAGAGCTGGCCGCAGAAATCAAACGTGTGCTGCAAGCAGGCGACGCTGACGTGGCCTACAAACTGCCGCGTTTGTCTTGGTATTGCGGCAAGTTCATCCAGCACGCTGGTTGGCAGCCAGATCATGTGCTGCGCTTATTCAAACGCGGCACAGCCAGGTTCTCGGACGACTTGGTGCATGAACGCGTGGTGACAGAGCAAACCGTGCAAGCCTTGCACAACCATCTGCTGCACTACAGCTATCTCAATTTCTCACAAGTGTTGTCCAAGGTCGATGCATATTCCAGCGCGTCAGCCAAGCAAGCCTATGCGCGTGGCAAGCGTTCATCCGTAGCGGGTGCGTTGGGGCACGGCGCGTGGGCGTTCTTCCGGACCTATGTGATTCGCCGAGGGTTCCTAGACGGCGCACACGGCTTGGCGTTGGCGGTTTCGAATGGCGAGACCAGTTACTACAAGTATTTGAAGCTCTGGCAAATGCAGCAGGCCGAAGAGGCTGACCGAAGTAGCCTCTAAAAATAGCCCGAACTTAGGCGGCTACGTAGCTGCCCGACTTGCCGCCGTGCTTCTCAAGCAAACGCACATCGGTCATCGTCATGCCACGGTCCACGGCTTTGCACATGTCGTAAATCGTCAGC
>Ga0007794_10000541_pt1 | contig 11644 bp, 6 predicted proteins | sample CryBogmetaGMA5M_FD_60365 | JGI IMG/M metagenome (GOLD analysis project Ga0007794, IMG submission 60365) | Freshwater microbial communities from Crystal Bog, Wisconsin, USA - MA5M | ecosystem: Environmental > Aquatic > Freshwater > Lake | place: Crystal Bog, Wisconsin, USA | collected 2009-07-06
GTCTGGATCGTGCCAGACGCTGTCCGCGCCTTCCGCACGCTGCGGACGAACGTCTGGCTCAAACGCGCGGCGCTCGGAACGATCGCCTTCTCCGGCATTGCCGCGCTCTTCCAGCAGAGCCTGGTCGTTTACGCCCGCGACATCCTCGCGCTGTCGGTCGAGTCGAGCGGGTTCCTCTTTCTGCTCGTGGCCGTCGGCATCGCGCTGGGAGCGCTGCTCACAGGCCGTCTTTCCAAGCACACCGTCGAAGTCGGACTCATCCCCGTAGGCGCGGTGGGCATCGCCCTATCCATTGCCGGTCTTTGTGTCGCGCACAGTCACGCGGCTATCGCGATCCTGCTCGTTCTCTCAGGATTCGCTTCCGGCATGTGCATTGTTCCGCTCACCGCCTACGTGCAGAGCCAAGCGCCGGAGCACAACCGCGGCGAGGTTTTCGGCGCGATCGAGTTCTGGAGCTTCGCAGCGATGGTCGCGGCCTCGGGCGTGTTCTATGCCATGTTCGACGTGCTGCACCTGAACACGCGCCTCTGCATGCTGCTGACTGGTGTCTCAGGCGCTGTAGCCGCAGTCTGGGCACTTGTCCGGTTGCCTGACTACACGGTGCGTTTCCTGATCTCCCGGCTGACCCGCCTGCTCTATCGGGTCGAAGTGCGCGGCTTGGAGAATCTGCCGCGCGAGGGCGGCGCCCTGCTGGTCTCCAACCACATCGCCTATGGTGACGCTGTGATCATTCAGTCCGCCACGCAGCGTCCCATCCGCTACCTCATGTCGCGCGATATCTTCAAAAGCTGGGGCTGGTGCCGTCCGATCTTCATGATCACGGGCGCGATTCCCGTCCACACAAACGACGGTCCGCGCAAGCTGGTTGCATCGCTCGGCGCGGCCCGTGATATTCTGCAAGCAGGCGCATTGGTGGGCATCTTCCCGGAAGGCGAACTCACGCGAACTGGCACGATGCAGCCCTTCCATAAAGGATTTGAGAAGGTCGCCAAAGGCACGGACTGCCCGGTTATCCCCGTGCATCTGGACAACCTGTGGGGAAGCATCTTCAGCTTCCGCCACGGCGAACCGGGCTTCCGCTGGCCGCGAAGCCTGCCCCTTCGCGTCACCGTCCGCTTCGGCAAACCCCTGCCGCCGACCGTCACCGCCGAGGAAGCGAGGCTGGCGGTGGCAGAGCTTGGCGTTGAGACCGCAGTCGAACACGCAGCGCGCCCGGGCAACACGCTGCCCCACCGCATACTGAAACAGGCCCGCAACCAGTGGCGCCGACTTATCTTCAGCGACACGCTCGGACAGAAGGTCACGTACGGCCAGTTGCTCGCGGGCGCGGTGGCGCTCAACGCGCGCTTAGCACCCCAACTCGCGAGCGAGGCAAACATTGGCATCCTGCTGCCGCCGTCTGTCTCCGGTGCGCTCGCCAACGTTGCCATCACGCTGCAAGGCAAGACCGTCGTGAACTTGAATTGGACTGTCTCGGCCGACTCTTTCCGATCCGCTGTCGAGCAGAGCGGGCTGCGCCACATTGTGACCTCGCGCCGTTTTGTGGAGGCTGTGAGCTTGCCTGAAACAAGCGCCCGCCTGGTCTTTCTGGAAGAAGCACTGGCGGGACTGACGTTGCGTGAGAAGACCGTCGCCCTGCTTCGCGCCCGTTTCGCTCCGCTGCGCACGCTCGTCGCGAACGCTGTGCCGCGCCCATCGGACGTCGCGTGCATCATCTTTTCGTCGGGCTCGACAGGCACGCCCAAGGGTGTCCTTCTCAGCCACGCCAACCTGCTCTCCAATCTGGATGCGCTCGAGACCGTGGTGCCCGTCACGTGCAAGGACACGCTGTGCGCCACGCTGCCGCTTTTCCACTCGTTCGGCTATCTCGGCACGCTCTGGTGGCCTCTGCTTACGCGGATTCCGACCGTATTCCATGCCAATCCGCTACAGGCAGGTCACGTGATCAAGCTGATCCGCGACGCCCAGGCCACCACCATCCTGACCACGCCGACCCTGCTGCAAGCGTACATGCGCCGCGCTACGGTTTGTGACTTCGCAAGCCTGCGTCACGTGTTCACCGGCGGCGAGAAGCTGCCGGTTGCGCTCGCTGAGGCGTTTGAGCACACCTTTGGTCTTCGTCCATTGGAGGGTTACGGAAGCACAGAACTCTCCCCGGTCGTGTCCATGGCTCTCCCCAACCGCACGGCCGAAGGCTGCATCATCTGCGGCCACAAAACCGCTAGCGCCGGACGTCCGTTGCCGAACATCGCATGCAAGGTGGTCGATCCTGAAACTGGCATGCTTTTGCCCGTCAACACATCCGGACTACTCTTGGTCAAGGGCCCGAATGTCATGCAGGGCTATTTGAACAATCCCGTGAAAACAGCCGACGTATTGCGCAACGGCTGGTATAACACCGGCGACATCGCCCGCATCGACGAGGGCGGATTCCTTTTCCTGACCGACCGCCTGTCGCGCTTCAGCAAGATCGGCGGCGAAATGGTGCCCCACGGCGCGATTGAAGAGTCCCTGCAGCAGATCTGCGGCACCAACGAACCGTGCGTGGCAGTGGTCAGCACGCCCGATGACGCCAAGGGCGAGCACCTGGTCGTCTGCCACACTCCGCTGGCGGGTGACGCCGAGACGCTGTTCCAAGCGCTTCGGAGCAGTGGTCTCCCCAACCTTTGGTTACCGAGCCGCAACCATTTTATTGCTATTCCTAATATCCCCGTCCTCGGCACGGGCAAGATCGACTTCCGCGCCATCCGCACCTATGTTCAACAGGCTAAATGCGCGTAAACACGCGGTAAATCAGACTATGAAACATGCGCTTCTCATGTCCATCGCACCCTTGCTGCTGTTTGCCGGAGCAGGCTCTGCCTGCGCTAAAGAAACCGTCATTTTGATTCATGGGCTCAACCGCAGTCACAGTGCCATGTCGAAACTCGCAAAGGCACTGACCGCCTCGCACTACACGGTGATCAACTGCGATTACCCGTCGCGCAGCGCAGATGTCGAGACGCTTGCGACCAACCTGTTCGCGACGCTCGCGCCCCGGCTCGCATCAGCTTCCAAAGTCCATTTTGTCACCCACTCGATGGGAGGCATCCTGTTGCGCGCATACTTACAGCACCACACGCTCCCCAACCTCGGACGCGTCGTGATGCTCGGGCCGCCGAATGGCGGCAGCGAGGTAGTCGATAGGCTCGGCGACCTCAAACTGTTCCAGTGGATCAACGGGCCTGCGGGCAGGCAGCTTGGTACAGGAGTTGAGAGTCTTCCGCTGCAACTGAACTCCCCTACATTCGAGCTCGGCGTGATCGCTGGCGACCGCAGCGTCAATCCGATTCTCTCGCTGCTGATTCCGGGACGCGACGACGGCAAGGTGTCTGTCGACCGCGCAAAAACGAAGGGAATGCGCGACTTTGTTTGCCTGCACGTCACGCACACATTTATGCCATGGAACCGTCAGGTCATTTTTCAAACCCAACACTTTCTGAAAACAGGATGCTTTCAGAAGAAGACATCAACGAATGACCTCGCGAGCCCCCTTCACCGCTTCGCAGATTATTCGAATATCCGTTTGCGGGGATCGATGAAGCTCCAGCACACGGCACCCATGAGAAACAGGCCGCCCATGACGTAGAGCGGGATGTTCCAGTCGCCGTAGCGATGCAGCAGCCACGTCACCAGCAGCGGGCTGATGACAGAGCTGAGCGCGCCGGAGGTGTTCATGGCGGCGCTCACCACGCCGGCATGGTTGCCCCCGATGTCGAGGCAGGTGCTCCAGGCGGAGCCCAGAACGAACATGCTCGCAGCCACGGCCAGCGCGATCAGCGTCGCGACCAGCATCGGCTGATGCCCCAAGCCCGCGAGAATCATCGCTCCGCCCGCCAGCGTATAGGCGCAAGCGCCGACCGCGCAGCGTCCGACACGCAGCCCGAACCGCTTGGTTACAACATCGGTCGTCACGCCGCCGAAAAGATCGCCCGCCACACTCAGGATCAGAGGCAATCCGGCAAAGAGGCCGAGCTGAATCGTTTCGAAATGGTGCTTCTCCTTCAGGAAGGTCGGCAGCCACGTGATGCAGAAATAGAAAGCGAAACTGTTCGGGAAATACATGAGGCACAGGGGCAGCGTGTTGCGGTGGCCGAACAGCCGCTTCCAGTAGGCCCAGCCTTCGTGATGGCCGCTGTCAGGCGCGCGGCCAGCGACGATCAGCTTCAATTCTTCCGGACCCACTTGGCGGTGTTCGCTCGGATCGTTACGGAACCAGAGATACCACACGGTCGCCCAAACGAGGCCTGTGAGTCCAAAGAGCAGGAACACCATGCGCCACGGCAGGTGCAGAGACTGTGTCAGCCACACGACCAGCAGCGGAGTGAGTCCGCCAGCCAAATGCGCGCCGCTGAAGAAGACTCCCTGAACGGTGCCGCGCTCGGATTTCGGAATCCAGCGGGAAAAGGTCCGAGCCACAGACGGCCACGCGCCGGCCTCGCCGATGCCGAACAGAAAACGCGTCACCAGCATCGACGTGAAGCTGAACGCGGCGGCAGTTGCCATCGTGAAGGCCGACCACCAAACGACGATCCTCGTCATCACGTGGCGAGTCCCTCGACGGTCGGCCCACCACGCCGTCGGAATTTCAAAGCACGCGTAAGCGAGAGCAAAAGCGCTGTAAATCAGGCTCATCTGCTCTTTGCTCAACTGAAGGTCCTTCATGATATTGGGGGCCAGAGTGGCGATGCAGGCGCGGTCCAGATACGTGACCATAGCGAGCAGCACGGCCATCGACACTACTTTGTAACGCACGTGCGTGGTGAAGCCCGCGGAATTTGTCAGTTCATCATTTGTTATCATAATTGTTGCTCTCAGGCTTCGAGCCACTACAAGGTCACCCCTCTATAAACAGTGTCACTAGCGTACCTGATGACATGTCAAAGCGTCCAGCGGATTCCGATCAGAGCCGTCCGTCATTCATACCGTCCGTACGTCTGGCACGCGCGGACCATTTCAACGAAGTTCTCGGCCTTGCAGGAAGAGTGGATGCTGTTAGACGACATGAGAATATAGCCGCCGCCCTTGCCGCCGTCCGCAATGGCCTGACGCACGGCTGCGGCAACCTCTTCGCGCGTGCCGAAAGGCAGGAGTTGGCCGCAGTCGATGTTACCCGTGAGGCAAACCCTGTCCCCCACCCGCCGTTTGACCTCTGAGAGGGACATGCCCGCGGCCGGCTCGATCGGATTGATTCCGTCCGGCCCTGCGGCGACAATCATATCCAGCAGCGGATAGAGATTCCCGTCGCTGTGTTTGATCACCTTGGCGCCCTCCGCATGAACCGCGTCGATCATCTTTTTCAAGCGCGGCAGCACAAAGCGCCGGAAGTGTTCAGGGCTGAACATCGGCCCGCGGTTGTCCGCGTAGTCGTCGCCCAGAATGATCACCTCCGCGCCGGCGCGGATTGCGTTGCGCACGACCGTGATGTTGACGGCCAGCACTTTGTCCATCACAAGATCGACCAACTCGGGCTCAAGCAGAAAGTTGGCAAGCAGATTATCAATGCCCATCAGGTACGCCGACCACATGAAGGCTGCGCGGTGGTGAAAGCAGATGGCGCGCTTTCCTTTATAGCGTGCGACGAGACCGGGCAGTTTGCCCAAGCGTCCGGGCGCATCGGGATCAGGCGGCACATAAGCCGCGGCGTCGTCTGCGGTCACAATGGGGCCGTTCAGCGGATGCGCGACCGCTTCGGGTCCCGGCCTGTAGCGAACGCCCCATTCATCGGTATAGGTGCCGTCGGCGTGCTCCGAGATCCGACGGAACTCCGCGCCGCACCCCACGCCGTCCATGCCGAGTTGATCCATCGCATCTGATACGTCCGCACAGCCTGGCACCGCTTCTCGCGCCACCTTCTCGTCCACGACGAATTCCAGCACCGGCACCCGGTCCGGCTGTTGCAAGGAAAGTGCCGCCTGCACACGCTCAACCGAGTTCATAACGTTTTCTCATCATCGGTTTTCTCAACATTTGATGGGCATTATGGTATACCTACTTAGGTCAGTCAACCGTATTTTAGAGCGATTGACACAAATGTTATGTCTTTGATATATTGACTCAAAGGAATTATCATGGCCAACTACTCAGCAAAGAAAACGCCGGAACCTTCAGAGGCGGAGAATACGCTGTCGCGCCGGGTTTACAACGTGCTGCGGGACGATATCCTTGCTGGCCGCCTAAAGCCTGGCGAGCGATTGGTGCGCAAGACACTGGCCTCGCGGCTCGGGGTCAGCACCATCCCCGTGATCGAAGCGCTGTACATGTTGGAGATTGATGGGTATGTGGAGAACCGCGCGCTGTGCGGCTGCCGCGTGCGCACGCTGACGATCGAGGAGGTCGACGACGACCTGATGCTGCGCGAAGCGCTGGAGTGTCAGTCTGCCCGTCTGTGCGCGGAGAAAGCCACGGCGGAGAGCATTGACCGGCTGATGAAACGCGCCGTGCAGGTCGACCGCTTCATCCGCGCGGACACGCCTGATCCTTCGCTAGGCAACCAGATTCACCTCGAATTCCATTTGGAGTTGGGGAAGCTGAGCGGGCACGCGATTTTCAGCGACTTGCTCAAGCGGGTCTGGTTCCAGCGCTATATGAGCCTCAACAGCCTGAAGGCGATCCGCTTCCATCCGATTCCAGACGGATGGCACCAGATCCTTGTGCGCAAGATTTCCAAAGGCGACCCCGACGAGGCTGAGCGTGCCATGCGCGAGCATGTGCGATACGGCCGCAAGGACGACCGTGATGCGCTGGAGTTCTACCTCAAAGAATCACGCGTGACCAAGCAGACAAAGGACTGAAGGCGGCAATAATCACATGCGCAACCCGTTAATGACGAACATGAATGTGAGCGCCGTATACTCAGTCTTTTCGGTTTTTTTATCCTCGATCCTTTTGTCCTCACTTGCCCGTGCCGCTGAGATCGGCTGCGTCTATCCGGCAGGCGGCGCTCCCGGCACCACGTTCGACGTTTCGGTGCGTGGCCAAGGGTTGCGTATGGCCAGCGGAGCGCTCATCTCCGGAGGCGGCGTGGAGACTGCGGTTCTTGAGGTAATTCCGCTCAATCCAGCGATGCCCGGCTCGCGGCTTATCGTTCCGCACCTCCAGGACGAGGTTCGCCTGCGCGTGACCATCGACCCCAACTCAGCGCCTGGCCCACGCGACTTCCGCCTGGTTTGCAGCAACGAGTTCACCACGCCTCTTGCATTCTATGTCGGGCGCTATGCGGAGGTGACCGAGAGCGAGCCTAACAATGCTGCGACGAACGGGCGGTCCCTTCCGAGCTTGCCGGTGTGCGTCAACGGACGGATCACCGTGCAGACGGCCGACGCGTTCCGCTTTCACGCCAGCAAGGGGCAGACGCTCGTAGCCCAAGTCCAGGGACGCGCCTTGTTCCCCTACCTTGTTGACACCAAGCCCGGCTGGTTTCAGCCGCTGCTCACGCTCTTCGACAGCCAGGGGCTCGAGATCGCGCATGCGGACAGCTTCCGTTTCGACTCCGACCCGATCCTCGTTTTTACAGCTCCGGCCACAAGCGAGTATGTCCTGCAACTTCGCGATGCCTTCAGCCGCGGACGGGATGATTTCGTGTACCGGCTTACTCTCGGTGAACTTCCGCTTGTCACAGGCTTCTTCCCGATGGGCGGCAGAAAAGGCGACAACCTGAATGTCACGCTCGAAGGCGTCAACCTGCCGCCGCAGAAAGTGCGCATATTCAGCAGCAACAAAACATCCGATGTCTGCCTGCAGGCTCTCACCGATGGCAAGCTCTTCTTCCCCCCTCTCCGGTTCGACCTCGACTCCTTGCCAGAATGCTACGAAACTGAGGCCGTCGGCGAACGCGACCAAGCGGCACAGAGCGTGCCGTTTCCCGTCATTGTTAACGGCACGATTGATAAGCCCGGCGACATTGACGCGTTCCGCTTCGAAGGAAAAGCAGGCCAGCGCATCGCAATCGAGACGCGGGCGCGCCAGCTCGGCTCGCCGCTCGACACGGTCATCGCCCTCGCCGACAGCCGCGGCAAAATTCTGGTCACGCACGACGATCCGACCAACGTTTTCACCGGCCTGCTGACCGATCCCCGCGATTCAGCGCTCACGATGCGCCTTCCAGCCGATGACACCTATGAAGTCCGGGTGAGCGACAAACGGGGCAATGGCGGCCACGAGTACCATTACCGCTTGCGTATCAGCGAGCCGCGTCCAGACTTCGAGCTTTGGGTCACGCCCTCCACGCTGAGCATCCCTCTGGGCGGGACTGTGCGGGCCAACGTCCACGTCCGCCGCATCGACGGCTTCTCTGGGCCGATCTCACTCCAACTCAACAACCCGCCGCTGGGCATTAGTTGCGATGCCGCTTGTATTTCCTCTAACGCGACCGAAGGTGTGCTCACGCTCAGAACATCCTCCTCGACCAAGCGCCTGCCACAAGCGCCTTTTGAACTGACCCTCAGCGGTATCGCGACCAACGGCGCGATCATTCTGCGCCAAACGGCGATACCGGCTCACCGCGGGTTTCAAGTCTCATCGTTCAACCACCTCGTGCAGGATCAGACGTGGATGGCAGAAGTTGACACAGAGCCGCACGGCATCGAGTTGCCGATCATCCTGCCGCCGCAGACTGCACATATCCGGGCCGCAGCCAAGCAGCCTTTCACCGTGACCGTCTCCAGCGGCAAAGCGAAAGCCATTGCGGCTTACGTCAGCGTCCAAGTGGTCGAACCCGCGAACGGATTCATCGTCAGCAAAGTCAGCAACGGCGACGCGCCGGGTGACCTGGCCGTGACGCTGGTCTGCGCGACAGGCAAAAACACACCGCCAAAGAACGGCAACCTGATTCTCAGCGTCAGCCGCAAAAGCCAAAAATTTAAGCTGGCCAACCGCCCTCCAATTGTCATGCAGACTACGTCCACGCCGTATGCGGTCGAATAACGAGCGGCGAGCGATTTAACTCAGCCCGTTCCGGTCTTAAAGCCAGACTTCAGGGGAGGCATCGCTGGGCATGCGCCAGTCGCCGCGCGGCGAGAGGTTGATCGAACCAACCTTAGGCCCGTCAGGCAGGCAGGAGCGCTTGAATTGCTGGCTGAAGAACCGTTTGAAAAACAGCTTGAGCCAGCCGTCGATCTCGGAGGCGCTGTAGGTATCCTTGAAGGCGATTCCCGCCAGAAAACGGATCTTCTCAACGGGCGCGCCGCAGCGCACAAAGTGGTAGAGAAAGAAATCGTGCAACTCATAGGGGCCGATAACGGACTCGGTCTTCTGAGAGATTTGGCCCTCTTTGTCCGGCGGCAGCAGCTCCGGTGAAACCGGCGTCGCCAGGATGTCCGTGAGCGCCGCGGAGGTCAGCACGTTCGCACGATGCTCCGCAACCCAGTTCACCAGATAGCGCACCAGCGTTTTGGGCACTCCGCTGTTGACGCCGTACATGCTCATGTGGTCGCCGTTATAGGTGCACCACCCGAGCGCCAGCTCAGAAAGGTCGCCCGTGCCCACGACGAGCGCGCCAAGCATGTTAGCGCGATTCATCAGAAGCTGCGTGCGCTCGCGCGCCTGTGTGTTCTCGTACGCAACGTCGTGTTCCTTCCCGGAGTGTCCAAGATCGGACAGGTGCTGTGCGCAGGCCGCTGTGATATCAATTTGCTCTAGCGACACGGCGAGGCCTTTGCACAGGCGCACGGAGTTCTCCAGCGTGCGCGCGGAGGTGCCGAAGCCCGGCATCGTAATGGCGTGGATGCCCGCGCGATCGAATCCTGAGCGCTCGAACGCCTCACAGATAACCAGAAGTGCCAGCGCCGAATCGAGCCCGCCTGAAAGCCCTACGACCACCTTGCGGCAGTCGGCATGCAACAGCCGCGTGGCGAGCCCCGTGCTTTGGATCGCGAAGATCTCTTCGCAGCGGCGGTTGCGAGCCGATTCGTCGGAAGGCACGAAGGGCCGCTGCTCAATGGTTCGCATGAGGCCAGAGCAGGCGGGAACCTCATCGGCCTCATCGTACACCACCTTGCGCACGGGCTCAGCTTGCGCCGCGCAAAGCTCAAACGATTTGTTCTGCCTGCGTTCAAATTTGAGAAAGGCGAGATCGATGTCCGCCAGCAACAGGTTAGGCTCACGCTCGAAACGCGTGTTTTCGGCCAGCATGCGCCCGTTCTCGGCGATCATCGCGTGGCCGCCGAAAACCAAGTCCGTGCTCGATTCGCCCGGCCCCGCCCCTGCATACACGTAAGCAGCCAAGCATCGGGCGGACTGCTGCATCACCAAATCGCGGCGATACTCGTATTTGCCTACCAGCTCGTTGCTCGCAGAGAGGTTGCACAGGACCGTCGCGCCGCTCAAGGCCTGCCGCGTGCAGGGCGGCAAGGGGCTCCACAAATCCTCGCAGATTTCGACTCCCACAGAAAAGTCCGCGACGCCAAGCGACTGGAAAACCAGATCGGTTCCGAATGGAACTTCTTCGTCACAAATTCTCACTGTCTTGGACTGCGCGCTGACCGACGAAGAGAACCAGCGCTGCTCGTAGAATTCGCGCGTGTTGGGCAGATGCGTCTTCGGCACGACACCCAGAATATTGCCCTGCCGGCAGACCACCGCGCAGTTGAAGAGCATTCCGTCTAGCCGCACGGGAAGCCCTAAAATAAAGATCGTGTCACACTGCCAGATCTTTTTGAGAAAACAGGAAAGGCCTTTTTCAGCCGCATCCAACAGTGCGGGCTGGAAGAAAAGATCACCGCACGTGTAGCCCGTGATGCACAGCTCAGGAAAAACGAGCACATCTGCGCCAGCATCGGCGGCTTTCTTTGCGAGAAGGGTCAGGGACGCGATGTTTCCGGCCGCAGCCCCTGGACATACAAGAGGAATAGCCGCACCCACTCTGCAATAGCCAAATTGCTTGTGCATGCGCTATTCCCTTGTCGTTACAGACATCCTTACGGCGCACTACAAACAGGAAGGCCCTGTCTGTAGTGCCCCATCAGGTGAGTTCTTTTACCGGATGAACAGCATCTCTTGATAGGTCGGCAACGTCCACAGGTCATCGGCGCACACGCGCTCGAGCGCGTCGGCGACCTTGCGGGTCTCGACCATCACAGGGATGACGGTTCCGATCAGGTAGCGGCACTGCTGCCCGTGCGACAGGCCATCCGGAACCTTCACAACTTCCTCCAACAGTTGCATCGCCTTCTGCAACTCGCCGAGGAGCGTGTCCACTTCATCGAGCGTCGTCGTGCAGCCGGACTTGCCCATCGCCACCAGCGAAGAGGCCGTCTGCGCCAGCAACTGCTGATACTTCACGCCGGACGGGAAGATCATCGTGCGGGCCATGGTCAGGCACAGCCGAGCCTCGATCAGGACGTCCTTGACGTACTTTTCCTGATAGATCTCGAAGCGGCTCTCGGCCTCGCGGTGGCTCAGCACGCCATATTTCGAGAAGACCTCGTAGGTCTCCTTGCACTCCATAGCTTCGAGCGCCTCAGGCGTGCTCGTCGCATTAGGAAGCTTGCGGCGGGCAGCCTCGGCGCGCCACTCGGCGGAATAGTTGTCCCCGTTGAAGATCACGCGGTCATTCTCGCGGATCATCTTCTGGAGCAGCTTCTGCACGGCGACGTTGAACTTCTTC
>Ga0007794_10000543_pt1 | contig 11618 bp, 10 predicted proteins | sample CryBogmetaGMA5M_FD_60365 | JGI IMG/M metagenome (GOLD analysis project Ga0007794, IMG submission 60365) | Freshwater microbial communities from Crystal Bog, Wisconsin, USA - MA5M | ecosystem: Environmental > Aquatic > Freshwater > Lake | place: Crystal Bog, Wisconsin, USA | collected 2009-07-06
TTATTGGCCGTTTTAGAAGAGTCTAAATTATTTTCAAATGCGCGATTTGCTTCGCCCGTTACACAGGATAGAATTAGCAATTTAGAACGATTCCAGATTACTGTTGATGTAGTAAAAGCTGGGGGTAATAGTGGAGAGTAAATTAAAAAGCGTTGATCTAGAATTACAAGTATCTCAACAGCGTTTGCTTGCCGTCGGCTTGTTAGTGGGGGTTGTACTGGTGATAGGTTTAGTTATTTTTTTACCTTTAATAAGCAAAGAACTAGATTTGCTTGAAGCGAAGAAGAATCTGGTCTTTAAACTGCAGCAATATGAGCGCATTTTAGCGAACTCAGATACAGTGACCAATAGTATGGCTGATATATCAAAAAAGCAGGAGCAGCAAGGATATTTTAATCGTCAGGCGACAGATGCCTTAGCTTCTGCTGAAATGCAAGAGTTTATAAAAAAAACCATTGTTGATGCTGGCGGGCAGTTAAGTAGTACGCAAGCTTTGCCTGTTAGTAATAAAGATGCTTTTAAGCGTATAACGGTGAGTGTTAGGATGACTGGAAATAGTCAGGTATTACAATCAGTTCTATATAAGTTAGAGACATCTGAGCCACTTATTATAATTAATCAAATCGATATAAGGCCTATGCGGGGAACTAGAAATAAAGTAACCCGGCAAATTGAGGATAGTAACGAACTGAATGTTAATTTTCAGGCGGTTAGTTTTATGAGAAAACCAGCATAATGAATATTAAATTAGTATTTTTGTTAGCATCGATTTGTGTTGCTAGCTTATTTATAATTGCCGGTGAGTGGCTTTATGCGGGATGGTCACAAAGCTCTATTATGAAGTCTTTAATGCCAAATGATGTTAAAACCTCACTGGAAGACATGCCACAAATTGACCTTCATAAAAAGCCACAAGACAGCTATGTTGATTTTGTGGCGCGTCCGTTATTTATTAAGGGTAGACGTCCAGTTGATGAATCTCAGCAAGAAGTTGCAACAGCAGCGCAAAGCCTAGAAATACCGATTGTTTTTGACTGGGAGTTAATGGGTATCTACTCGACAGAAAAAGGTTTATCTGCTTTATTTAATAGGCAAAGCGGTAAGACAGCAAAAGACAAATACAGAAGAATTGCTTTAGGTGCTGATTTAGATGGTTGGAAGCTCACTGAGGTTCATCAAGATAAGGTTATAGTAAAGCAAGGTGATCAGCAAAAAGAATTGCTTTTGCGAAAAGTAAAGGTAAAAGATTCGTCCAAGAAAATGAATGTACCCAATAAATTTAATGTCCCTAAACCAGAAGATGTCCAAATGCCTGTACAAGGTGAACTTGAGAATACCCATGAATAAAGATTTTAGAAAAATCAGTATCAATAGCTGTGTGTTGGTTATGGGCTTATCATTAGCCGGATGTGAATTGATAGGGTTTAAGCAACGAGATAAACTGCTTTTGGAGCCAGTGAAAAAGGAGGTCCCAGCTGAGGTTTTCCATCAATTAGAAAACAAAACGATTATTTCTCCGCCCGCCAGTGAACGGTATCTTGGCACTGACCGTGCAGTTACCAGTGAGCCTAAGAAAATTAGGAATATAGCATCAAAAGGATCGGGCTCATATAGTCTTAATTTCGATGAAGCAGATCTTGGTGAAGTAGCAAAGGTCGTGTTGAGTGATATTTTGGGTCAGAACTATGTTTTAAGTCCAAAAGTAACAGGTAAGGTGACATTGCAAACTACGGAACCTTTAACCAAGGAAGAGTTATTGCCAGCATTAGAGATGGTTCTTAGAATGAATAATGCTGCGCTGGTTAAAGATGGAAAAATTTATCACATTGAACCAGCAGCGGATGCACTATATACATCAGATTTTTCTGCTAGAGCGGCTGGGTATCAGACTCGAGTGATCCCGGTTAAAAATGTTGCGGTCAAAGATATTGCAGATATCATAAAGCCGTTAGTTCATGATAAAACTATATTAAATATAGACAGCAAGAGAAATATAATGGTTGTTTCTGGCACAGCCGATGAGATAGCCAGAGTGATAGATATGATCAATACATTTGATATTGATATATTGAAGGGACGATCTTTTGGTGTATTTCCACTGACCCATGTAGATCCAGAAACGATCATTAAAGAGTTGCAAAGTGTTTTTTATCAGAAAGGTAGTAAGGGTGGAGAATCTGAATTTTTTCAGTTTATGCCGATTAAGCGTTTGAATGCCGTTATGGCAGTGACTCACCAAGCCCACTATCTAGATGATATAGAAAATTGGATAGCTAGATTAGATAAGGCTAACACGGCTTCTGGTGGTGGAGTCAATGTTTATAAAGCTCAACATGTTGACGCGAAGAAATTGGCGGCTACACTGAATCAGATTTTTACGGGTGCTAAAAGTTCGGATACATCTGCTAAGGTTGCCCCTGGTGAAATAGCTGAAAGTATTTCTAGTCAAGATTCCTCCTCGTCTAGCATGGGAAGCTCACCTTCTAATATGGGAAATAGTGGTATGGGTAATACCGGCATGGGTAATACTAATATGAGCAATGGATTATCCGGGAATTTAGGTGCCTTTGCTACCAATGAATTGGAAAATGGTGCAAATGGAGCTGGAAGTAACGGAGATCCGATAGTCGGTGGGTCAATTGCTAATGTGGGTAAGGTGAGGATTATTGCTGATGAAACCAATAACTCAATAATAATTGTTGCGACAGCTCAAGATTATGAAGTGATATTACCGATTATTAATCAGTTAGATGTAATGCCACTACAAGTGTTGATTGACGCAACTGTAGTATCTGTTTCTTTAAATAATGAATTAAAGTATGGCATTTCATGGTATTTATCTCATGGTGGAAGTAATATTACAAGTACAGCCGTTCCTCCGGGTACAGTGCCTGCGGCAACCACTGTATCAACAGCAGCATCTGCAGCTGGTACAGCAGCAGCTGCTGCTGCAACTGGTGGGTTAAGCACTTTATATACGTCAGGCTCTATTCAAGCCCTTTTAAATTCTCAAGCCACTGCGAGTAATATAAATGTTATTTCTTCGCCTTCATTAATGGTGCTAAATAATCAAAAGGCTAAAATCAATGTTGGTCAGCAAATTCCCATACAAACTGGAACTACATCTAGTCCGCTTTCCACAGGTTTGGCCACGGCAAACACAATACAATACAAAGATACAGGTGTTACTTTAGAAGTAACACCAAGAGTTAATGCTAACGGCATGGTTATAATGAAGCTTACTCAAATTGTAAGTAAACCTATTCAAACAGTTAATGGAGTTACAAGTTCAGCTACAATTGATAAAAAGGAAATCAATAGCTCGGTGGCGGTTCTAGATGGAGAAACAATTGTATTAGGTGGTTTAATTGATAATGAAGTTTCTAATACTCAAAACGGTATTCCATATTTATCACAGCTTCCAATATTGGGATCATTGTTTGGTGGTACTGATAAATCTAACGTTAAACAAGAGCTCGTTGTTCTTATCACGCCTAGAGTAGTGAAAAGTACACAAGATTCTAGAGTAATCTCTAATGAGTTTAAGAGAAAATTATCAGGTATTTATCAGGATAATTCTCAAGTTAATAAGGAAACGTCTTCAATCCGAAGGTAAGTGACCAAGAAAAATAGCTATGGATTGGTGAGTTTGATTTAGAAAACCAAATAATTTGAGAAGATGTCGAGCAAGATAGCTTGCTCGACATTTGTGCTTTTAGCGAGTAATAACCTCGGTACCTTTACCAATTAAAACGATATCAGCAGGACGTATCGCGAAAAGACCGTTAGTGACAACCCCAGTAATATTGTTAATAATTTTTTCGAGTTCAATAGGATCTAAGATCGATAAATTGTGTACATCTAGAATTTCGTTGTGGTTGTCGGTGATGTAGTTTTCACGCCATACTGGTTGACCACCTAATTTAACCAATTCTCTGGCTACATAACTTCTTGCCATTGGAATAACTTCCACAGGCAAAGCAAAAGCGCCTAATACATCAACGGTTTTAGTTTCATCAACGATACAAACGAATTTCTTGCTGGCTGCTGCAATAATTTTTTCACGAGTTAAAGCACCACCGCCGCCTTTGATAAGGTGCTTGTGTGGGTTGACTTCATCAGCGCCATCGACATAAACATCTAGAGTGCCAACTGCGTTAAGATCGAATACTGGAATTCCTACCTTTTTCAGGTGTGCTGTACTGACTTCAGAGCTAGAAACAGCGCCTTCGATATTGCCTTTAATATCCGCTAAATAATCAATAAAGTGTTTAACAGTAGATCCAGTGCCTACGCCGATAATCGCGACGTCTTTAACGTATTCAATGGCCGCTAAAGCTACTTTCTGTTTTAATTCATCTTGTGTCATAGTGTGTTACCGTAAAAAATAAAAGGTGTTGGATGATACCTTAAAAATCAAATTATTTGGCGTGTTTCTTCTTATAAAAGATTGAAGATAAAACCGATAAGCCAATCATAACAGCACCAATCAGTCCTGTTATAACTTCAGATATAGAGTAAGTAATGCTGGCAAGCATAATGCCTGCAAGTGAACCGATGGCGTAATGAGCCCCGTGTTCTAAAAATACATATTCGTCTAATGTACCTTTTCTAACTAAATAAACAGTCAGGCTTCTAACAAACATTGCTCCTATCGCCAAACCTAACATAATAATGACTACATCTTGCGTGATTGCAAAGGCTCCGATAACGCCATCGAATGAAAACGATGCATCCAAAACTTCAAGATATAAGAAGCTCATTACACTGCCTTTTTTAATGGCGTTAGAAACTTCTTCACCTTCTTCTTCGTCTTCGAATAATGCGGATAAACTATCTACGATGACAAAGAGAATAAGTCCTGAGATACCTGCAATCAGTGCTTTTAAGCGAATAGCTTCAGGAATCCAATGTTGACCAAATAACAAAATGGCTAAGGCTAAAATAACCTCAATTGATTCAAGTTTTCCAAAGTCGGATAGCTTTCTTTCAATATAGCCTAACCAATGTAGCTCTTTGTTATTATCAAAGATAAAGGAGAAAAAAACCATCATCAAGAACATCCCACCAAAAGCGGCAATTTGTACATGAGACTCGTCCAGATGATGAGCATATGTATCGGGGTCGTGCAGTGCCATTTGGGTGACAGCGATAAAATCAAGTCCTGTTGCGGTCGCTACGATTAAAATAGGAAACAAAAGTCGCATACCAAAGACTGCGATTAGAATCCCCCAGGTTAAAAAGTACTGTTGCCAACGTTCATCCATGCGTTTCAATATTGACGCATTCACAACCGCATTATCGAATGATAGGCTTACTTCGAGAATGCCGAGAATAAGAGCGATAAACGCGCCCATTGCGCCACCCCAATAAACGGCTATAGATAAACAAACCGTTGCAATGAAAAAGGAAAGACGAAAATGCTTCATAAAGTACCTTTATTGATGAGTGTTTGGTGTTCCGCAACTGTAAAGCCAAAAAACTGATTCAACTTAATGTATGATAAAGATGCGTTTTTAAATGAAACTCAGCTGAGTTGTAGAGATTTATCGTGGACTATCTCTTTATCTAATCATTATTTGGTTATTCAGTCAATCATGTTACTCATTGAATGGCTGCTTTTTATGAATGAATATATCTTTTTTGATAAAGGAATATCATGTTTTTCCAGTTATTTGTTTATATGCTGTGACCAAGTAAGGTGGATTTTCAATGGATGTATCGTTAGCAGATAATTGCTATCACTTTACAAAATAATAACTTAAAATTCTGGGCTAGGGTATATGTATAAACTCAGCTTCACCAAGATATTAACGAATGAGTCCATCTAAGTAACTAAACGGTAAGATATGGCAAAACGAAGTGAACATAGTTCTGAAGAATTAAAAGCTTTGATTCTTAACGCAGCTGAAATAATCGTTTCTGAGGAGGGTATTTCGGCATTAAATGTGCGCAGAATAGCCAGAGAAATTGGCTATACCGTCGGTAGTATCTATATGGTCTTCGCGAATATGGCAGATTTGATCATGCAAATAAACGCAAGAACACTGGATAAGCTCGCTGAAAACTTGCTCATGGTAAATGATGACAATGATCAACAGTTCCTTGAGTTATGGGCGGTGAATTATGTCTCTTATGCCATTCAGAATTTTAATCAGTGGTCCCATGCGCTTAGAAATCCACGGCCTAGTAAAGTTGAGCAAGAAAGTCATGCCTTGTATCTCACTAAAATTGATAAAATACTTTTTCCAGTTCGAGTTAGATTAGCTCGACTTAAACCTGTCCACTCAGAAGCACAAATTAAGTATGCTGCCCTTGCATTATCAACAGGGATTCAAGGCATCTGTGTATTATTGATAAATGAACAAAGCGACAAATCAGAAACAAGAGAGATAGAAGACATAGTCACTGTGTTGGTAAGAAATTTTTTGCGTGGATGGCTTATAGAGACTAATGAATAAGCTCTTTTTAAAGCATAAAAGAACTGTAAAAAACAATTGTTAAGGATTCTTTAGTATGAATAGCATTCCGAATAAAATCTCGATGGATTGTAAAAGTTGGGCTGGACGAAGAGAGCTTATCTCTTGGGCATTATATGATTTTGCCAACTCTGGTTATACAACGGTTGTGCAAACAACAATCTTTAGCGCTTATTTTGTAGCCGTAGTTGCAGGTGCTTCACAAGGATATTCTCCAGGATTATCAACTTTGTTGTGGTCGGTTGCAATTGGTATTGCTAATTTTGTAGTGATGATCAGTGGTCCATTACTTGGAGCAATTGCCGATCATCGTGCCTGTAAAAAGTTTTTTCTCTTAATATCTTCCGTTGGTTGTATTACAGCAACGGCATTACTGGCATTGGTTGGGCCAGGCGATATATGGCTGGGAATGGTATTGGTAACTAGTTCTGCCATTATGTTTGCAAGTGGAGAAAGCCTGATTGCTGGGTTTCTACCGGAACTTGTGCCAGAAGAGAATATGGGGCGATTATCGGGTTATGGTTGGAGTTTGGGGTATTTTGGAGGATTACTCACTTTGGGAATTTGTTTGGCTTATATTACTTGGGCCAAGCAACAAGGTTTGCCAGAAACTCATTACGTGCCAGTGACGTTGCTGATTACAGCATCCATTTTTGCTTTGGCTGCTGCACCTACCTTTATTTGGTTACAAGAACGAGCCATACCCGTAGCGGGTGATAATACGCTATCAAATCTTCAGGTTAGCTACACTCGATTGGCTAACACCTTTAAAGAAGCGGCTAGGTTTCGGGATTTGCTTTGGTTTTTGATAACGCTTGGTATTTATCAGTCCGGCGTTAGTACCGTTGTGGTGTTGGCTGCAATTTATGCACAAGAGGTTATTGGGTTCGACACTCAGTCATTGATTATACTCATTATGGTTGTGAACGTCACAGCGGCGGTAGGTGCTTTGATTTGTGGACATATGCAAGATAGAATCGGTTCAGTTCCAACGCTTGCTATTACACTGGTCATCTGGATTGTCGCCGTTATTTTCGCTTTATTCGCAAGCACGCCAACAGATATGTGGATTGCAGGAAATATTATCGGAATAGCGATGGGAGCAAGTCAAGCGGTTGGGCGTGCTTTAGTGAGTAAGTTTTCACCTACAGAACGAGCAGGTGAATTTTTAGGTTTATGGGGGTTAGTGAACCGTTTGTCAGCAATCCTTGGCCCATTAAGTTATGGTTTGATCAATTATTTTACTGATGGAAATCATCGTTCATCGCTAATCTCGACACTCCTGTTTTTTATCCTTGGCTTAGTTCTATTAACTAAAGTTAATGAAAGTAGGGGTAAGGCTGCAGCTATTGCTCCATAGTTTTCAGAAGTTGAAGATAATGCCAATTAATTTCATTAAACAATTGTATGGTTTAAGCTACGCTATAAGATTTATTAGGTTTTTTTGCGCCAGGGCAGTCAATGCTGAAACGCTGAGTTTCTTTATCTAATTTTAGTGCTGTTAACTGCCCACCCCATAAGCAGCCCGTATCAATGGCATAGCAATTGCGGCCTTCGTAATACCCAAGAGTTGACCAGTGTCCGAAGACAATACGCATGTCGGCATTTTTACGTTTTGGAACGTCAAACCACGGCAATAAATTCTTCGGTTGAGAGCCCAACGGTCCGCTGTTGGCAAAGTCAAGGCGACCATTAACATCACAATAACGCATGCGTGTAAAACAGTTAATGATAAAGCGTAACTTTGAAGCTCCTTTTAAGTCGGTTGACCAAATATTGGGTTTGTTACCATACATTTGTTTTAAAAAGACTTGATAATCGGGACTCTTTAACGTCTGCTCAGCGAAGAGAGCCATTTTTTTTGTGGTTTTAAAATCCCATTGCGGAGGTAAGCCCGCATGTAGCAGACAGAAATCGTCATTATAATGAAACAATGGTCGATATCTAAGCCAATCAATTAACTCATCTCGATCTGGAGCTTCCAGCACAGCACTAAGCGTACATTTTTTATCGGCTACCTTCGGTACACAGGAGGCCGCGAGTAAGTGCATATCATGGTTGCCGAGTACAGTGACTGCCGAACGACCTAATGATTTAACAAAGCGCAGGGTTTCTAAGGATTTGGGTCCTCTATTAACTAGATCGCCAGCAAACCACAACTGATCAGTATTTTCATTAAAGGAAATGGTATCCAATAACCTTAATAGGTCATCAAAGCAACCTTGTATATCACCAATCGCGTAAATAGACATTTAACTAATGCAGTGTTCTAGGAATTGATAAAGTAAATTTCGGTATAGTAGCATTAAATTCATCGCCATCATCCGAATGCATTGTATATTGACCCTGCATAGTACCAACAGGCGTCTCAAGTATTGCTCCACTGGTATAGCGGAATATTTCTCCCGGTTTAAGATAAGGCTGTTCGCCAATGACACCATCACCTCTTACTTCCTGAACTTTGCCATTCGAATCGGTAATTAACCAGTGGCGATTCAAAAGTTGTGCAGGTACAGAGCCTTTGTTTGTGATTGTGATAGTATAGGCAAACACATAACGATCCTTTTCTGGTGCTGATTGTTCAGCAATAAAATAGGGTGTAGCTTCAACTAATATTTTATTTTTTTCAGTCATTATTAGATCATATGTAAATTATTTCATGATTATTTCATCTTAACTTATCATTAAACGCAAGTAACTATTTCATATAAATAGCCAGACGCTATAAAAATATTATTTATTATTATCAATTAGGACAAGAAATTGCATATTCATATCTTAGGTATTTGTGGGACTTTTATGGGTGGGCTGGCTGTTATTGCTCGGCAATTGGGTTATGAAGTCAGTGGTTCTGATCAAAATGTATATCCTCCCATGAGTACACAGTTGCAACAACAAGGAATTCAATTAATGGATGGCTATCGAGCAGAGAATCTGGATAGTAATCCCGATCTGGTTATCATAGGTAATGCTCTATCTAGAGGAAATCCAGAAGTAGAAGAAGTATTGAATAAAGGCTTGAATTATGTATCGGGTCCACAATGGTTGGCAGAGCATGTCTTGCATGATAAGTGGGTGTTGGGTGTTGCTGGAACGCATGGTAAAACAACAACGACTAGTATGTTAAGTTGGATACTTGAATATCAGGGCTTTAATCCCGGTTTTTTAATTGGTGGTATTCCGTTAAATTTTGGTATTTCAGCTCGGTTAGATGGTGGAGTGGAGAACAAGTCAGGCTTTTTTGTGATTGAAGCTGATGAATATGATTCTGCATTTTTTGATAAGCGCTCCAAATTTGTGCATTATCGGCCTCGTACGGCAATTCTCAATAATTTAGAATTTGATCATGCTGATATTTTTCCGGATCTTGAGGCAATAAAGCGGCAGTTTCATCATTTGGTCAGAACCATTCCAAGTGAAGGTTTGATTATTTGCCCTGAAAGAGATGACAATATCCATGATGTTTTAACAATGGGGTGTTGGACACCGATTGAAAATACTTCAATCAATGGGTGTTCACCATGGAATGCAAAATTACTGAAAGAAGATGGAAGTCAATTTGCAGTTTTGTTTGAAAATAATGAACAAGGGGTTGTCGATTGGTCGTTAACTGGGCAGCATAATGTTTACAATGCTCTTTCGGCGATTGCCGCTGCAAACCATATTGGTATCTTACCAAAAGATTCAATAGCCGCTTTAATTCAATTTATTAATGTCAAGCGGCGTATGGAAGTCATAGCTAGGATCAAAGGCGTAACGATATACGATGATTTTGCCCATCATCCAACGGCAATCTCAACTACATTGGATGGTTTGCGTAAGCAAGTGGGTAACGAGCGAATTGTTGCTATTGTTGAGCCTCGATCAAATACGATGCGTTTAGGTGTACACACAGAAACATTAGCCAAGTCTTTAGCTAATGCCGATGTGGCAATTATTTATCAACCTAAAAATCTGGATTGGGATTTAAGTAGACTCAATCATTATGCTGATAATATTGAAATTTTTCAGTCTATTGATGCAATTATTGCAAAACTTAAAGTCGAAGCCTGTTTAGGTGGGCATTTTGTATTAATGAGCAACGGTAGTTTCGGGGGTATTTATCAACGTTTACAGGAAGAAATATAAGTGTCAATCTATTATCAAGTTTATAGTCCCAACGGGTTGTGTGGGTCTATACCGTCCATAAAAGGTAATCGTCTGTTCTCATTTGTTAACTGATATATTTTTCCTAGCCAGTTGTTAAAAACAGCTTTTGCTGTATCTTTCCAGGTGTTATCAAGATACTCAATAACTTGATCTTCTGGAAAGCGCTCCAGTGTATAAGAGGTATTTTTGACGGCCCTAACATGTTGTTCATAAGCAGTAAAAATAGTTTGTACAGTCTCATCAAAATAATGGGCGGGAAATGGCGGGTAATCGCTTCTATCATTGTTGTAGAAGCTCATCACTTCTCGCTTATATTCTTTCAATAGGCTGATATCATCGTACTCGGGATGACCCTGAAAAAAAATGATACGAAAACCATCGGGACTCACTGCAAGATGGACCCCCGCTTCTTTACTGGCAACCAGGACTTTAAGACCACACCGCTCCATGTCGCTTTGGAATATTTCATTAAAGCGGGAATGAGGTACATCAAAACGAGTATTTATCTCTGCAATTAAAGGGTGATTTCGGTTAATCAGTTTGTGAGAAAAAACGCCCCAACGTTTGTCTGGTAAGCGAGTACGTTCAATGCCGTAACAGTATTGAATAACCGCATGAGTGGCTAAACATGAACACAATATAGAGGTAACGTTTTCTTTTGCCCATGAAAAAACCTCCATGAGGGGTTGCCAGAAGTCTTCTTCGGGTAGGTTATTATGGGTTACATTTGCACCGCTAATGATTAAGGCATCTAAACCATTTTGTTTGATGTGTTCAAAAGTTTCATAGTATTTATCAATATGCGCTTGAGCCTCAGGGCTTCTTTTAAGACCCGTTATAGTAAAAGGGTGTACATGGAATTGTACGATTTGATTACAAGCCCCTACCAAGCGAAAAAACTGGCGCTCAGTCGCTTCTAAGGCGGCATCAGGCATCATATTTAAAAGGCCAATGTGTTGCTCTCTAATATCTTGTTTAGAGGCTCTATCA
>Ga0007794_10000544_pt1 | contig 11614 bp, 7 predicted proteins | sample CryBogmetaGMA5M_FD_60365 | JGI IMG/M metagenome (GOLD analysis project Ga0007794, IMG submission 60365) | Freshwater microbial communities from Crystal Bog, Wisconsin, USA - MA5M | ecosystem: Environmental > Aquatic > Freshwater > Lake | place: Crystal Bog, Wisconsin, USA | collected 2009-07-06
AGACCGTGGTGCTCTCGGCCTACAGCCCGCTTAGGCGCGAGGTGGCCAAGCAGTCGCTTGAGCGCCTGATCCACGACGGCCGCATCCACCCCGCGCGCATCGAGGAAGTGGTGCGCAAGGTCGAGCAGGAGATGGACGTGAAGCTGCGCGAGATCGGCGAGCAGGCCACCTTTGACGTGGGCGTGCACGGCATCCACCCCGAGGTCGTCAAGCTCCTGGGCCAGCTGCACTACCGCACCAGCTATTCCCAGAACGTGCTCCAGCACTCCATCGAGGTCGCCTTCCTCTGCGGCATCATGGCCGCGGAGCTCGGCCTGGACGAGAAGATGGCCAAGCGCGCAGGCCTGCTGCACGACCTGGGCAAGGCCGTGGACCACGAGGTCGAGGGCCCGCACGCGGTCATCGGCGCAGACCTGGCCAAGAAGCACGGCGAGGTCCAGGAGATCATCCACGCCATCCAGGCCCACCATGAGGACGTGGCCCCGCAAACGGCCATCGCCACCCTGGTCCAGGCCGCGGACTCGCTATCCGGCGCGCGCCCCGGCGCGAGAAAGGAGCTGCTCGAGAACTACGTCAAGCGCCTGGAGGAGCTGGAGGGCATCGCCACCAGCTTCAACGGGGTCTCCAAGGCCTACGCCATCCAGGCCGGCCGCGAGGTGCGCGTCATGGTCGACGCCGAGCGCGTGCCCGACGAGCAGACCTACCTCCTGGTCAAGGACATCGCCACCAAGATCGAGAACAACATGACCTATCCCGGCCAGATCCGCGTCACCGTGATCCGCGAGAAGCGCGCCGTGGGCTACGCCAAGTAGGCCGGACCGCCAACACGCCCAACACGCCATCTGGGGGCCGGGGAGCGCACAGCTCTCCGGCCTTTTTTATTCCCCCCTGACCTCCCCCTGCCCGCCTTGCGCCGACCCTTGCGTTCGCCGCGCCAATCTCATAGTGTGGCTTAGCTTGGAAAGCCCTGTCGGGCGCCGGGCAAACCATACCACCAACGGAGGTGCCGCATGGCAGTGGAAAGCAAGGTGAAGCGCAAGGCCAAGGTCATCGAGGTGCTGAACAAGGCCCGGGCCATGGAACTCTACGCCATCACCCAGTACATGAACCAGCACTACAACCTGGACAACCAGGACTTCGGCGAGATGGCCGCCAACATGAAGCTCATCGCCATCGACGAGATGCGCCACGCCGAGATGTTCGCCGAGCGCATCAAGGAACTGGGCGCAGAGCCCGTGACCCAGGGCGAGGGCAAGGTGGTCAAGGGCCAGGACGTGCGCAAGATCTTCGTCTTCGACGCCGGGGTCGAGGACGCCACCATCGACACCTACAACCAGTTCCTGCAAGTCTGCCGGGAGTCCGGCGACAACATCAGCGTGAACCTGCTGCAGAGCATCATCGACGAGGAGCAGATCCACTTCAACCACTTCGACAACGTGGCCGGGCACATCAAGACCCTGGGCGACGCCTACCTCTCGCGCATTGCGGGCACGCCCGCGACCACGGGCGGCTTCTCCAAGGGCTTTGCGCTCAAGCCCGGCGGCGGCGCGGGCGCGTAAGGCCGCACATTCCTGCACGGCTGGCGGACAGGGGCACCCTCCCCTGTCCGCTTTTTTTTTGCTGCCCGCACTCCGCTGACCAACCGCCCGCAGATTCCCGCCGCCCTTGCAAATCCGTATACCTGTGCTATTGCTCAACCTGACCACCACTGCTCTCTGCTGCGCTAAACGATGACAAAACGGAGGCAAATCATGGCCAAAAAGAAGCTCACCACCAATGCGGGCGCGCCCGTGGTCGACAACCAGAACATCATGACCGCTGGCCCGCGCGGCCCGGCCCTGCTCCAGGACGTCTGGTTCCTGGAGAAGCTGGCCCATTTCGACCGCGAGGTCATCCCGGAGCGGCGCATGCATGCCAAGGGCTCCGGGGCCTTCGGCACCTTCACCGTGACCAAGGACATCACGAAGTACACCCGGGCCAAGATCTTTGCCAAGGTCGGCAAGAAGACCGAGATGTTCCTGCGCTTCTCCACAGTGGCCGGCGAGCGCGGCGCAGCCGACGCCGAACGCGACATCCGCGGCTTTGCCATGAAGTTCTACACCGAGGAGGGCAACTGGGATCTGGTGGGCAACAACACGCCCGTGTTCTTCCTGCGCGACCCGCTCAAGTTCCCGGACCTGAACCATGCCGTGAAGCGCGACCCGCGCACCAACATGCGCAGCGCGGGGAACAACTGGGACTTCTGGTCCAGCCTGCCCGAGGCCCTGCACCAGGTGACCATTGTCATGAGCGACCGGGGCCTGCCCGCCAGCTACCGGCACATGCACGGCTTCGGCAGCCACACCTTCAGCCTCATCAACAAGAAGAATGAGCGCTGCTGGTGCAAGTTCCACTTCAAGACCCAGCAGGGCATCAAGAACCTGACCGACGCCGAGGCCGAGGCCCTGGTGGGCCGCGACCGCGAAAGCCACCAGCGCGACCTGTACGAAAGCATCGAGCGCGGCGCATTCCCGCGCTGGACCATGTACGTGCAGGTGCTGACCGATGCGCAGGCCAAGAAGCTGCCCTACCACCCCTTTGACCTGACCAAGGTCTGGCTCCACAAGCACGCGCCGCTGCAAGAGGTGGGCGTGCTGGAGCTAAACAAAAACCCGGAGAACTTCTTCGCCGAGGTGGAGCAGGCGGCCTTCAACCCGGCCAATGTGGTGCCCGGCATCGGCTTCTCGCCGGACAAGATGCTGCAGGGACGGCTGTTCTCCTACGGCGACGCCCAGCGCTACCGCCTGGGAGTCAACCACCACCTCATCCCGGTGAACCAGGCCCGCTGCCCCTTCCACAGCTACCACCGCGACGGGGCCATGCGTGTGGACGGCAACCACGGCAGCACCCTGGGCTACGAGCCCAACAGCTACGGCGAGTGGCAGCAGCAGCCGGACTTCTCCGAACCGCCGCTGGCGCTCTCTGGCGCGGCCGCCCACTGGAACGCGCGTGAGGACGACGCGGACTATTACTCCCAGCCCGGCGCGCTCTTCCGGCTCATGAGCAAGGCCCAGCAGAAGGTGCTGTTCGAGAACACCGCGCGCTCCCTCGGTGCGGCGCCCAAGGAGATCCAGCTCCGGCACGTCGGCAACTGCGCCAAGGCCGACCCGGCCTACGGCGCTGGCGTGGCTGCGGCCCTGGGCCTCAAGATGCCCAAGAAGTAGCAGGACGCAAGTCCGCCCGAAACGGCAACGGGCGTCCGCCGGACCAGTGCCGGCAGACGCCCTTCCCTTGTTGTGGCCCTGGCCTTAGAAGTCCATCTGCACGCCGAGCTCGAGCACCTTTTCCGGCGGGATGTTGTAGTACACCACCGGGCTCACGGCGTTGCGCTGCATGAAGCCGAACAGGAAGCGCCGCACCGGGTCGAGCACGCGCTTGCCCTTGGCCGGAACCAGCGAGATGCGGCCCAGGAAGTAGCTCAGGTTCTCGGGGTCGATCTCCAGGCCCTTGTCCTTGGCCTTGGCCAGCAGCTCCGGGATGTCCGGCATCTCCATGAACCCGAAGTGGCCGAGCACGCGGAACACCCCCTGGCCCAGGCTGCGGACCTCCAGGCGGTCCTCGTCCTTCACCACGGGCACGTCTGTCGTGTACACCGAGAGGATGACCACGCGCTCGTGCAGGGAGTTGGTCTGGTTGATGTGGTACTGGAGCATGGGCGGCACCTCGGTGCGGAAGGTGGACAGGTACACGCCCGTGCCCGGCAGCCTGAGCGGCTTCTTCATGTAGATGCGCTCCATGAACTGGTCGATGCGCAGCTTGAGCCGGAAGATGCGCAGGCCGAGCGCCTTCCAGCCGTCGCGCCAGGTGATCATGAGGAACATGATGGTGGCCGCGATGAGCACCGGGAACCAGCCGCCGGACAGGAACTTGATCATGCACGAGCCGAAGTAGGTCAGGTCCAGGCACCAGAAGGCACCCACCAGCGGCAGGGCCCGCCACATCTTCCACTCGAAGATGCGCTGGGTCACGATGAAGAAGAACAGGCTGGTTATGGACATGTCCGCGGTCACCGCGATGCCGTAGGCATCGGCCAGGTTCTCGGACTGGCGGAAGGCGAGGGTGAGCGCGAGCGCCGCAGCCAGCATCAGGAAGTTGATCACCGGGATGTAGACCTGGCCCTCGGCCATCTCCGAGGTGTGGATGATGCGCATGCGCGGCATGTAGCCCAGGTGCATGGCCTGGCGCGTGAGGGAGAAGACCCCGGAAATGATGGCCTGGGAGGCGATGATGGTGGCTGCCGTGGCCAGGGCCACCATGGGGTACAGCAGCGGCTGCGGCACCAGGGCGTAGAAGGGATCTTTTATGGCCGCCGGATTGCTGATGATCAGCGCGGCCTGGCCGAAGTAGTTGCAGAGCAGCGCGGGCATGGCCAGGCCGTACCAGGCCCAGCGGATGGGCTTGGCCCCGAAGTGGCCCATGTCGGCGTAGAGCGCCTCGCAGCCGGTGATGCAGAGCACCACCGCGCCGAGCACGAAGAAGCCGTGCAGGCCGTTGTTCATGAAGAAGCGCGCGGCATAGGCCGGGTTCACCGCGGCCAGCACGCCGGGCACCTGCACGATGGCCCGCAGCCCCAGGATGGCGATGGCCGCGAACCAGACCACAATCACCGGGCCGAAGTATTTGCCGATCTTGCCCGTGCCGCGGCTCTGGATCATGAACAGCCCGGTCAAGACCGCGCAGGTCAGGGGCACCACCAGGGGCTTGGCCTGGGAGGTTGCCACCTCCAGGCCTTCCAGCGCCGAGAGCACGGAGATGACCGGGGTGATGAGCCCGTCGCCGTACAAGAGGGCCGAACCGAAGCAGCCGAGCAGGGTCAGGTTGCGGCCCATGCCGCTGCCGAGCTTCTTGTGCAAAAGCGCCATCATGGCAAAGATGCCGCCCTCGCCCTCGTCGTCGGCCAGCAGGATGAACAGGGCGTATTTGATGCTGACCACGAGCGTCAGCGACCAGAAGATGAGCGAGACCAGGCCCAGGACATTGTCCGGCGTGGGCGCCACCGAGGCGTTGCCCGTGAGGCACACGCGCAGGGTGTACAGGGGGCTGGTGCCCAAGTCGCCGAAGACCACGCCCAGGGCGCTGAAGGCCAGCACCAGGGTGCTGCTCTTGTGTTTGCTCACGCGTAACACTCCTCATTTGGCCGCGGAAAAGATGGGGCTCCAGGCCCCTGCCGCGCGACAGATACGTATTTCCGGCAACCTACAGGATTTCCCTGGGATATCAAGACGTCATATGCCGCATCTGGCGCCGCACCCAGCAGAGCCGCAAAGCCCTTGTCTGGCCGCGCCCATGCGGGTACACACTCCCCATGCGCATCCTGTATCTGGGCGACATCGTGGGCCGACCCGGCCGCCATGCGGTCAAGAAGCACCTGCCGGCCATCCGCGCGGACGTGTCCGCGGACCTGGTCCTGGCCAACGCCGAGAACGCCTCCGGCGGCCTGGGGCTCTCCTCCGAGGGCGCCAAGGAGCTCTTCGGCGCTGGCGTCGACGCCATGACCTCGGGCAATCACATCTGGAAGTTCAAGGACATGCCCTCGTACATGCAACGCGAGGAGCGGCTCCTCCGGCCGGCCAACTTTCCGCCGGGCCTGCCCGGCCGCGGGGTCGTGGTGCTGCGCAAAGAGGGCCTTGCGCCCGTGGCGCTCATGAATCTCATGGGCCGCACCTACATGCAGGCCATCGACTGCCCCTTCCGCGCGGCCGACGCCCTGCTGGCCGAACTGGACGCGGCGCACCCGGACGCGCTCGTCCGCATCCTCGACTTCCACGCCGAGGCCACCAGCGAAAAGAGCGCCCTGGGCTGGCACCTGGACGGCCGCGTCACGGCCGTACTCGGCACGCACACCCACGTCCAGACCGCTGACGCGCGGCTGCTGAAAAAAGGCACGGCCTTCATGACCGACCTCGGCATGTGCGGGCCCACGGACTCCTGCCTGGGCATGAGTGTCCCGCCCATCCTGCGGAAGTTCTTGACTGCGGCCCCGGAACGGTTTGAAGTCGCCGACGGCCCGGTGGCGCTGTGCGGGGCGCTGCTTACCATCGACGAGACCACCGGCCAGGCGCTGGGCATCCAGGCCTGGCGTTTTGACGTCAATTAATTGCGGAGCGAACGGATGAACATTTACGACGAACTCGCCTGGCGCGGCCTGGTGCACCAGGTCTCGGACGAGGCCGGCCTGCGTACGTACCTGGCCACCCCGGGCCAGACCATGTACTGCGGCTTCGACCCCACGGCCGAGAGCCTGCACATCGGCAACCTCGTGCCGCTCTTGGCCCTGGTGCGGATGCAAAAGGCCGGGCACAGGCCCATCTTCCTGCTCGGCGGGGCCACGGGCCTCATCGGCGACCCCTCGGGCAAGGACAAGGAGCGCGAGCTCTCGGACGAGGCCGCGCTGAACGCCCGGGCCGCGCGCATCCGCGCCCAGGTGGAGGCCTTTTTCGAGCGCAACACCGGGGCCAAGCCATGGGTGGTCAACAACTACGACTGGGTCAAGAAGATGAGCGCCATTGAGCTGTTGCGCGACGTGGGCAAGCATTTCAGCGTCAACTGGATGCTGGCCAAGGAGTCGGTCAAGGGCCGCATCGACCGCGAGGAGACGGGCATCTCCTTCACCGAGTTCAGCTACATGATCCTGCAGGGCTATGATTTCTACCACCTCTGCCAGGAGCACGGCTGCCGTTTGCAGATCGGCGGCGGCGACCAGTGGGGCAACATCACCGCCGGCACGGAGCTCATCCGCAAGAAGCACGCAGGCGACGCCTTTGCGCTGACCTTCCCGCTCATCACCACGGCCTCGGGCAAGAAGTTCGGCAAGAGCGAAAAGGGCGCCATCTTCATGAGCCCAGGGCTCACCAGCCCCTACGCCTTCTACCAGTACTGGATCAACACCGACGATGCTGACGTGGTCAAATTCTTAAAATACTTCACCTTCCTGGCCCAGGAAGAGATCGCCGGGCTGGAGGCCGAGCTGGCGCGGGCCCCGCAGGAGCGCGCAGCGCAGAAGGCGCTGGCGGCAAGCGCGACCATCATGGTCCACGGCGAGGAGGAGCTGGCCAAGGTGCTGGCCGCCACGGACGCCCTGTTCGGCAAGGGCGACCTGCGCGCGCTGGACCACGGCACCCTCACTGCGGCGCTCGAAGCCGCGCCCGCGCGTGACTATGCCTTTGACGCCCTGCCCGACCTGCCGCAGCTGCTGGTGGACTTGGGGCTCTGCCCGTCCAAGGGCCAGGCCCGGAAGGACATCCAGGCCGGGGCCGTGTCCCTCAACGGTGACAAGGTCACGGACGCGGCCCGCGCCCTCAGCGCGGACGACTTCCTGGGCGAGGTCAACGCCACCCACGGGGCCTTTGTGGTGCTGCGCAAGGGCAAGAAGAACTACGGGCTGGTGCGGCTGGGCTAAGCCGGGCGGGCGGCAACAGGCTGCGCCGACACATGCATGTGTTCACGGGCCAGCGGGGCGACTCGCTGGCCCTTTGTCTGTGCCGGGTGCGAAAAAAGCGGTTTGCCTAGGCCGGGGAGAGATTCCGGCCAGGCCGCTGCGCTCAGCCCACCTGATTGCGGCCCAGGGAGAGCGCGGCCTTGAGGCCTGTCCGGGCCACGGCCCAGAGGCCCAGGAGCAGAACGGGCAGCAGCAGGATGGCATGGATCAAGAGCGCCGCGGCGAGCGATTCCTCCCTGGGCTGGCCAAAGGCCGTGAGCGCCGCCACCAGCGCCGCCTCATAGACCCCGACGCTGCCCGGCGTCGCGGGCACGGACAGCCCAGCCATGCCCACCACGGACACCACGACGATCTGCGCCGGGGTCAGGTCAAAGCCGAAGGCCGTGCGCAGCATGACCCCCTGCACCAGCACCTCGCCCCACCACAAAACCAGGGTCAGCCCGGCCAGGCTCAGGGCGAAGCGCAGGTTCAGGCGCTGGCGAAGCGCGCAGGCCACCCCGGTCAGGTACCCGGTGAGCCCGGCCCAGGGCAGGCGGCACAGATGACCTTCCACGAAAGGGCCCCAGACCTTCAGCACAAAGACCGCGCCCCAGATGCCCCCCACCAGCAGGCCAAGCGGCGCGGTCAGGGCCGTGCTATCCATGAGCGCCCCGGAAACCAGGGCCAGACACAACAGCGCGTTCAGGTCGAAGAAGCGTTCCCAGAACACGATCTCCGTGGCGCTGGCCAGACCGCCGGACAGGGCGGGCCGCAACAGCGCCAGCTTGGCCGCCTCGCCCAGCTTGGCCGGCAGGATGAGATTCAGGAACTGGCCCAGGCCCATGGCCTGATAGACCGTGGCCAGCGGCGGCTCCCAGCGGCACAGGTAGCCGAACCGCAGCGGGGTGGCCACCCAGGCCAGGAAGCACTGGAGCAGCAGCACAAGGAGCACCCGGCCCCTCGGCACGCCGGACAGCGCGTGCAACACCCGCCCCACGTCCAGGTACTTCAGGGCATAGACCACGCAGGCGGCAAGGATGCCGACCTGCAGGAACAGCAGCAGAACCCGTTTCACTTTACGCCGCCTGCCCCGCCCGGCCGGGCGTTGCCGGACCGGATTTCAGACTGGAGCTCGGGGGTCGGGGTGAACTCCGGGACCAGGCGCGTCAAGAGCGCGCGGATGACCGGGCCGTCCAGAGCCTCTGCCGCGACAGTGAGCTCGTCCAGGGTCCGGTTCAGCATGCAGGCCATGTCCGCCGGGTCCGCGCCGAGCGTGCCGCCCAGGACCATGATCTTCTCGTGCTCGGTGCGCACCACGCCCTCGCCCTCGGTGATGAGCTCCTCAAAAATTTTCTCGCCGGGCCGCAGGCCCGTGAACACGATGTCCACATCCACGCCAGGCTCCTTGCCCGAGAGCCGGATCAGGTCCCGGGCCATGTCCACGATGCGCACGGGCTCGCCCATGTCGAGCACGAAGATTTCACCGCCTGGGCCGCTGGCCTGGCTCAAGGCCCCGGCCTGGCTCAGCACGCTGGCCTGGAGAATGAGCTGGCAGGCCTCGGCAATGCTCATGAAATAGCGGGTCATCTCCGGGTGCGTCACCGTGACCGGCCCGCCGCGCTCGATCTGGCGCCGGAAGAGCGGCACCACCGAGCCCGAGGAGCCCACCACGTTGCCGAAGCGCACGGCCATGAACCGTGTTGCGCTTCCAGCAAAACAGGCCATGAGCAGCTCGGTGACGCGCTTGCTCGCGCCCATGACGCTAGTGGGCCGCACGGCCTTGTCCGTGGACACGAGCACGAAGCGCTCAACACCACTCTCCACGGCCGCCTGCATCACCGCCCGGGTGCCCAGGATGTTGTTGGTCACGGCCGAGGCCGGGTTCTCCTCCAGCATGGGCACGTGCTTGTAGGCCGCGGCGTGCAGCACCACGGACGGCCGGTGTTCGGCCATGACCGCACGCATGAGCGACAGGTCGGCCACGCTGCCGAGCACGCAGGAATGGTCCGTGAAGCCCAGCTCGGACAACTCCCCGGCAATGGCGTAGAGATTGTACTCACTTGAGTCCACCAGCACGAGGCGCGCAGGCCCAAAGCGCACCACCTGGCGGCAGAGCTCCGCGCCGATGGACCCGCCGCAGCCCGTGACCAGCACCACGCGCCCCTTGAGCATGGCGGCGATGCCCGCCTCGTCCAGGGCCGCCTCGCTGCGGCCGAGCAGGTCCAGGTAGTCCACGGGCCTGAGCGTCAGGGCCACCCGGCCATCGAGCAGCTCGCTGGTGGCGGGCAGGATGCGGTGCGGCAGCTTGGATGCCTTGCAGGCCTCCACGATGCTGCGCATCTGGGCCGCGCTGGCGTGGGACACCGCGATGCAGAGTTCCTCGGCCCCGCGCTCCTCGGCCACGCGCGCCAGATCAGCCACACCGCCCAGCACCTCGCGGCCGTGCAGGGAGCGCCCGAGCTTGGCCGGGTCGTCGTCCAAAAAGCCCACCACCTCGAAGTTCAGGGCCGGAGACTGGTTGATCTCGCGCAGCAGGCGCTCGCCCAGGTTGCCCGCGCCGATGACGAGCATGCGCCGGACCGGGCGCTCCGGATGCTGGCGCGCGCTGGTCCAGGCCGCGGTGCGGGCGTACATGGTGCGGATGGTCAGGCGCACACCCGCCGTGAACATCAGGCAGAGCAGGCCGTCGAGCGCCAGCACACTGCGCGGAAACCCGGTGAGCCCGAAGCGGAAGACCACCAGGGCCACAAAGAGCGAGGAGGAGAGCACCACGGCCTCGGTGAGCTTCCAGAAATCCACCAGGCTGGTGTAGCGCCACATGCCCCGGTACAGGCCGAGGAGCAGGAACACGCCGAGCTTGAGCGGCAGGTCGTACTTGAGCAGGCCGACGAGCTGCGCGCCGTAGAAGTTGGACAGGTTGAAGTCGAAACGCAGCAGGTAGCCGAGCGCCAGGGCCGCGGCAAAGCACAGAAGGTCCACCGCCAGCATGAGGTAGAAGTTCAGGTTGCGCGGGTTGAAGAGCATCTAGCGCCGCCCCTTGCGGGCCAGGCCGCCGCCCTGCTGACGGATGATTCCGGCCACGCGCGCCACCTCGTCCTGGCCCATGGCCGTGCCCGAGGGCAGGCACAGCCCGCGCGCGAAAAGCTCCTCACAGACCTTGCCGCCGAACACCCGGCTGCCTGCGAACACCGGTTGTGCGTGCATGGGCTTCCACACGGCCCTGGCCTCGATGTTTTCGGCTTCCAGCGCCTGGCGCAGGGCCTCGGGCGTGGCGCCGAAGACCTTGCCATCGACCTGGAGCACCGTGAGCCAGCGGTTGGCCTTGCCGTACGCGGCCTCGGGCATGAAGGAGAGCCCCGGCAGGTCTGCCAGCGCCTCCTGGTACCAGCGGAAAATGAGCCGCCGCTTGGCCACGCGCGCCTCCAGCACCGTAAGCTGGCCCAGGCCGATGGCCGCCAGGATGTTGCTCAGGCGGTAGTTGTAGCCGATCTCTTTGTGCTCGTAGTGCGGCCCGGGCTCGCGCGCCTGCTGCGAGAGCTTGCGCGCGCGGAGGATGAATTCGCCGTCTTCCGAGGCCAGCATGCCGCCGCCGGAGGTGGTGATGATCTTGTTGCCGTTGAAGGAGAAGATGCTGGCCTTCAAGCCCGGATACGCCCCGGCATGATGGGCATCGTCCCCGTGGCCATACCTCGCGCCCATGGCCTCGGCAGCGTCGGCCACGATGGGGACGCCAAAGGGCGCGCAGACGTCCAGCAGGCGCTGGTAGTCCGCGCACTGGCCGTAGAGGTCTGTGGGGATCACGGCCTTCACCCGGCGCCCCTCGGAGGTCAGGACTGTCAGCGCCTCGCGCAGGCGCTCCGGGTCCATGTTCCAGGTGGCGCGGTCCGAGTCCACAAAGACCGCCTCGGCCCCCAGGAAGCGCGCCGGGCTCACCGAGCCGATGAACGTCAGGCTGGAGGCCAGCACAACATCACCCGGCCCCACGCCAAGCACGTGCAGGGCCAGGTGCATGGCCGCGGTGCCGCTCGTCACCGCCAGGCAGTGCGGCACACCGGTCACTGCGGAAAAGGCCGCCTCAAAGGCGTCCACCTGCGGCCCGAGCGGCGCGATGTAGTTGCTGGCAAAGGCCTCGGCCACGCAGTGCTCCTCGCTGCCGCA
>Ga0007794_10000550_pt1 | contig 11565 bp, 13 predicted proteins | sample CryBogmetaGMA5M_FD_60365 | JGI IMG/M metagenome (GOLD analysis project Ga0007794, IMG submission 60365) | Freshwater microbial communities from Crystal Bog, Wisconsin, USA - MA5M | ecosystem: Environmental > Aquatic > Freshwater > Lake | place: Crystal Bog, Wisconsin, USA | collected 2009-07-06
GCGCTTAAGCGATCAACGCCCCGCCCATTTGCCCCCGCTCAACGTGTGTTTGCAAGTCAACATCGACGGTGGTGAAACCAAATCAGGCATTGCCCCTGCCGATGTGTTGGCGCTGGCTGCGGAAGTGTCCAAGCTGCCCCGCATGGTTTTGCGAGGCCTCATGACCATCCCCGACCTCGTAGATGGTTTTGACGCCCAAGTGGCCGTTCACGCCAAAGCACGCGCCTTGTTTGATGAGGTGAAAGTCGCATTGAACCTGCCCCAGTTTGACACCTTGTCGATGGGCATGACCGGCGACCTAGAAGCCGCCGTTCAGGCGGGCAGCACGATGGTGCGGGTGGGGACGGCGATATTTGGCGGGCGAACTTACGCGCTTTAGAACCGCGGCAAATCCGGATGCTTGATCTGCCCCGCGCGCACCAGCATCTTGCCGTATTCGGCGCAGCGGTGCAGGGTGGGGATGACCTTGCCGGGGTTCAGTAAACCCTTGCTGTCAAAGGCGCGCTTGACGCCAAACATTTGCTCGTTTTCACCGGCGCTGAACTGAACACACATGCTGTTCACCTTCTCGATGCCTACGCCGTGTTCGCCCGTGATCGTGCCGCCCATGGCGACGCTGGTTTCCAAAATCTCAGCGCCAAACAGTTCGCAGCGGTGCATTTGGTCGGGGTCGTTGGCATCAAACAGGATCAGTGGGTGCAAGTTGCCATCGCCCGCATGGAACACGTTGAGGCAGCGCAGTTGGTACTTTTTTTCCATCTCCGCAATGGCGAGCAGGATGTCGGCCAAGCGTTTGCGCGGGATGGTTCCGTCCAAGCACATGTAGTCGGGGCTGATGCGGCCCGAGGCAGGGAAGGCATTTTTGCGGCCACTCCAAAACTTCATGCGTTGCGCCTCGTCGCGGCTGACGGTGATGGCGGTGGCACCGCAGCGGCGCAGCACGTCGCTCATGCGGCCAATTTCTTCTTCCACTTCTTCGGGTGTGCCGTCGCTCTCGCACAGCAGGATGGCGGCGGCGCTCAGGTCGTAGTCGGCGTGGACAAAGTCTTCCACGGCGGCGGTCATGGGGCCGTCCATCATTTCTAAGCCGGCGGGGATGATGCCCGCGGCAATCACGGCAGCCACGGCGTCGCCTGCTTTGCGAATGTCGTCGAAGCTGGCCATGATGCAGCGAGCCAGTTGAGGCTTGGGCACGAGTTTGACGGTCACCTCGGTCGTGATGGCTAACATGCCTTCGCTGCCCACGATGAGGGGCAACAGGTCGAGGCCTGGCGTGTCGAGCGCGTCGCTGCCGAACTCAATCGCATCGCCCTCGACGGTGAAGCCTTTGACCTTGAGCACGTTGTGCAAGGTCAGGCCGTATTTCAAGCAATGCACGCCGCCCGAGTTCTCGGCCACGTTGCCACCGATGGTGCAGGCGATTTGGCTGGACGGGTCAGGCGCGTAATACAAACCGAATTGCGATACCGCTTCGCTGATGGCGAGGTTGCGCACACCGCACTGCACCACAGCAGTTCGGGCCACGGGGTTGATGTTCAGAATTTGGTTGAACTTGGCAAGCGACAGCGTCACGCCTTGGATGTGCGGCATGGCCCCGCCCGACAGGCCCGTGCCTGCACCGCGCGCCACCACTGGCACATCAAGCGCGTGGCAGGTTTTGAGCACGGCTTGCACTTCGTCCATCGTCTCGGGGAGCACCACGCACATCGGGCGTGCACGGTAGGCGGTGAGGCCGTCGCACTCGTAAGGCACGGTGTCTTCGGTGGTGTAGAGCACGGCGTGCTGCGGCAGCACGTTTAACAAAGCCGCTACGACGCGTGCTTGGCGCGTGGCGCGGTCGTGGCTGGTTGACTGTTCGAGGGTGGGTGAGGCTTGCATAAGGCCCACTTTACGGCAAAAGCATCGGGCGGCGTGTGAAGAAAGTTACAGCCGCATGTGAGGTAATTTAAGGAACGGCCTTTTGCAGCCAATCCGCAAATGCCGCGCATTCCCAGCGGTCCATGGCGCCTGTGCGCCAACACAGATAGTGCCCATGGGGGCTAGGCACTTGGCGCGCAAACAGGCGCACCAGCGTGCCGTTGTCGAGCCAAGGCGCGCCCAACTTTAAGCGCACCAGGCCCACGCCCAAGCCTTGGGCGGCGGCGTCGCACATCAAGCCAATGTCGTTGAAGCTAGAGCCATCCATTGGCTCGGGCCAGTCTTGGTCGTGCGCGGCAAACCAGGTGCGCCAAGGCTCCAGCGGGCTGCGCAAGAGTGTGGCGTCGTGCAAGTCTTCTGGGTTTTCAAACGGGCCATGCTCTCGGATGTAGGCGGGTGAGGCCATGGGCGTGACGTCGTCCTTCATGAGGCACACATGCTCGACATCGGCATAGCGCCCGGTACCAAAGCGGATGGTCAGATCGGCGTCTTCGGCCACCACGTCCAAGAGCGGGATGCTCACTTGCAGCGTGATGTCGATCTCAGGGTAGGCCTCGGCAAATTGGCGCAAACGCGGCATCAGGATGGAGCGCGCAAAGGTGGGCGTCACGGCCAAGCGCAGCTTGCGTTTGCCCGGTGCACTGGTGCCGTCTTTGCCCGGGAATCGCTCCAAGATCGCCAAGCCTTCGCGCACATGCGCAAGGTATTCGCTGCCTTCGGTGGTGAGCGAGAAATCAGCGCGTCCAAACAGCTTCACGCCAAGCAGCTGTTCTAGCTGCTTGACGCGGTGGCTCACCGCGCTGGGGGTCACGCATTGCTCTTCAGCGGCTTGGGTGACCGAGCGCAAACGCGCCAAGGCCTCAAACGTCAGCAAACACTGAATGGGCGGGATGCGGCTGGCGCTCATTTGAAAATCACGGTCTTGTGGCCGTTCAGTAGCACACGGTGTTCGCTGTGCCACTTGACGGCACGTGCTAGGACTTGGCTTTCGGTGTCACGGCCTTGGGCGGTGAAGTCTTCCACCGTTTTGCTGTGGTCCACGCGGGCCACGTCTTGTTCAATGATGGGGCCTTCGTCCAAGTCGGCGGTCACGTAATGGGCCGTTGCACCGATCAGTTTCACGCCACGGTCATGCGCTTGGTAGTACGGTTTCGCACCCTTGAAGCTGGGCAAGAAGCTGTGGTGAATGTTGATCGCGCGGCCTGCCAGTTTTCGGCACAAGTCGTCACTCAAGATTTGCATGTAGCGGGCCAGCACGACCAGCTCTGCGCCTTCGGCTTCGATCACTTCGTACACTTTGGCTTCGGCTTGCGCTTTGGTGGCCGCGGTGACGGGGATGTGGTGGAACGGCACGTTGTAGCTGGCGGCGAGTTGGTAGAACTCGCGGTGGTTGCTGACGATGGCGCGAATGTCCACGGGCAACAAGCCACTCTTCCAGCGGAACAGCAGATCGTTCAAACAATGGCCTTCTTTGCTGACCAGCAACACCGTGCGCATGGGTTGGGTGGTGTCATGCAAGGTCCACTTCATGCCGAACTCAGTGGCCAAGGTGGCAAGCTGCTCGCGCAAGGCATCTTGCTTGACGGCATCGCAGGCGAACTGCACACGCATAAAGAACAAGCCTGTGTCTGGGTCGTTGTACTGAGCGGCTTCTTCGATGTTGCCATGGCGCTCTAGCAAGAAGCCCGACACGGCGTGCACGATGCCCTGACGGTCAGGGCAAGACAGGTTGAGGATGTATGCAGTCATGTGTGCGATTGTAGGTAGGACTGGGCACAAAAAAGGGCGCCAAAGCGCCCTAGGTGTCGTTCAGGTGTGGGCTCAGTGCACCACGACCCGGTTTTGAGCCAGCTCGGCATAGCCGGCCAAGGTGTCTTCCACCTCCTCTTGCGTGGGGGCGTTTTCTTGCCAAGCACGCAGGTGGGTTTGGAATTGCTCGGCCCAAGAGCCTTCGAGGTAAATCTCTTTGCCTGAGCGTTTGTCCACAATCTCAAAGCCGTGGCGGGCCAGTGCCGGCACATCGGGGCGGACAGGCAACAACGCATCGTCCTGCACCTGCAGGTGCATCACGGAGTACGTGTCGGAGTTGTAGAGCATGTCCATGGGGTTCTTTCGGCGAAAACTGAATTGCATCTAAGCATATCGGATTCAAAAGCCCGAATTCAAGGGCTGGGCTTTTCTGCTTTGCTTAAAAGTTGGTCCACCATGTCGCCATTGGCGTTGGTGATGCGCAATCGCACCGGCAAATAGCCCAAGGTGGGCGCAAACCAGAGCTCAATGTGTTGGTCAAACTCTCGGCGGGGCTGGCGGTTGAGCTTGATGGCGCTGATGTCGCCAAAGGGCAGTTGCAGCATTTCTTCTTTTTCCACCAAGAACTGCCAAATCTCGGCTTCGCGCTGCGACACCGTTTGGAACGACAGCATGGTGCCTGTCGGAAAGCGGGTTGGGTCGGCCGCGAGCAAGGTGCTGAGCTGCAACACCACGCTCAAACGGTCTTGGGCGCCTTTGAGTAGAGGGGCGTCAGGCGAATTGGCGCTGAAGCTGATGATGCCTTTGTCCCGCTGGAAGTGTGCCGCTAGCTCGCTGCGGGTTTTGTCGCCAAAGCGGGTGGGCATGAGGCCTTCAGCCCCTAATGTGCCTTTGCTGACCTGAACGCGAGAGCCCAACAAGAACGCACTCACCTCTAAGCGGGCTTCATAGTCTTTGCCGTCTTGTTGCCAATTGAGTTCAGCCGATGCCCAGTAGTTAAAGCCCTTGGCTTGGCCTTGCACTTGGTATTTCAGCAGCGCAGAGTCGGGCGCTTTGAAGGCGGTGACTTCTGTCACACCGTCGGTGCCTGTGCGTTTGTAGGGCGGCAAGTCCACCGCCGACGCGCTGCGCGCAGGTAGTCCGACGGCGGCTGAGAGGTCTTGACCGAATTCATCAAACTTCAAGGGTTTGGCATTCTCCGTGGTCTCGGCTGGCGCGTCGGTGTTTTGCGCGGGCGTGGGTTTGGCGGGGGTTGGCTGCGCAGGCTTGGGCGCTTGGGGCGCACGCGGCGCAGTCACTTCAATTTGTCGCGTCACCATGGCTTGTGTGCGAAGGGGCTTGCCCGCTTCGGGTGAGAACCACAGCGAGCTACCCGCCAACAGCCACACGTGCAGCAGCAACACGCCAGCCACCAGCAGCACCGCATGTTTGCGTTGCAAATGAGGGGGGCTAACAGGCTGGGCAAGGGCGCGCATGACGGGAGAGCGATCTTTCATAGAATTGGCGTATGAAATTAGCCACATACAAAGACGGAACACGTGACGGACAACTGTTGGTCGTGTCACGCGATTTGAGCACCGCGCATTATGCGACGGGCATTGCCACGCGCCTGCAGCAAGTGCTGGATGACTGGGGCTTCATGGCGCCGCAACTGCAAGACTTGTATGAAACCTTGAACAACGGCAAAGCACGACACGCCTTTGCATTTGACCCCGCAAGGTGCATGGCGCCGCTGCCACGCGCCTACCAATGGGTGGATGGCTCGGCCTATAGTCGCGACACCGTGCCCGAACAGGCAGCGATCGATTTGGTGATGTACCAAGGCGGGAGTGACGATTTCCTGGGCCCGCAAGACAAGGTGGTGTGTGCCAGCGAAGATTTTGGCATTGACTTTGAGGCTGAGCTCGCCGTCATCACCGGCGACGTGCCCATGGCCGCCTCGGCGGACGAGGCCCTCGAAGGCATCCGTCTGGTCATGCTGGCCAACGACGTGTCGCTGCGTCATTTGGCAGCAGAAGAGTTGAAAACCGGCTTCGGTTTTGTGCAAAGCAAACCCGCCACCGCGTTCAGCCCCGTGGCGGTCACGCTGGACGAGTTGGGCGATGCGTGGGACAGCGGACGCCTGCATCTGACCGTGCAAGCCACTTGGAATGGTCGCAAAGTGGGCATGTGCGACGCGGGAACCGACATGACGTTTCACTTCGGACAACTCATCGCGCACCTGTGCAAAACCCGTCATATACGCGCTGGCACGATCGTGGGTAGCGGCGTGGTGAACAACGTGGGCGTTGAGAACAACGGCCAAAAAGAGTGGCCCAAAGGCTACAGCTGCATTGCAGAAAAGCGCGCCATGGAGACGCTGCTGGACGGCAAAGCCACGACGGAGTTCATGAAGTTCGGCGACACCATCCGCATCGAGGCCAAAGGCAAAGACGGGCAAAGCGTGTTTGGGGCGATTGACCAGCAGGTCGCCTCGTTGAACGGCTGATTCAGTACAACCGGCTCAAGTCGGCGAACCCTTTTATCTCCAGCGGATTGCCAAAGGGGTCTAAGAAAAACATCGTCCACTGCTCGCCGGCTTGGCCTGCAAAACGCAAATGCGGGGCCAGCACAAACGCCGTGCCAGCGTCTTTGAGGCGCTCAGCCATGGCGTTCCAGTCAGGCAAGGCCAGCACCAAACCAAAGTGAGGCATCGGCACAAGCTTGCCGTCCACATGCCCTGTGTTTTGGGTTTTCAAGGGTTCGCCCAAGTGCAGCGAGATTTGATGTCCGTAAAAATCAAAATCCACCCAAGTGTCGGTGCTGCGACCCTCCGTGCAACCCAGCACGTCGCCATAAAAATGGCGAGCCACGTCTAGGTCGGTGACGTTGAAGGCGAAATGAAAAAGGCTGCGCATATGTTGGAGCATATACGCAGCCTGTTAAACCGCAGCGGGTAAGCCGAAGCAGGAGACAACTTGGCGACAAGGGTTTATTTGGCCATCACTTCAATGATGGGTCGGTAGCCATCTGGTCAAATTTATTGAAGTATTGCCTTGCCATCGCCACCACTTGTGCGTCTGTGGGGTGGTCGCTGGCGATGCTGTCCACGATCGTCACATGCGCGTGGTGCTGCTTGCACCAGTCACGGAACTCGTCGCGTGCTTTGCCCGGTCCTGTCACCAGTACTTCGTGTGTGCCTTCGAGGGCTTTGGCAATGTCGGCATACAAGTGGGTTGTTTCGAGGGGCTTGCCTTGGTGCTTGTGGTGTGTGCGCGACTTGACGCGCTGGCTCTCCACATGCGCGCGGTCAAACATGAGCACGTGGGCTTCTTGGTGATCCATCCAAACGACGGCATGAAAAGTAGTCATGAATCTTCTTTCTCTTTCAGGGGTGGTTGTGTTCGGTTTTTTCTTGGCAGCCAATGCAACGTGCAGCATCGGGCGCGGCGTTCAGGCGCGCGTTGGGAATCGTGGCACCGCAGTCAATGCAGTGGCCATATGTGCCGGCGGTGAGGCGCATTAGTGCCGCGTCAATCGCGCCTAGCTCGGCGGTCTCGTGTTCATTGATGGCGAACTCCAAATCGCGTGCGGTGCTCACCTGTGCGTCGGAGTCTTCGTTGTGTGCGAAGTGTTCGGCCGCCATGTCGGCGCGGCTGGCAGTGCCGCCGCGTTGCTGTGCAATTTGCGCTAACAAATCGGCGCGTTGGCCCTCGAGTTTTTGCTGGAAGGCTTTGGTGTGGGCTACGTCCATCTGAGTTCCTTGTGATTTAGTTTCATATTGCGCGCGTCAGGTAGAGCGTGCGTTGATGGAGGTCAATAAAAGCCTTTAAAGTGGGGCCATCGATCCGTGCGCCATAATCCACGCCATGCAACACCTGCGCCACGCCATTCACCTCACCCGCCTTGTGCTGGTGTGGTTTGCGTTGTCTGTGGGTGTGGCAATGGCTTCACCCATCGTCAATCCGCATGGCATGGACCTCGTCTGTACCAGCACCGGCAGCATGAAGCTGGTGGTGCAGGGGGACGATGATGTGGCCGCTTCCAGCCACACGCTGGACTGCCCCTTGTGTGCGTCTATCAGCGCGCCGCCCCCTGCGCTCAACACCACGTTGACGCAACCCTCCCCCTTGGCCCATGTCATGCAGCCCACCGCTGCAGCGCATATTGCGGCCGTCACTGCGCCCCCGCTGCCGTCGCGCGGGCCGCCTTCTCTTTCCCTTTGATTTTTTAAGCGGGCTCAAGGCTTTTGCCTTGGCCTAGTTGTTGGGCTTTGTGCTGCGCTGCTGCGTCAGCGCAGGCCCTCAAGATTTCAGGAGAAAGTGATGGACAAAACCCAGTTCGTTCGGCGAGGCCAGACACTATTGCGCGGGGGAGAGTTTGGCCCCGTATGGCGCGTCACCCAAGGCGTCTATCGCTTGGAGCGCTTAGGTATGAATGGCCTGTCGTTGGTGCAGCTTGCCTTGCCCGGTGACATCTTGGGGGCGGAGTCGCTCTGCGCCGAACCCTATGCCTACACAGTGACCGCCATCTGCGCGGGTGAGGCAGAGATGCAGCCTAGCAATGGAGATTTCACGCGCTTTGGTCTCTTGGCCAAGGCGTATTTGCAGCAGCAGCGCCGCACCCACGACATGATGAAACTGCGCGGCGGCCCTGTGAACGAACGCCTGGCGCACTTCTTAAAACTGCTGGCGCGCAACGCCGATGGCAGCGAGCGAGAGCTAGACCGCCGTGATCTACCTGTGCACAAAGAAATTGCCTCCATCGTGGATGCCGCGACCGAAACCGTGTGCCGTGAGCTCAATGCCTTCTTGCCTGCGCGTGTGTATCAACGTCCTGCTAAGCGTGAGGCTTGGGCTGGGGATGAGTTGGCGATGGCAGCTTGACTAATCAATGATTAAGAAACCTAGAAATTGAACAAATGAAAAAATTACAACTCACTCCAATCGCGCTCATTGCTATTTCAATTTGCAGCCAAGCATTTGCTGACACGGCAATGCAATCTATCGAAGTCACCGCAGACAGAACAGCGGCGCAAAAATATCAAATGCCGAATACAGTGGAAAGCACTACGGCAGAAAAAATTGCTGAAACAGTAAACATCATCGATACACCTGACGCACTGAAATACATGCCCAGCCTGATGGTGAGAAAACGTGATTCGGCCGACTTTGGTGGCGCCACGCTCGCCACCCGCATTTGGGGGGTGTCCTACAGCGCCAAAAGTATCGTCACGGTAGATGGCATGCCGATTTCCAGTCAGTTGTACAACGATAACAACTACGGCCCGCCTAAATGGTTTGTGGTGTCACCGGATGAGATTGATCGCATCGATGTGATGTACGGCCCGTTTTCTGCGGCGTACTCGGGTAACGCTATGGGCGCCGTTGTGGACATCACCACCAAACGACCCACCAAAGAGTTTGAGGGCTCTTTCAGCGTGACGGACGCCTTCCAGAACTTCAGTCAATTCAAAACGGATGACACTTACAACACCAAGCAAGCGGCAGCTTTGCTGGGTGGAAAAAATGAAGCAATGTCGTGGCGACTTTTGTTCAACCACCAAGACGCCAACACACAGCCACGCGCTTTTGGCACGGGTGCCACCGTGACACCTTACCCGTACGCGAAAAAAGATGGCACGAACGGCGGCTATTACTTGGGGGCCACCACGCTGCTGCATGGTGTCAGCGACAACGTGAATGCCAAATTGAAGTTGGATCTCAACCGAGACACGCAACTTTCACTGAGCTCTGGCGTTTTCATGGGTAACACGGATTCATCTTCACAGACATATATGTCCAATGGTTTTTGCGCCTCAGGCGCTGGCCCTTGTACGACGCTTGCCGCTGGCGTTTACGGATACAAGCAAGAGCATTGGGTGAATGGCGTTGGCTTGAAGTCTGATACGCGTGGTGCGTGGGACTACGAACTGAACTTGTCCAACGTGCGCTATGTCAACGATATTCAACGAACAGCGGGTTATTTAAACAACGATGGTTCTGCCGTGAACAATGTCGCTGGTAAAGAGGGGCAGGTGCGCAACATGTCCGGTACGAACTGGACTAATTTCGATGCCAAGGCTATTTATCGCCCCGTCGAAGCGCCAGCGCACCAGTTGAGCTTTGGTTATCACCAAGACTTTGCCAAGTTGAACAACGCCACCAACAACGTGACCGACTGGCTTGGTAGCAACACGGGCACCGCCAACGCGATCGCTCAAGGCATCAGTGAAACAAAAGCGATTTGGGCGCAAGATGCGTACAAGGCCAACGAGCGTGTTCGCTATACCGTGGGTGGCCGCTATGAAACGTGGACGTCGCATGATGGTGGCGTTTATGCAAGTTCAACCTTTGCGTTGAACCAGCCTTCTGTTTCTGTGAATCACTTCTCACCCAAGTTTGCTGCGCTGTTTGATTTACAGGATGGCGGGCTGCTTAACTTGTCACTGGCCAATGCTTATCGTTTCCCCACCGTGGGCGAGTTGTACAACGTCTCCACTTGCACGGCTGGCACAGGAAGCCCAGCTTGCAGCAGCGGCTCGACGCAGCCCTTTAACATCAGTCCAAACGCCATCAAGCCAGAGAATGTGAATGCATTTGAGGCAGCGTATTCTAAGGTTGTAAATAACGTGAGTTACAGAGCTTCATTCTTTGCAGAGGACACGAAGGATGCGTTGATTTCTCAGTACGGCTATCCCAACCCAGCCAACCCAACGGGGCTGTATTCCTATTGGCAGAATGTGGCTAAGGTCCGTTCGCGTGGCGTTGAGTTGAGCAGCAACATTGAAAAATTTATTTTCAATCAACTCGATTTGTTCTCAGCCATCACGCGCGTGGATTCAGTGATTGCTGCAGACGACGGGTATGGTTACGGCACGGGATCAGCAAAGTCGGTCGTGGGAAATAAAACTCCAGGTGTTTCGCCTTTGCGCGTGAAGTTTGTTGCCACCTATCGCTCAGACGAAAAGCTGTCTATCTCTTTGGGTGGCAGTTATCAGAAACAGTTCTATTCAACCATTGACAACAACGATGTGAATCCAAACACCTATTTAGGCTTTGAAGGCTACACGTTGTTTGACATCAAGGCCCGCTACAAGGTGGATAAAAACCTTACGGCATCTTTGGGCGTAGATAACTTGAACAACCGCAATTACTTCATGTATCACCCATTTCCTCAACGCACCTTTATTGGTAATTTGAAATACAACTTCTAATTAACGAATCAACCCGAAAGCAATTGACATGCGACACCTACTTTCACTCACAGCAGCGAGCTTGGTGCTAAGCACCTTGGTTACTTGCGCACAAGCGCACGTTGTTTTATCTGAACCTAAAGCAATTGCTGGCAGTTACTACAAAGCCACGCTTCGCGTGGGCCACGGTTGTAACGGCTCGTCAACCCATAGTCTCGTTGTGCAAGTGCCCGCAGGCTTTCAAGGCGCCAAGCCTCAACCGAAGTTTGGTTGGACTGTTGCGACACGTAAAGCCAAACTCGCCAGCCCCTACAGCAGCCACGGCAAAACCGTGACGGACGATGTGGTGGAGTTGCGTTGGACGGCGACCAGCAAAGAAAGCGCTTTGCCAGACGATCAGTTTGACGAGTTCGCTTTCATGGGGCGTTTGCCTGAAAAGGCAGGCCCAATGTGGGTCAAGATTTTGCAGACCTGTGAGGTCGGTCAAAATGACTGGTCAGATATTCCGTCAAGCGGCACATCCACACTTGGTTTGAAATCGCCCGCGGCTTTATTGGATGTGCAGCCAGCACCCGCACACGAACACCACCATTAACCCTAAGGAGTTTTTATGAAGTTTGCCAAACACCTCATCGCTGCTGCATTCACCGCCGTGTGTGTCGCCAGCGCCTTCGCCCAAAACGTGACCATCATCGACGCATGGGCGCGTGCCACGGTGCAGGGCC
>Ga0007794_10000554_pt1 | contig 11532 bp, 7 predicted proteins | sample CryBogmetaGMA5M_FD_60365 | JGI IMG/M metagenome (GOLD analysis project Ga0007794, IMG submission 60365) | Freshwater microbial communities from Crystal Bog, Wisconsin, USA - MA5M | ecosystem: Environmental > Aquatic > Freshwater > Lake | place: Crystal Bog, Wisconsin, USA | collected 2009-07-06
AGTCAGACACCATGGCCGTTTTCGGCAGAGCATCTAAACGAATCTCAAGTGGGGGCTGACCATACATGCCTTGGTTGGTCGTATTGACCAACATGGCTGCACCTTCTAGCGCAGCGTGGCGTTCGTCCCATTCGTAGGTTTTCACCACAGACGTGTCCACCGACGCCAACTCATCGGCCTTGGCGCGTGTGCGGTTGATCAAACGAATTTCTTTTGCACCTTCATCCAGCAAGCTAATGACCACTGCACGAGCTGCGCCGCCTGCGCCCAACACCACGATAGGACCTTCATCTGCACGCCAGTTGGGTTTGGCATCTTTCAAACTTTGAATGTAGCCAAACCCATCATTGTTAAAACCATGAAGACTGCCATCGGGCTGTACCACGATGCAGTTGATCGCGCCAATGCGTTGCGCCATTGGACTTAACTTGTCCATCAGCTTCATCGCCATCAGCTTGTGGGGCTGCGTGATATTGCAACCTGCAATACCCAGCGCCGACAAACCTCTGACCGCCGCTTCAACGTTTTCAATCTGCACTGGAAAATGCCCGTAGGCACCTTTCACGTTGTACTTTTTAATCCAGAAGTTATGCAGGATGGGGGAGCGTGATTGAAACACTGGCATCCCCATGATGCCCGCTAACTTGAATTGATTGCTGTCCGACATTCTTCAGATTTCCTTACTTTTTATTCACGGGTGGCAAGATATCGCTCACCACTTGTTTGCCGTTCACTACTTTGGTCAAGTAGCTTTCGCGGTCCAAATCACCGTTTTCGTCGTAGGAGATATCCAACAACAAACCTGGGTTTGTCTTGGCAGACAAGCTGATGTTTTTCATCGCCACAGCAAATGCTTTGGAATCAAACTTGCCCATTTTCTCGGTCACGGCCTTGACGGTGTACATCCCGATGTAACCCTTCAAACCATTGTGATCTGAGCGTGTGTTGAACTCTTTCTGGAACGCCGCATCAAACTTCTTAACCGAAGCTTGTGGTGCATCCGCCGTCAAACCTACGTGGGCAATCGCGCCGTTGGCGGCATCCCCTGCAAGCTCAATCACCTTCTGGCTGGTCAGCACGGTTTCACCAAGCACTGGCTTTTTGTAGCCCTGCTTCTTCAACTCGCGCAACAAGCGTGCGGACTCTTCTTCGTTGGTATAGGCGAACAAAGCATCTGAGTTCGACTGCTTGGCTTTCACTACCACGCTGCTGAAGTCGACTTGGCCTGGTTCAGACGAAATATCTGCGCCCACTTTGATGCCACGCGCTTCCAAGGCTTTGATGATCAAGTCGCGACCACCTTTGCCAAAGTCGTTGTTCACGTAAACCACGTCCACCGTTTTGGCTTTGATTTTGTCTTTGATGTAGTTGGCAATCTTTGGCATCGCAGTGGCCTGCGTGAAAGATGTGCGGAATACATAAGGGTTGCCTTGCAACGTGATCGCAGCGGCCTCACCACCCGTGAAGTTAGGAATCTCTGCACGCCTGGTCGACGCCATACTCACCATGATGGAGCCAGAGAAGACGGGGCCCATCACCACATACGCGCCGTCATCCACGGCCTTGTCTGTCAGGCCCTTGGCGACGCCCGGATTTGACTGGGTGTCGTACGACTCGTAGTCCACCTTCTTACCCAAGATCCCGCCTGCTGCGTTGATCTCTTTCACAGCCAGTTTGATGCCGTTGTCAAAGTTGGTGCCAGACGTTGCGCCCGTACCCGTGAGCTCGACCAAACCAACGATCTTGACGGACTGGGCGCTGGCAATCGAGGCCACGCCAATCAATGACGACAATAAAATTTTCTTGAACAGCTTCATCTTTGTCTCCTGGTTTTAACTTAAAAATCTCTTTGGACTTGTTTGCTTCATGCTTGGTGCAGTTCAAACCCGCATCAAAATGAGCTTGCATTTTGCATCTGAAATCATCTCAAATGGATGTCAAATATACAGGCTTAAACGCAAGGGTAAACACCCCCCCCTGCATCAATCAAATAGCCATGCACCCAAATGCGTGGGGCCTACCCATAACTGGGCTCCACTTGGGCGGGAAGCCACCGTAGTCATAGATCAATGCTGGCTGCTCACCCCCTGTGAAACTGGGAATGAGAGTTTCCCAGTGCGCGTGCTGCGCTCATCTCAAGACCTTCACATCAAACATAAAAGCGAAGTCTATGTTGAAACGACGGGGCACTCGCGTCGGCTTGGCATGCCCACGCGCGGGTCTTAAAAACTCATGTGCAACTGAAACACGGAGTTCGGTGCTTTGGGCATAAACGCAGGCACAAGCGGTTTGAACTTGAAACGCCCGATCTCAGTGGTGAGCCGCTTGGCCTCAGACGGTGAGAACGTCACAAAATCCGCCAACGTGAAGCTGCTCAAGGTGCTCTCGATCACCGCTTCCAATTCCAACTCATAGCTTGCGTGCTGCACCATGGGGCGGTCCTCTGCTTGAGGTGTGGCCTCCAACGTGCGCTCAAAAATGACCGCGATGTCCCAGATAGAAACCAGCGACACATCACCCAAGATTTTGTAGCCACCACCAGGCCCCTTGAGTGAACACACAACACCCCGCTCCTTGAGCGTCTTCAAGATGCTTTCTAAATACGAGATCGACAAATCTAAATTCGGCGATAACTCCCCCGTGGTCACGTACCCCACATGCTGTTGGCCTGCAAGATACACACAGACCTCGATCGCGTTCACTGTTTTGCTTGAAATCATGACCCAAACTCCTGTTGAGTAGTATTTTTAAACATTTACCTACTCAAAATTGATTTAATCTATAAAATTAGGATAATTCGGCACTTAACCTACGCAACACCTACTCAAAACAGCTGCTTTGTCCACAACATTACACACCGCTGGCCCGCTGAATCACATCAGCATTGTCTCCAAAGCGACGGGCATTGATCCGAATGCGCTCTCCTGAGCCGCCCCAGCTTTGCGCGTTCATTGAATTTCGTAACACGTCGTATTTGGAATCCACATGTCGTCAGGTGTGACGCAATGCTGGAAAAACTTTTCACGTTTGAAGTCTGACAAAAAGTAAGAACGGAAAACCAGTTCGTTTTTCAGCACCAGGCTCACATTACGTGCAATCTTGCAGCGGTGGTTGATGGCGCACTCTTTGAGCTCATGCGCGTCTTGGTAAAAGTGAACGCTGAAGCGCCCCTCTTTCGGGCCTGCGCCCTTGTCGACCATCAGTAAGCAAATGGGCTCAGTGATTTGCTGCAACTTATCTTTCGTTGCCAGATAGTTCAGCTCAGCCACCAACATCTGTTGAAACCACGGAGCCACCATGCCTTGGCAGTCGTAGAGGTCCCTTTTGATGAGCACAAAAGCAGGGTCAGCCATTGGCTCAAAGTCATCCCCTAGCAACAGCATGGGCTCGCTGCCAGCCCTAGCCGTGCCATCTAACACCAGATGGACAGGTTTGGCGTCTTGCCATGGCCAACGCCTGTCATCAGAGCACCCAGACATTAACGCAAGCCCCATGACAGACAACAGAAAAATCGCTCTCGTAAGATCTACTCGAAACCCCATTTCGATCACCCAATTCCTTTTTGCACCACGCCCATCTTCCGATCGTTGTCATGATCCAACTTGACTAATAGCAAGGCACTGCCAAATAAAAGAGGTGATGCTGATGACATCTCAATGAAAGAACCCAACGATGACCAAACACCTTGTCTGCCCGCACTGCAACAGCACCAACCGTGTGCCCAAAGACAAACTCAACGGCAACGTCGAACTGTCATGTGGCAAGTGCCACAAAGCTTTGTTTAACGAACGCCCCGCCGCACTCAGCAAGACGGGGCTGAACATGCAGATTGCCAAGAGTGACGTGCCAGTGGTGGTGGACTTTTGGGCCCCGTGGTGCGGCCCCTGCCAAATGATGGCCACCGAATACGCAAAAGCCTGTGCGCTGGTAGAGCCGAACGCACGGTTGGTCAAGGTAGACACCGAGGCCCACCCCGACGTGGGCACTCAGCACAACATCCGCAGCATCCCCACGCTGGCCATCTTCAAAGGTGGGCGCGAGGTGGCGCGCATCTCAGGGGCGCGGTCGGCCCCTGAGTTGGTGCAATGGATCAACAGCCAAATCAGCTAAGCGGCTTAACCGCCCGTGAAGTCTTTCACCATATTGCCGTACCACTGCAAGTCGGCTTGCCACAGCTCAGGACGGCGGAAGTTGTCGTCTGTGATGGTTTGCACCAAGTGGCCCTCGTCACCCATCTTGTAATCAAACTTCACGTTGATCGCTTCAAGTGGCTCGGTGTTGACCAGCATGTAGCAAAGGTTGTCGATGATGACCGGCTTCATCGGCTGGCCTTTGGACTGCTGCGCGATGTACGTCGACACGCTGCGGCCCATGCGGTTAGCAATGTGGCCGCTCTTGGGGTAGTGACCAAACTGCGGTGACACCGCGCCCACGCTGTCGCCAATGACGAACACATTCGGGTCGTCCTTCATGTTGTAGAACTCAGGATGCACCGCCGCCCAAGTGGTGGCTTTGCCCTCGGCGTTCTTGCCAATCGCGCCCATCTTCCACACGAGGTCAGCCGCTTGGTGGTGGCCCATGAAGATGGCGTCGTCAAACTTAAAGTCACCCGCCATCGTCTTCACCACTTTGTTGTACGGGTCCAGCTCTTTCACGCCAGCGTTGGGCACATAGGTGATGACGTCGTGATACAGCTCGTCAAACGCCATGCGGTAACCACCACCGATCGGCATGATGCGCGGCTTTGGGTCGAGGATCAAAATCTTCGCGGGGATCTTGTTCTTTTGGAAGTAATTGGCCATCAAACACGCACGCTCATACGGCGATGGTGGGCAGCGGTGCGGGGGCGGGGGCAGCGTCATGACAAATGTGCCGCCCTTGAAGCCTTTGATTTTTTGCTTCAACGCCAAATGCTCAGAGCTGGGCACATACGCGCTAGAAAAATGCTTTTGTGTGTACGCCGCCGCCGCGCGGTCGTTGCCAAACCAAGGTTCGTACGTCACGCGAATACCGGCGGACACCACCAGCCAGTCGTAGTCCACAAAGCCCTGCGCCGTGTGCACACGCTTTTTGTCGCGGTCAATGTCGGTGATTTCGGTTTGCACAAAGGTGTAGCCCATGCGCTCGGCAGCGGCGGTGTAGGAGTGCACGAGGAACGAGGTGTCCACCACGTCTACCAACCACTTGTTGCTCAAAGGGCAGGACCAGAAGATGGGGTTCTTCTCTAGCAGCACCACCTCTAGGTCGGGCGCGTCCTCGCGCAAATGGCGTGCAGTGGCTAGGCCACCCCAGCCGCCACCCAACACCACCACACGGCGCTTTTTGCCCTTGGGCATCAACTCGGTCGAAGGAGAAAAAAGAAAAGGCTGAGCGATGACAGAACTAGACGCAGCAGACAGCGCGCCCAATGCTGCCGCGCCCTTGATGAGGGTGCGACGTGCGGGGGTCATAAAGGACTCCGTGAATGTGAAGGGAAACCTGTCGGCGCATACGAGAAGCGGGGCTTCAATGCATCGAAGGCAGGTTGGTCACCTGGGGGCGGGTGAGTAGGGGGATGTTAGCTGAGCGACACACCGACAACTTGACTAATTAGAAACAACGAAAGTAATTTCGGTCACAAGCATTCCCCCCGAAACAAAGCCCACTCCTCGCACAGATTGCCCGAAGGCAATTTGCACATGGCGTATTCGCCTTGCTTGTTTTGTTTAGCCAGTAGCTTGCCGCCGGCGATCACGCAGGCCACCGATGCGGGGTTGGCCATGGCAACGCTGCCAGCGGTGGTCAGTTCAGAGGGGGTGCAACCGTGGGTCGCGAGTGCGATGGCGCAGAGGGAGGTGATTCGAGATAGGCGCATGTCAATTAACCATTATGTATTCATTTTTATAATTTAAATGAATTTTATAGTGTCAATTTATTGACGCAAGTCAGGCTCACGGTTTGCACCCAGCCATCCAGTATGCTCACCGCCTAGCCCGTTTTTAAAGCCCCTCGTTACACCCCTCGCGCCTTCATGTCTAGCCCCCACGCCACCGGTTTTATGGTGCTTCATAGCAACCAGCTTGAGGGCCTGCGCGAGCTGGCGGTGCAGTTCATCCGCAACCACCCGCTACCGGTGCTCGCGCCCGAGGTGTTGCTGGTGCAAAGCAACGGCATGAAGCATTGGCTCGAGTTGGCTTTGGCCAAGGACCTCGGCATTTGTGCGGCCACGCAGGTGGAGCTGCCCTCGGCCAAGCTGTGGCAGATTTACCGTGCGGTGTTGGGCCCCAGCCAAGTGCCGGCGCACATGCCGCTGGACAAGTCGCCTTTGGTGTGGCGCATCATGCGCCGCCTGCCCGATTTACTGGCACAGCCCAGCTTTGCGCCGCTGAAAAATTACCTAGGCCAAGCTGACAACGACGCGTCGCCCATGAACCGCCGCGCCTACCAACTGGCCGCGCAGCTGGCCGATGTGCTGGACGGCTACCAAAACTACCGTGCGGATTGGCTAGAAGACTGGGCCAACGGCCTAGACCAGTTGCGCACCCAGACCCACACAGCCACACCGCTGCCCACCGCCCAAAGCTGGCAGCCTGCTTTGTGGCGCGATTTGCTGGATGACCTAGCGGCGGATGCCGAAGTAAATGAGGCTCTTCAAGCCGAGCATCCACACAGCTACAGCTCACGCGCCAAAGTGCACGCGGCGTTCATGGCCAAGATGGCGTCATTACCCGAAGGCCAACGCCCTGCAGGTGTGCCGCACCGCATTATGGTGTTTGGCGTGACGTCGCTGCCCATGCAAACCGTGCAAGCGCTAGCCGCTTTGGGCCGCGTGTGCCAAGTGCTCATGCTGGTGCAAAACCCCTGTCAGCACTACTGGGGCCATGTGGTGGAAAGCCGTGTGCCCCTGATCAAGTTAGCAAAGTTGTCTAAGCAACGCCAAGCGCACAAAGCCGGTTTGCCCCTGCCGCAAGACGATGGGTCACTCACCGAGGCCGACCAATACACCCTGCACACCGACACGCACCCCCTGCTGGCCGCATGGGGCAAACATGGCCGCGACTATTTGCATTTGCTCGATGGCTTTGACGATGTGGACCAATACAAAGGCCAGTTCAACCGCGTGGATGTGTTTGTCGACCCCGCGCTCACCGCGGCCGATGCACACCGCGCGCCCACGATGCTCGAGCACTTGCAGTCGGCCCTGCTCAACCTAGAGCCACTGCCACACGCGCCCACCGAAGTGCCCGCGCACGACGCCAGCGTTGCCTTTGTGCAAACGCACTCGGCCCAACGCGAGGTCGAGGTGCTGCACGACCGCTTGCTGGCGTGGCTAGACGCAGACGACACCTTGAAGCCCGCCGACATCATGGTGATGGTGCCCGACATGGCCAACTTTGCGCCGCACATCCACGCCGTGTTTGGCCGCTTTGCACACAGCGCCCAACACCACGACCCGCGCCACCTGCCCTACACCGTGGCCGACACCACACCGCGCACCGAGCCGCTGGTGCAAGCACTCGACACCCTGCTGCAACTGCCCCAATTGCGCGTGACGCGCGTGGAGTGGCAAAGCCTGTTTGAAGTGGCCGCCGTGCGCAAACGCTTTGGCCTAGAAGAACACGACGTGGCCCAGCTCGACACCTGGCTGGCCGACGCCGGTGTGCGTTGGGGCTTAGACGCGCCTCACCGCAAACCGTGGGGCATTGCGCCCGATATGGACGACGCCAACCAAAACAGCTGGCTGTTTGGCATTGAGCGTTTGCTGCTGGGCTACGCCACAGGCGCGAGCGACGACCTCGCCACACCGTGGGCCGACACGCTGCCGCAAGCAGGCGTGGGTGGGCTAGACGCACGCGTGGTCGATGGCCTGTTGCAGTGGCTGCGCCACACACAAATTGCGCTGATCAAACTGCGCCAAGACCACTCACCCGCCGAATGGGTGGCGGTGTTGCAACAGCTCGTGGCCTTGTTCTTTAAGCCCAGCGACGAAGCCGATGAGCGGCTGATCGAGCGCGTCATGGCCCCGCTAGAAACCTGGCTGGCCGAATGCCAACTGGCCCGCCTTGATACCCCGCTGCCGCTGGTGGTGGTGCGCGAGCACTGGATGGCCCAACTGCAACAGCCCGCCATGCAGCGCCGCTTCTTTGGTGGTGGCGTGCAGTTCGCCACGCTCATGCCCATGCGCTCCATCCCGTTCAAGTGCGTGTGCTTGCTGGGCATGAACGACGGCGACTACCCACGCAGCCAAACCCCACGCGACTTTGATTTGATGAGCGAGGCCGCCCACGCAGGCACAGCACATTCGCACTGGCGCGCGGGCGACCGCTCGCGCCGCGAAGACGACCGCTATTTGTTTTTAGAAGCGTTGCTCTCGGCCCGCGACAAGCTGTACATCAGCTGGCAAGGCCGCCGTACCACCGACCACGAAATCAAACCACCCTCGGTGTTGGTGGCGCAGCTGATGGACTACCTCAATGCGGTGTGGACGCAGCGCAATGACAAGGGCGAAACTACGCCTGCGTGCGAGGCAAAGCTTCAACCGCTGCAGGCGTTTTCGCCCAAGTACTTCACGCAAGACTCCACATTCCAAACCTATGCGGATGATTGGCAGCGTGCGTTGTTGTCATCCTCAGCTTCGTCTGCGGCCACAACGCCAAACGAAACAGCGCCAAGCGAAGCAGCACCCACCGAGCTGACGCTGCAACATTTACAGCGCTTGCTGCGTCAACCGGTGGAAGTATTTTTGGTGGACCGCTTGCGCTTGCGCCTAGACAAGCCCGAAGAAGCCGCCGAGGAAGAAGAGCCTTTCTGTCTGGACGGTTTAGAAAAATACAAACTCAACCAACGCATTGCACAAGCTGAAGATGCGCAGCAAGCCATTGACCAACTGCGCCTGAGTGGCCAACTGGCCATGGCCGGTTTTGGGGAAGCGCAGCAACACCTGTTTGAAAACGACCGCGAAAAACTGCGAGAACAACTGGGTGTGTTGTTGCCCAAGTGGCCAAACAACTTAAGCGTGCAATCCGCCCACTGGCAACTGGCCTACACACACCTAAGTGCCGAGTGGGCCAATGGCCAAACCATGTGGCACACCAACGGCAAAGCGCATGACGCTGGGCAGCAGTGGCTGCAAGTGGCCCTGCGCCCAGGCGCGGTGACCGAAGGCAAAAAAGAAAACCAAGTCGCCCGCATCGACACCCTCAGCCAACTGTGGCTGCACCACCTGGCCGCGTGCGCCAGTGGCACGCCCACCACCAGTGTGCAAATTGGGTTTGATGCGGCCATCGAACTCAAGCCCATCAAAACGGAACAAGCGCAAGAACATTTACAAGACCTGTGCGATGCCTATTTAGAAGCATGGGCGCAACCCCTGCCTGTGGCCGCCAAAACAGCTTGCGCATTTGTGATGGGCGTGTACGGCGGCAGCAAAGATGCGATGGGCAAAGCGCAAGCTGCATTTGAAGGCGGCTTCGGCAAGAGCGGCGAACACACAAACTCACCCGCATTGCAACGCGTGTTCACGAGTTTTGAAGATGTAGAAGCAGACCTGAAAAATTGGGCCACCCGCTTGTACGAACCCATGTTCAAAGCCGCCAAAGTAATTCACCTGAGTGCCGATAGCGCAGATCACGCTGAGGAGGCTGACGCATGAAAGCCCTCAACGCACACACCCTGCCGCTGCATGGCCGCCAAGTGATAGAGGCCAGCGCAGGTACTGGCAAAACATGGACACTCGCTGCGCTGTATCTGCGCATTGTGCTAGGACACGAACGCACCGAAGCTTTGCTGCCCCCACAAATTTTGGTGATGACGTTTACCGACGCCGCCACCGCCGAGCTGCGCGAGCGCATTCGCACACGCCTAAGCCAAGCCGCTACCTACTTTGACTTGAGCGCGCAAGGCCGCGAGTTCCCCACCTCGTTGAAGGTAGATACATTTTTAGAAACACTGCGCGACAGTTTTGACGAAGCGCTGTGGCCACGCTGCGCCTTGCAGCTCAACTGCGCCGCCGAGTGGATGGACGATGCGGCCATCTACACGATTCACGGTTGGTCACGACGCATGCTCACACAGCACGCGCTAGAGAGCCACAACCTGTTTGAGCAAACGCGTCTTGAAAACGCCGACCAACTCAAGCTCACGCTAGTGCAAGACTATTGGCGCGAATGGTTTTATCCACTGAGTGGCGACACGCTGCAACACATCACGCCCCTCATCGGCCAAGAGCCAGCCAAGCTGCTGAAAACCTTGAGCGAGATGTGGAAGGAACAAGAACGCAAGCCACGCGAGGTGGTTGCCCCCAACATCACACCCACACAAGCCATTGCCACGCACATGACGTGGCAAGCGCAGGTTGAAGCTGCAGCACTTGCTGCGCGTGAGGCATGGAGTGACGCCGTGCTGCAAGCCCTACAAGAAGCAGGCGCGCAGAAAAAGATCAAAGGCTTGCGTGCCGACTACTTTGCCAACTGGCTCAAAGCGCTGCAAGCGTGGACCACGCAAAGTGCGAAGGCGCACATCAGCAAAGAAGAATTCAAAGTGCTAGAGCGCTTTACCACCCAAGCCCTGCAAGACAAAGGCTGGGCCGAGGCAGAGGGCTTTACTTTCTTCGCGGCGATGCAAACCTATATTGAATTGTTTGACGCCAAGCCAAGCACCGACAAACACATTGCCCTGCATGCCGCACACGAGGTGGGCGAAGCCTACAAAGCCGCCAAAACACAACGCGCCGCGTTTGACTTTTCAGACCTGTTGCAAAACCTGCATCATGCGGTGATGGCCGCCGATGGCCGATTAGCCACCGCCATTCGTCAGCAATATCCCGTGGCGTTGGTGGACGAGTTTCAAGACACCGACCCTTGGCAGTACGGCACGCTCAACCGCATCTATGCGCCAGACGCCTGCAACGAAAGCAATGCGTTGGTGATGATTGGCGACCCCAAGCAGGCCATCTACAGCTTCCGGGGTGCGGACTTGGGCACGTACTTGCAAGCACGCAGCGATGCACAGGCAACCAACCAAGACGCACTGCACACCCTCACCGGCAACCACCGCTCAAGCATGAGCCTGGTCCAAGCGGTGAACCATGTGTTCATGCAAACCGAGCAACCGTTTGCATCGACACAAGGCGAGATTGAATTTGTAGAGGTGTCGGCCCAAGGCAAAGAGCCTGCGCTGGTGGTGAATGGCGAAGAATGTCCGCCCTTCACCGTGTGGCAAATGCACCCGCAGACTGAGGCAGATGTGGTGAGCAGCGCCAGCTACTTGAACCACACCGCGCAAGTGTTTGCCGACCAAATGGCAAGTCTGCTGAACAAAGGTGCAGCCACCCCCGGCGACATGGCCGTGCTGGTGCGCAGCCAAAAGCAGGCCGATGCCGTGCGTCACGCCTTGCGTGCACGACACATACCAAGCGTGTATTTATCGGACCACACCAGCGTGTACCAATCGACCGAGGCCACCGACTTGTGGCGCTTGTTGCGTGCGGTGGCTTCGCCCCGCCAAACAAGCTGGGTGCGTGCCGCAGTGGGCAGCCGCTTGTGGGCGCTGGAC
>Ga0007794_10000555_pt1 | contig 11490 bp, 8 predicted proteins | sample CryBogmetaGMA5M_FD_60365 | JGI IMG/M metagenome (GOLD analysis project Ga0007794, IMG submission 60365) | Freshwater microbial communities from Crystal Bog, Wisconsin, USA - MA5M | ecosystem: Environmental > Aquatic > Freshwater > Lake | place: Crystal Bog, Wisconsin, USA | collected 2009-07-06
CACTGGCGTCCCACAGGGACGCCAAGGCTGTAGCGGTTTAGGCTGTAGGCTGTTAGGTAAAACGACGGAAAGTCGCTTGTTTGATTTCGTAAATGCCATCGAGTAAATATAGACAGAAATACGCGAATTTCCTAACAGTCTAACAGCCTACAGCCTAACAGCCTGCGTCCCATGGGACGCTAGCGAACTTAAAACGTAACTACTCAAGTATTCAGAAGTCAGTTTGGCCGCTGGCGCAAAAGCCGCCAGATGGATCGGGAGATGAGAAAGGGTTCAGGGTTCGGGGTTCAGGCTGGATTTTTCCTGAACCCTGACACCCTGAACCCTGGTTTCTCAGAGGAGGATTCAGAAGGGAAAGGCGATAACGCTCTGCTTTAACGACAGACCCTTTCGCCTGTCTGCGTGCGTCTGCCTGTGCGTACACGCAGACAGGTACACGCACAGGCAGGCCCTTCCATGTCCGATTATTGCGTATGCATTCTGGATTCTGACTCCTGACTACCTGAGCTGTTACCTTAAAACATGGAATATAAAACGCCGAATTGAAGGCGCCAGTCGTCGCCGGTATTGCCGCTTTGCACTTCTTTGCAGCCGTAGAGCCCCTCCCACCCCACGGTCAGCAGCTTGAACGGTTGCCACATTAAATTCATGCTGGCATAGCTGGTCTGGTGATAGGCATTTGGTCCTTGCGCCGTCTCGTTGGAGATATTTACGAAACCGTAACTGGCTGTCGATCGAAATTTTGCGCTCCATCCATGCGTATAGCCAACCATAGCGGACTGATACGGCAGGGGCGTCAGGTCCCCCGCCTGATTGTAGGCGGCATCGTTGTTAAAAAAGTTGTCGTTGCCATAGCGGGCGATCCCGAGGCCAACGGTCCCCTGCAGTTGCAGCGAGTCGAGCTTCGAGACCGATTTCACCATCGAAAGGCTTAAGCCCCCGCCGAAGGCGCTTTGATTGCCGTTGGTCTCGCCATCGGCGCTCAGGATGCGACCGATGGCGGCCACCTGAACATGGCCGAACGACGATTTTTCCCAGCGCGCGTTCACGCCTATATCGGGCGCACGGTTGACCTCAGTCACGGTCGGATCGCCGCAGGCATCCACTTCCGATGAGGGCTCCTCCAGACTGGCATTCAACTGCCATAGCCTGTTCAAGGGAATCTGGTAGCGCAGCAGCGGCGAACGCGAGGATACGCCCGCATTGGGCCCCTCATAATCCAGCGTATCGGGCCAGACGTCCGGGTCTTCAAAGACGCTGAAGGTCTGGCCGAGAATGATGTTGTAATACTGCCCGTAAAGATGGCGGACTCTGAAATCCAGGGGCGCACTGCCGGAGCCGAAAAAGTCGTTTTCAAAATAGAACCTCGGCGCGCCAGCCTCGGCGGGAGCGCGGACATCCAGCATGAGTCGCGAGCCTTTGGCCGAGATGCCGAAGCGGTTTCCGCCACCCTTGGCGGGATCGCCCTCCACCGGGATTTCCGCGGTGACAAAACGGTCAGCATCGCCAGGATTGGCGGTGTCGAAGATAAAGTCCACGCGCGGCTTGACATTGAGCTTGATCATCATCGCGGTATGGGGGACGGGAATGAATCCCCGGTATTCCGTGTCGAGCGTCAAATCGTCCGGGCGCGGCGCCGCTGCCTGATTATCTATAAACGTCTTACGATTGATGACCTGACTTAAATGCCCGGTCGGCATGGCGGAAGGTACAAAGGCCTTCTGCTTTTCGAGCTCTGCGACTCTCTGTTTCAATTCCTGGACAGTCTGACTGAGCGCCTGCAAGTCGCTTTCCGGAGTCCCCTCGGCAGCCCGGGCGCTAAAGCCGAAACCGGTCAAAAAAACACCTAGCATCACGACAACGGAGGGAATGATCTTTCTTGTAAAGCCCATAAGTATGCGACAGAGGATTACGTCTTCAGGCCGGACGTGACAATGGATGTGCGCCTACGGCGGAGCGCGTTGATGCAAGGGGTTCCGTGCCTTCGTTGAGAATGCGGACGTACGCCTGATAGGCGAAAACCTGGCCGCGCTGTCGTCCGCTTACCTCATGCGTAACGCCTAATTTCGACAGGTTCCTGAAGGAGGCACGCACGGTTGGTTCGGTCAGGTTCAGGGCCCGGGCGGCGGACTGAACCGTGGTCAGCGGCTTACTGTGGAGATGGTGGTGGACGCGTAAGGCGGAACCGGCGGGTTTGCCGATGGCCTGAATGCGTTGCCGGTCGGCCTCGAAGAGTTTAAGGACACGCGTCGCCGTGGCCGTGGCCTGTTCGCCTGTTTCCTTGATGCCTGTCAGGAAAAAGCGAATCCAGTTCTCCCAGGCCCCCTCGGTGCGGACTTTCTGGAGGAGTTCGTAATACTCGGCGCGGTGACTCTTGAAATACAGACTGAGATACAGGAGCGGTTCGTGCAAGGCGTTTTCCGCGCACAGCAATAGGGTGATGAGCAGGCGGCCCAGGCGTCCGTTGCCGTCCAGGAAGGGGTGGATAGTCTCGAACTGAACGTGGGCGAGCGCCGCCTTGATAAGTGTGGGAGTGGGCACGGGATCGTCATGCAGAAATTTCTCCAGCGCACCCAGACATTCCGCAAGTAGTTCAACGGGTGGCGGTACGTAGTAGGCGTTTCCCGGACGGGAACCGCCGATCCAGTTCTGGGACCGGCGGAATTCGCCAGGGGCCTTGTCACTGCCCCGCCCCTTTGCAAGCAACACCCCGTGAACTTCCCGGAGCAATCGCAAACTGAGCGGGAAGCCATCCACCCGCATGCGGTGCAGTCCGTGGTTTAGCGCCGCCACATAATTCGAGACTTCCTGGACGTCGTCCAGTGGTACGCCCGGCAGATTCGCGTCCTCGAACAACAGCAGTTCAGACAGGGAGGACTGCGTGCCCTCGATTTGCGAGGACAGAACCGCTTCCTTGCGGATGTACATGTACAGGAAGAGTGATGGTTCTGGCAGCATCATGGACAGGCCATCAAGGCGCCCGATGGCCCGATTGGCCTCCTCGTAGAGGCTCTGAAAGCCGCTCACGGAAGGCATGATGACAGGCGGCAACGGAGCGGGGACAAAGGCCCTACAGACCTCGCCCGCAGTCGATGTCTCAACGTAACGTCCGGTTGTAGAAGATGTGGTCACTAAGTAACGGACTTTCTTTACGCGTCACGCAAAGAAAAGATACGGCTTCATGTTTTCGTTAGCAAGCCTATTCGAGAGATAAAATCGCTTTTCAGGCGGTGCGGGCACGGATGCCGAAAACCAACCCGAACGACTGAACGAGTGCTTTCACAGTGGTTATGACACTAAGCTGGAGGCGTAATATCAAGCTGAAGCATGATCCTTCTCATAGAGCCACGCCGCCTGTTCTTCGTGGCCGAATTCAATTATTTCTGGCCAGGTCCGATTTTCCTGCCGCTGAGCTTCGCGCCGTTCCCGGCCAACTTGATCTGTGGCACGTGCTCCAGCCAGCAATAACCGCTGCTGAGTTTCTGGCCGGCCAGCGTGCCTTCCGTCGTGCCCCAATACTCCATCAGCGCCGGGTTCCAGCCCCACATGCTGAAGGTCAGGTTCAAGTCGCCGGCAGAGGTTTTGGCTTTGATGGAAAACACCTTGCGGGCCTCGCCCTGTACGATATGAAACTCCGAGGGAATCACATACTTGCCGTTGATATACAAGCCGGCATCCTTATACGGCCCGGTGCACACGAAAATGCCCTGGACCTGGTCGGTGGCAAAGGGCACCCACCACTCGTTGCCATATTTAAACAGGGCAGTCCGGTAATCGGCCGCGCCTTTTCCGCCGCAGAAGTAGTTTTCCAGCTCGCCGAACCCGGAAACCTGAATCTTCTTGCCGGCGAGGGTAATGCTGCCCGAAGCCAGCCCCGGCTCTTCAAATCCTGCGCCGGGCGATCCGGGCACGATCATAACGGGCTGGTTGCCCTTGTTGTACCAGAATGAAAACGGGGTCAGGAGGGTCAGGTCGGCAGAAAACTTGTCGGACTTGAACTGGATCCTGGTCTGGTCATTGCGAATCGTGTAATTCAGAGAACTGCTTCCCTCCCGGGCGACAAAACTCAACTTGTCGGCATCCTTGTCAATGGTCGCCACCACATTCATGGAGTAATCGTCGTGTTTGCCGGGGGTTTTATCGGAGCTGATCACAACCAGGATGGGCGGCGTCATGGCGCCGGTGCCATGGTAGTTCACGCAAAAATAAATGGCGTAGCGGTTGCCGTCGTCGCCCTTGCCGGAGAAATTGAACCAGTAGTTCCAGCGTGGCAAGCCACCCATTTCCAACTGGGCCACATCGGCCATCGAGGCCTTGCGTATTTTGCCCATATCGGACGGGTTGCTCAGCGGCTTCTGCGGATCGAAGACCGGCAGATCTTTCTTGGAATAAACGGACAACAGAGCGTCGGCCCGACCGAGCAGCGCATTGGCCTTGACGCTGTCCCCCGCCACCGCAACCTGCTGCGCCTCCTTTAGCAATTTTCCGGCCTCGTCCGCGCCGGGCACCAGCCCCAGTTCATAGATATCGTACCACTGGGCGGCGACAATATCGTACTTGGCCTGGACCGCCAGGCTTTTCTGCAGGACCGCGTCTTTGCTGATTGCCGCGTCCTGCGCAAAGCCAATGGATGTCAGCGCCAGGACAAATGACAGGACAAAGCCGGTCGCAAGTGTGCTTTTCTTTTTCATGAACATATTCTCCTTCGTTTTTAATTCAGAACCAGATCGTGCGCTTTCGCTCCATCAAAAGTTGCATTATATTCTTTCACGCCGCTAACTTCCGCCGTTTTTTTACCGTCAATGGACAGTTGATATGTCTTTGCCGGATCCAGATTGATGATCTTAAAGCTGCCATCCATCGCTTTTGATTTCGCGGGCATCGTCGAAACGATCAGCGCCGACTTCGACCGGTCGTATATCGCCCGCTTGAGCGCAGTCTTTTTGGTATCTACACCGGTGATGGCAGGCTCGGCAAAATGCCCCGCGTCAAAAGGCTTATTATGCATGGTCCACATGCCGTTTTCCGGGAGCGCCCTCGACAGGGCAATCTGCCGGTCAACCAGATCGGAATGCTGCGGCCAGGTCTTCATGTTGCCGATATTTCCGTGGTCCGTGGTCCGCATGCCTTTGCAGCAGATCCCGCCTTTGGCGTCATCCGCTGGAGCCGGTGGTGCAGCAGGAGTCGTTACAGTCGGCGCAGCCTGTGCCGGAGTTGCCGGCTTTTCTGAATCTGCCGCCGCAAGATTTATTGTCGGGGCCTTGTCAATAAACGGGTAATGATATGTGCCGTCTATCCACACAGGCGACAACTCTTTGTCAGCAGCCTCTTGCAGGGCCTTTAACAGTTTTGTATCACCCATCTCGGCCACACCCATGGTGAAAAACCCCCAATAGGCGTCAGGGGCAAAATCATCTTTCCTAAGATTAACCGTGCCGTCAGGATTGTTTATCACCTGGAATTTCTTCCTGTATGGATAAAGGCTTTCAACCAACGTGGGGTTCCAGGCATGCATGAATGTTCCTATCCAGCCATCGATGCTCGCGGAATTGAAATTGGCGCCCTTTGCAACCATTCCCTTAACCAGGCCGTCCATTTTGTTGCCGTATTTCGGGTTCCATGACGAAAACAATACGCCCTGCTTGATGAGATATATAATGCCGTAACTGTGCGTTTTGAGATCGACAAAGGCAGTTTCAAAGAATTTGTCGAAGAGCGGTTGGGCAGCGGCGAAATATCGCGTGCCATGCATCTGGTCGTACAGCATCCAGCTTAGCATCGGGTGAAGGTTGCAAACCGGAAATATGGCGTTGCGCTCGCACTCGATGCCGGGGACCGGATTGTTGATCAACTGCAGGAACATCACTTCTTGTAGAGTCTTGTTGTTGTAAACGAATCGGGTGTTCTCGTCCCATTTGAAAACGATGGAGCCGGGCGCATCCCATTTCCTGTCGTTATAAAGCATCTGGTAGAGGTTGATCATCTGGCCCAGATGCCCGGAATACATGATATTTCCAAGGGATACGGGGTCCTTGTTTTCAGGATAAGGGCGGTCCATCCTGGGTTCGAATTTTGTAATGCCCAGGCTTTCATGAGCCCAGTAGCCCCACACCTGTTTATCGAGCATCTTCTGATTCAAGCGGTCAAATGCGTTCTTGATGGTTTCCTGCCAGGCCGGGAATTTGTGGTACTGCTCGGCGGCCAGGAAGTAGGCGCCAAATGCAAGGGAATATCGGCTTGCACTTATGCCCTGTTCATCCACGGACTGAAAGTTGGTGAAATCGGAAATATCCTGATCAGCCAGCTTCAGCATCCAGCGCAATTGCCCCCATTCCTCCGCGCTCACACCCGGATAAGCGTTCGGGTCAACAGTTGCGGCCACCGCAGGTCGGCCCGCCACCAAACAACCGCTAATCAAACCCACCAAAAGGTGCCGGTATATTGCTTTCACTTTCATGCTCCTTGCTTCGCGGATTTCCGCACTCTTGTTCGCCAACTCACGGACTCACCCCAAAAGGTTCACAGTCTCAAAAAACGTTTTGATCCGGTCAAAGACCACCTCAGGCGTCATATAGCGCTTGTCCCAGATATCCATGCCCAGGACCAGGCATGGAATGTTCTTTTCACGGCACATTTCGCGGACTATTTTCATCCGGGAGTTTGTGTCGCGGTGGCCGATGTGGGCCGGCATAATCACCGCGTCGCATTTGAAGTCTTTGACGATCTGCAAAATGTCGTTACAGAACAGGTCGGTGGTGTGCAGCGCCTGCCGGTTCATGGGATCTTCCAGCAGGAAACGTTTGCCAAAGGAAGTGAACATGGCTTCTTCGCTTGAAAGATCAACCGGCGTCAATGTTCCGTATGACATGTAATCCATTATGCAGACCGCGCCCAGCTCCTTCTGCAAACGCGTCCACAGTGCACCCGGGGGCCAACTCCCGGCCAGATCCTGCCAGAGGAACCGGACCTTTTCGTTTATTCCTTCAATCCCCAAGCCTGCTTTCACGCGCTCTTCGGAGGCGCTGACCAGTTGTTCAAGCCAGCCGGTTATCTCGGGAGAGACTCGCTCCCCTGTCCATCTATCGTACGCAAATCCCAGCCGCGAGAAATCAGGATTTGCCGGACATGGGACGGCCTTCTTCAGTTCCTGAAACTCGAGCAGCAGCTGGTCCTGTTTGTTTGACAAAACGCAAACCTCTCTGAGCCGGTCCCAGTCCATTTTTCTTCCAAAAACATCCTCCATGAAGGTTACGGCCTGACGCAGTTGCTTGCCAAAATAGGCGTAGCTTGCTTCATCATAACTGTGCGGCGCATCCATATTGAACCTGGGAACACGGGCCCACGGCGCATAGCCGTTAATCAGATTGCCGAGCGTATCCATGGCATCGCAGCAGGAGTTGGAGGTTATTATCAGGTCGGGCTTCCTGACGAGGCCCGCTTCAAGATAATAGCAGGCGACTTTGATCGCAGTGCACATCCGGCTTTCCACTCCGGTTCCGATTGCTTTGTCGATCAGTTCAGATGCCTCCGGCCTTGCGGTTCCATTGGCGCCGGTCAGGGTAAGGTCGGAATATGAGCAGCCATAGGCAACCGGTATTTCAATAAAAAAGTCGCCATTGCCCAATACAAACGGCCCTGGCGACGCATTCTGCGGGTCGAGACAAAGCCCGCCAAGCGACTTATTCGCCTGCATCAATAATTGAGAAAATATGTTTATCATCACACGCCTCCTGATATCGTTTCAATGAAGGCCTGAACCCGGGTTTGTGACTGGCCCGTGGAATCCGAAATATATTCCCGCTCAATTCTTAGCATGGGCACCCCTGCAGCCTTCAGCTCCTTGCTGAGAATATAGATTTCGCCGCCCCACGTGTCACAGCACAGGAAATTCTGACCGATGACCCCATCCACTTTGAAATCCCTGATATTACTGAAAACTTCATCGTGGATATGCGGATGCGCCCCCAGATTTTTCGGGCAGAACGGCCGGTCCAGAACCTGATAATCGGCAATCGCCTGCAAGGGATCGTCGCCGCTTTCGCGCACGCGGCCAAACATGGCTTTCGCGCCAAAACAGGTCAGGTCCGTCACCACCAGACCGCCCAGGCTTTCGACAATGTCGCAGATGGATGACTCATCGTGACCGGGCCCGACGATCATCAGCCGGACCTTGTAAATTTTATCCGGAACAGTCGTACGGCGCAGTTCTGAAAGCAACTGCTTTAAATCGGCATTGTACCCGGCCTTGGGCATTGAAGTGGCCGCCACCATAACGGCAACCGTCTCTGCGCCGCTAATGGGCGGGTTATTAAGCTTTCTGAAAGCATAGAGTTCTTTTTGAAGATCCCGGGTTTCATTGCACAGATTGATGGCGTCCCGCAACTTCTGATCAGTTATCTGCACGCCAAAGTGCGCTTCCAGCCGGACCTTCAACCCGGCGAGCTGATCGCGAAAATAGCGAGCCGCCAGCTCATGGCTGCTGTGCGGAAAAAATATCCGGTCTAAAAACGGGGTCGCGACCGGACTTTTCTGCCAGTTATCAAGGATATGCCGGTTGGCATCGCAACCACCGCCGATGACCGCCCCGTCTATAAAAGCATACTCGCCGAGCAAAACCTTATTAAAACAATGCCGCACCGAACTGCAGATGTTTGCCGCTTCAAAATAGTCATCCGCCTGCCCGGCGCTTTGGCTGCCACCAGTCCCGCGGATGCGAAAAGGCATCAGTCCCGCTGCAATGAGCAGCTCTTCGGGAACAAAGGAGCATGTATAACCCATAACCTTGCCGCCCTGCTGCTTCCAGGCCGCAACCGACGGATTCATGATGCCGCCTGCTGCTGCGGCGAACTTTTCAAACACTTCTGATTTCAGGCCTGACTTCATTTTCGACCACCTTTGATCCATTTTAATGTCAGCATCTTGTAACAACTCAGTGCCATGCTTCAGTCAGACCGCTGGTGCAAAAAGCCGCCAGATGGAACCAGCATGAGCCAAAGCAACTTCGCACCACGGATTACACTGATTTCACGGATAATACAAAGCGCGACGGAGTTAGCGTTCATTATATCCGTGATATCCGTGGTTCAAATCTTCCGGTTTTATTGAGTAATGGTTGGATAAGTTTTCAGGGTGCTTTGGCCAACTGCGCCATTTTTTTATCCCTTGCGAAAACAGCGGCGCCGAGCGCCCCCATGAACTGCGGATCGATCGGAAGATTTTTCATTTTGGCCCCGAGCGATAGTTCCAGCTGCGCCCTCAGCCCCTGGTTGGAGGAACAGCCGCCGGTCAACGCGATATCGGTTGCGATGCCAACCCGGCGCACCAGCGCGCTTACCCGGTTGGCCACCGCTTTGTTGATGCCGGTGATAATGTCCGCGAGCGGCGTGTCGTTATTGACGAGCGTGATGATCTCAGACTCGGCAAACACACTGCACTGGTTGGATATGCTGGCCGGGGTTGGACTGATGTTGATCGGCGACCCAATGCCATCGAGCCCGCAGGTGAGAACCTTGGCCATGACCTGAAAAAAACGCCCGGTGCCAGCGGCGCAGCGCTCGTTCATTTCAAAACTGGTGATGGCTCCCTTGGCGCTCAAGGAAATGGCCTTACAATCCTGACCGCCAATATCAATAATGGTCCGGACGGATGGCAACACATGGAATGCGCCGCGCCCGTGGCAGGAGATTTCGGAAATATTCTCGTTGGCAAAATCAACCTTCTGCCTGCCGTAACCGGTGCTGACAACGTATTCGATGTCCTTTATTCCGGACAAACCCGCGTTCTTGATTGCCTCATCCATGGCCATAGCCGCCGTGACCGAAGGCTTGGTGGTGACGGTGATGATCTTGCCGAGGATGATTTTGTCGTCAATCATCACGACCGCCTTCCCGGTTGTCGAGCCGATATCAATCCCTGCAACAATCACATTATGCTCCTTCTGAATTCTGAATACCTGGGCTGTTACCCGCCGTGTTGCTTAACCCGATACTTGAAATAATGATACCAGGGAATGATGTAAATAGTGCGCAGAACGATATAGGCCGTCGCGAGCGGCCAGATGTGTTCGCTGGGGTATGAAATATGGATGACCAGCAGCCAGGCCCCGAGATTGGTCTGCGTGGCCGTCATGGCGCCAGTGAGTTTGTCGCCGCGATTTTTTCCGCCCACCGAGTAGTACCCGGCGTAGAGCGTGATTGTGGTCACGATGAAAACCGCTACGTAGCCGGCCAGGCTGAAGGTTGTGAATATATTCACAAGCGCCAACTTGAGAAATGTCACCCACAAAATCAGCATTGCCGCGATGCTGAGCTTGTTCGCAATGGAGCCGAGGATCTTCGCAATGGACGGGCGCCAGGTGTTGAGAGCGGCGCCAGCCAGCATTGGCAGAACTGCGAATGGCACCACGGTCATGAAAACACGCCCGGGCAAAACGGTCAGGTGCAGCGGGAACCAATGATTAAACAGCCATAGCCACGGGGGAAGAGTCAGGCACATGACCAGCGACAACAGCGCCATGCTGGTCGTGCCGAGGGCCATATTGCCATGCTTGCTCCTGACCCCCAGCAGGGCGAAAACGCTGCCGCCGGTGGCCGCAGATATCAACATCAACCCGCCGAGTTCCTTCGGCAGCAATTCAGGAAAAAGCGCGATCACTGCGGCTGTGGCCAGCGGCGCCAGAATGCTGGTTGTTGCGAAGATTCGCAACAACACCCATGGACGATCGAGCTCCCGTCCCATGTCGCGTAGTGTGATCCGCGTCCCCATCGCGAAAAGCACGCCTGGAAACGCGCCTTGCGCCAGAATTTCCATCAATTTCATCCAAAACTCGTAGATTGTTGCCCAGTCCATGTTTGCTCCGATTTTATGCCTTGTTTGTTAACGTTGCTGAATATCGGCACGCGATTACTTCTGCTGCGTAGCGGACAGATCCAGTTGGCATAGTTCTCCTGCATGCTTAAAGAGGAGCCCGTTACAAATGGTGTGGAGTAAATGCTCCTGCTATCATATCAGCAAGCACCAGAGTCGTAATAACCAACTGAAAATATCTTGATGTCACCCAGCTTGTCAACAGCGCAATGTCACAGCGGGTAATGGGAGTGACGTAGGGGAATTATGTTAGGGCGGCATCGCCGAGGCCGCCGAGCGTGGTGCAAGCGGGCGGGGCGTGAATAGCCACAAACGGCGCTCTCGGCGAGAGCGCCCTACCAGCACGTGACTGACCCAGCACAATGTTAAATATTTCAGTAGACCTCTTTTAGGCCATAAGATATAGTATATGCGCCAGTGGACCTAAAAAGGGCTTTAATGTTGACATATCAAACAACGGATGAACTGTCGCTGGAGCTAGGTCAACACTTGCGTGATCTTCGCCTGCGCCAGAACATCGATCAGCGCCGTCTCGCTCAACAGGCCGCAGTGGCCCTGAATGTGATCAAGAACTTGGAAGGCGGCAAAGGCGCCACGATAACTTCCCTGATCAAAGTGCTGCGC
>Ga0007794_10000558_pt1 | contig 11441 bp, 8 predicted proteins | sample CryBogmetaGMA5M_FD_60365 | JGI IMG/M metagenome (GOLD analysis project Ga0007794, IMG submission 60365) | Freshwater microbial communities from Crystal Bog, Wisconsin, USA - MA5M | ecosystem: Environmental > Aquatic > Freshwater > Lake | place: Crystal Bog, Wisconsin, USA | collected 2009-07-06
ATGTTCTACAAAGGGTTGTGAAAATGAAAGTAAATAAAAAAATATACACAATGAAACGCCCCTCACATCCAGATGACGCACAGACCAAAGCCAAGCGTTTTTTTAAGACCAAAGGCAGAAAACGCGCGCGGCAGGCAATAAAGAAAATGTCAAAAATAGAAATAGCGGAAGTATAAAAAAAATTTAGAAACTTATTGACAAGATAAATTATTGTGATATAAATATAAATGCGCAGGGTTGAGCCTACCTTGTAGCTCGTAAAAACCCCTCTATATCCCTGCGCATTTTTTAAAGAGGCCCCCAACAATGACTAACTTGTATAAAAAACCATAAAAATAAGCCAATTTATGTGAGCGTATAATAAAAATCTTGTTTTAATGCCTGCTTTTGCTACAATTATAGCAGATTAAGAAAGATAGTATAAATATGAACTTCAGGGGTGAGGAATGAATAATAATAAAGGTGCTGTTTGGGTATGGATAGTGCTTATATTAGGTATTGCTGGACTGGTATTTTTAGTTGCCAAAGATTTTATGGTCAAAAAACAAAAAAATGAACTTGTTTTGCGGGCACAATATGTCAATGAACTTTTGGGAGAGCTTAAAGTTAATATGATGCTATGCAGAATGATTGAACAAGAGTCAGGAAAAAACAATGATACCTTTGCTGTAAATGTAAAGGCCTTGAAAAAATTTATGATATATCTATCTCAAGACCAAGAGATTTTTACCGTAGGAGAACAGGCAAAAGCAAGAATAAATGAACTGAAAAAACGCTTTGATATGAAAAACATATTGCAGGTTGACGGATTTCAGGCATATATAAATCCCAAAGACAGTGGGGATGTTATGGATATGTTTACTAATTTGGAATGGCTTTTGAATAAATCCGTAAAAGATAATTATGATCTAAATTTTTAAACCCAAATATAATCTATTTAATCAACTTTTAAAATAGCAAGGAAGGCCTCTTGCGGGATATCTACTGAGCCAATACTCTTCATTCTTTTCTTTCCTTCTTTTTGCTTTTCTAAAAGTTTTCTTTTACGAGTTATGTCTCCACCATAGCATTTTGCCAAAACATTTTTTCTCATGGCAGGTATGGTCTCTCTGGAAATAACATTGGCGCCTATGGTGCCTTGTATAGGAACTTGGAACATATGTCTTGGGATAACCTCTTTTAATCTTTCAACTAAGTCCTTAGCTTTTTGATATGCGAAATCCTGATGGGTAATAAATGAAAGAGAATCTACTTTTTCGAAATTAACAAGTATGTCAACTTTTTTTAGGTCTGCAGTTCTGTAATCAAGCAATTCATAATCCATAGAAGCATAGCCCTTAGACATGGATTTGAGCTTATCATAAAAATCCCATATAATTTCTGCAAGTGGTATTTCATAGACAAGCAGCGCTCTGGTAGGGGAAATATATTCTGTGTTTATATAAGTGCCACGGCGTTGCTGGCAAAGCTGCATAAGTGGTCCTAAATACTCTGCCGGTGTTATTACGCTGAGTTTTACATAAGGTTCTTCTATGTGGTCCACAAATGAAAAGTCAGGAAAAGATGAAGGGCTATCGCAGATTAAAATTTCATCTTTCGTGGTTTTGATTTTATATTCTACATTGGGTGCTGTGGCAATAAGATTAAGATTGTATTCGCGCTCTAATCTTTCCTGTATGATTTCCATGTGAAGCAGACCTAAAAAGCCGCAGCGGTATCCGAAGCCTAAGGCCTCAGATGATTCTGGTTCATAAAAAAGCGAAGAGTCGTTTAACTTTAGTTTTGAAAGCGCATCTTTTAGTTCTGTGTATTGTTCAGAAACGACAGGGAACAAACCGCAGAAAACCATAGGTTTAATATCTTTGTAGCCAGGCAATGGGGCATCGCAAGGATTTCCAAACTCTGTGACTGTGTCGCCTATGCGTATGTCGCTTAAGGCTTTTATACCTGCTGTTAAAAAACCAACTTGTCCTGCAAATAATTCATCTGCTTCTACCATACCTGGTTTGAAAACTCCCACATGGTCGATTTCCCAATCATTATTAGAAGCCATCATGCGAACTCTTGTGCCTCTTTTTACATGCCCATCTACAAGGCGTATGAAAATAATTACGCCTTTATAAAAATCAAACTGCGCATCCATTATAAGTGCTTTAAGAGGTTTATTAATATCACCTTTTGGTGACGGAATATTTTTTATTATACTTGCGAGTATTTCCTCAATTCCTATGCCTTCTTTGGCACTTGCTAAAACAGCTTCATCCGCAGGTATGGCGAGGAGTTCTTCAAGTTCTAACTTTGCTTTTGGTATATCTGAATTAGGAAGGTCTATTTTATTTATTACAGGTATCAATTTTAAGTTAAGCATATTGGCTATGTGGGCATTTGCCATGGTCTGTGCTTCTATACCTTGTGAAGCGTCTATGACGAGGAGGGCACCTTCTGAAGCAATCAAAGAACGCGAAACTTCGTAAGTGAAATCCACATGTCCTGGAGTATCAATTAAGTTAAGCATGTATTCCTGTCCTTCGTATTTATATTTTAGCTGAACTGCTTTGGCTTTTATAGTGATACCGCGCTCGCGTTCCAAGTCCATAGAATCTAAAATCTGGGCTTTCATTTTGCGTTTGTCTATGGTGCCAGTAAACTCTAACAATCTATCGGCAAGAGTTGATTTGCCGTGGTCTATGTGTGCTATAATTGAAAAGTTTCTTATGTGTTTTAAGTCTTCGTTTGTCATTTACTTAACCTCAATATATTTAAAATCAAAGTATCTCTGTTGTGTGGAGAGTCCCTGAGATTGCAACATATAAGCAATCATTTGCATATGATCTTTATTGTAATCACTTTCTAAGGCTTTCACCTGAAAGGTAAGTGTCTTTATTTCTCCAGGGGCTAAAATGAATTTTTGAACTATGTCGCCAAACATTTCCAAGTTAGAAACTTTTAAAAGTTTTACAGAATAATCCATAGAAACATTTCCTTTATTTTTTACTTGTATGTCTATCGTAAATACTTCGCCAATCTTTACAGAATCTGGAAGTTCCCACTTAGATTCAAAAGGAAAAAAATCTTGTTTGGTGCGCAAATATGAAAATGAAGTAGCTCCAGCAACTGCCCACTCCATAGTGGAGTAAGGTCCTTTAGAACCTTTAAAAGCGCGGGTTAAATCATGCCAGAAAAGTCCCAAGCTTGGATTGACTGGCAATAAAGTATCTATTAAAAGCTTCTGTCTTAAATAATGTTCTTCAGGACCAGAAGGTCTATAAGTTCTGCCTAAAAGATTCCAGTCCACGCATTGACCGGCACATAAGTTTGTCTGTCCCTGTTTTAAATAATCTTTCCAACTTTTTAACATAGAAGGATAGGTGTCGTGTTCTACAGAATAATACATTCCTGAGTTTATGTCCACGCCTGCATCTATGAACATTAAAGGATCTTGCCCATGTTCTTTTCCCTGACGCCAGGTGAGCGAAAAAACCCACATAGGTTTTGTAATACCAGCGCGTTTTTTTATATCTACTATGACTGTTGCCATTTTATGTGCACGCCACCAGTCCCATAATTCAAGAAAGGCGGGACTCTTATCTATTTCTAATTTGCGACCGAGCCAAAACATTTTATCTTCTTCAGTCATGGCTTTCCAGTCGCGTGGTATGTCTAAGAGTGGCATATCATTTACAAAGCTATCTGCGTATTCAAGTCCACCAAAATCTGTTCTCATATAATCCATTCCCAAATAATCTATGGCAGGGTCTGCTTGCATTTTTTTAAGAAGGTCTATCAAGTCCTCTCTTCTTTTCTCATCAAGAATGGAAACATATATCATAGGTTTTAATAAATTATTTACAGCATCATAGGAAACAGATTGTCTGTAAGGTGATAAGTCCTTTCTATTTCCCAAAACTACGAAGCTGGTAATCCAGGCACCGTATTTTATATCATTTTTGTGACATTCATTTCCTAAACTGGACATCTGTGAGACACTTGTTTTGTCCCAAGGAAAAGTTGCTGGTTTAAAAGTATTCCATATCTGTGATTGACCTACGCAGTGCCAAAGTGCAGAGGCACCCATAAACTTAGCCCACAGGATATAATTTTCCCAAATTTTTACTGGCTTACCAGTGGCGCCTGGAACTTTTGTGATTATGGAATCTCCTGGTTCTATATTCATAACGCAAAAGCCTTTTGGTAGAGGTTGAGTTTGTCTTTTGGTAATCTCAAAATTTACACTCTCAGAGATTTTTTTAGCACCAGTATCAAGTGTGATAACTGCTTTATAAGTACCTAAATTTGGATTCCATGGGATAGGCCAAGAACCTGACCAGCTTTTCGAAACAGCATTATAGTGAAGAAGTATTTCTTCTGTAGCACCGATTGTTTGTACCAGATGATTATTGAAAAAAACTTTTGCCGTGCATGTCACTGCCGCAGGGTTATTTAAGTTAACTATATTGTTTAAGTTTAAAAAAGATTTTCTAATAGTAGGTACATAGTCACAATACATGTCTATGAGTTCATATCTGAGATAAGACGCTTTTCCTGTTTTTACATTAATACTTTCAGCATGTATGCTTGAAAATATAATGAAAAAGAGTATAATGCCTAAAGATAACTTCTTCACTTTTGCTCCTTGAGTATATATATAATTAATGAGGGACCTTTTTAGAGGTCTCATATGCAAAATAAGATTATATTGATTTTTGACTAAAAAACAAGAGAAAAATATTAAATAAGGGGTTTAGTCGTGCAAAAAACGATAGTTATTGTTATTATTGAGGGCAATTATGGCGCATAAAGGCAAAAAAATTAAAGTAAATGAGATATTTTATGATATTGAAGGCGAAGGTCAATATCAAGGTTATGGCACACTCTTTATCCGCTTAACTGGTTGTAATCTAAGGTGTAAGTGGTGCGACACTAAACAGGCATATACCAAAGGTGATTTGAAAAGCGTAAATGAACTTCTTGAAATCATAAAGTTAAGTCCTTATAAATACATTAATATAACTGGCGGGGAACCGTTAAATCAAAAGCAGGAAGTTTTGTCTTTAATAAAACAGGTTCAAAAGCTTAAACAGTCAAAAATAAAAGGGTTTGACAAAATAATATCAGTAGAAACAAATGGGGCGGTTTCCATTAAAAATGTAAACGCGGATAATATAAGCATGGATTTGAAACTGCCAGCTTCTGGGGAACATAAAAAAATGCTATTTTCTAACTTGGCTTTGCTAAAACCAAAGGACCAGCTTAAGCTGGTTATAAGTTCAAAAAAAGATATGGATTACGCTGTTGAGATATTGCAAAAGCATCCTGTGAAGTGTGTGATATATGCTCAACCTGTTTTTGGTGCGATTAAGTTGGATAAAATAAAAGCATATATTATGAACAATAAGCTTAAATGGAAAGCCAGCATACAACTGCATAAAATATAAATTAATAAATAGTAGTTAGGGTTGAGTTCGTATCGCAAAAACTTAAAATATGTTCGGGAGTTTTTATGAAAAAAATTTCCATGATATTAATTTTATTTATTTTGACTGTTTGCCGTTTATCGGCTTCTTTTGATTTACAAGTTTATAAAACCGACCAGTTCACTCTTTTCTTTCCTCCAGGGTATGAAGACAGGGCAGCGCTTATGCTATCCGAACTTGAGGCATACAAAACCATTCCTGAAAAAATTGTAGGCAATAAAATTATGAACCTGCCAATAATTCTGGAAGATGCGGGGCAGTATTCACAGGGTTATGCAAATCCAGTTTATTTTAAAATGGCCTTGTTTAATTATGATGATACGGAAGCAAGCTGGTTTAGAGTCGGTATGGTGCATGAATATACGCACATGTTACAAATGCTTAAAAAAAGTGGAGCCCCAACATTTTTAAGTGACATATTCGGTGATATATTATCCCCAAATGTTTTTGCTCCTAACTGGATGTTTGAAGGCATTACAACTTATAATGAGTCACAATTAGCTCCATATACAGGCAGGTTAAATGATTCTGGTTTTGAATCTTTTATGGGAATGCTTGTGTCCGAAGGAAAAGCTCCAGAACTTATGAAGGCCTCATACTCGCCTTTTGAAACGCCTTATGGCAATGCTCCTTACCTTTATGGGGGCGAATTTTTTGGCTATCTTTCAAAAACATACGGAGAGGAAAAGTTTAGTAAGCTCTTTGAAAGTTATGGAGCATCATTATTATCGTATTTAGCTTTTGTCTTGCCAGTATTTAGTATGGATAATACTTTTCGGGAAGTGTATGGCAAATCAACGGAAGAGTTATGGAAAGAATGGTCGCTTGATATAAAAGAAAAATATAAAAATTATAAAATGGAAGGCGAAAAAATATCAGACAGGGGATTTTATACGGACTCTCCTGTGATATATGAAGGGGCTTTGTATTATGTGAATAATAAAGCAGTAAAAACAGGGGTTTTTGATACTTGGGGCTTTCATAATGTAATACAGCATAATCTAAAAACAGGTGAAGAAAAGGAAGTAATAAGCAGGCCTAATACTATAAATGCTGGACTTAAGCTATATGATAATAAATTATACTATAGTGTTATGCAAATTGGTTTTCCTTATCCTAATCGCTTTGTGTCTGGGTATGGCTATGATTCTGTTTTATATGAAAAAAATATGACAACAGGTGAAGATAAAGAACTTTTTGAGGATTGTATTGCTGCATTTTGTGTGACAAAAGCAGGAACAATAATTTATTCAAAAAAAGAAACATACAAATACGGTTCTAAAATAATAATCTTTGATACAAATACAAAATCAAAGCAAGAACTTTTTGAAACCCCATATACGCTCACAAATATCTCCGCTACTGAAAATGAAAACATATATATAGTGTCAGCGAGACCTGAAAATGAAAACAGTGGAATATTTAGTATGAATATTATTGAAAAAACTCTGACAAAAATTATTGACACCCCTTGGACTGAAGATGCCTGTGCTGTCTATGATAATAAGATTTTTTATTCATCCAATGAAAATAAGGCAAAGCGTATTTATTTTTATGATATGACAGATAAAACAATAAATAGAATAACAGATAATGGCATGGCACATGAAACGGCTTTTGATAAAGAAAATAACGAAGTATATTTTGTGGGGCTTAATCTTAAAGGTTTTGATATATACAAAAAGAAATTTGAGTCCGTAAAATTAAGTCCAGTTAATTATCCTGTCGTGGAGAAAAAAAATACTCCTAAAGTGGTTTATACGAAAGGTTCGTATCTGGATAATCTGGCGACACTATATCCAAAAATACGATATCCATATTTGGATTTTCGTGAGGGTGGAAAATATGCTGCTGGCATAGGGATCGCAGGCATGGATGCGGCTGAGGATTTTAGTTATGATGCTTCGGTATTTTATGATTCTGTTTCAAAAAAAGCTGGAACAATAATAAATATGGGTATGTATTTTTTGGATCCTATAAGTATAGGTTTGAATTATCGTTCACTTGATTCATATTTTGATTTGTCAGTACAAGGTCCTGTTTTTGTAAGTTCGCTTGGAGGTTTGTCTGGAGTAAGACCAGCTTTGGCGTATGCATTTATTGGAGCAAATAATGAAAAACAATTAATACCAAGTATGACGGCTGATTTTAATTTTACTTTAACAAATGGTTCAGTATTTTTAGGTTCGTATATACAACAGCCGTGGCTTGGCTCAAATAAATATTTTGAGGGATATAAGGCGGAATTAAAGTTCAACCAATACCTTTGTGATTCTGAATTAAAAATACAAACAGGGGTAATGAAAGCTTCCAAAATTAATACGGATATAATAGGTGAGGTGCGCGGATATACTCGTAAAGTTTTTGGAAAAACTGGTGTTTACGGTAGTGCAGAGGTTTTTAAACCTTTGCTTGAATTGCATGGAGGGCTATGGAATCCCAACATATTTTTTCAAGATTTAGTGGCAAGTGTATTTGTGGATGGGGCATTTACTGAAATGGAAAGCAATATGTCTTATGGTGCGGCGCTGCATTTAGAAACAGAGCTATTCTTCAATGTGCCAATAGATATAGGGGTAAGAGGACAGTCTGATAATAAAGGCAATTTGAGCGGAAACCTAATCTTTAAGGTAATGCTGGCATATTAAGGTAATAATAAGCGTGTGATTTATTGACACGCTGTTTTTTTAATGATAATATGACTTGTTTTTCAATTATTAAAGGATGGAAATAAATGAAAAAACTTGTTTTTACAGCCATTATTTTGACTTTTGTTTTCCAGCTTTTTGCTGGAAATACTGCTTTGTCTTCATATTTACTTGTAGATTCTTTCCCTGAAGTGGCGGCAGTAGGGCCTGATTCAGGAGCGGCCACTTATGGTGTTGGTTATTCTGATATCAATCCAGCTGCGGCAGCAGAAATAGAAAGCTTTGCATATTCTGCTATGCATTCAGTTATGCCGCTTAATATCTCGCTGGAAAAAATAAGCGTTGTGAAGCATTTTGATTTTGGCAATATAGGAGCAAATATTTCGTATGTAGATTTTGGAGCATATAGTGGAATAGGAGTGGATGAAAATTTGTATCCAGTTTTGACTGGTCGTATAGAAAATCCTTTTTCAATATATGGGTCTGTGATATACGCTAAAAAATTCGAAAATTTTAGCTTGGGTGCGGCTCTTAAGCTTATCAATGAAAATCTTGCAGGCACATCAAATGTTTCAGGAGCGGTGGATTTGGGTGTGATATTGGAAACTTTATTTAATGAAGATATCAATCTTGGTTTTTCTGTGTGTAATATTTCAACTAAGGATAATGATTTTGCACTGCCACTTGATTTAAAGGCAGGGCTTTCATATAAAATAAAAAATAAGACACTTGATTTAGTGAAGCTAACAGCGTCTGCAGATTATTTAATATATGAACAAGCCCTCTTGGCAGGGGTGGGATTTGACTATACTGTTTTTAATGAGCTTGTTTTAAGGGGCGGTTTTACTTTGGGAAATAAACAAGAACTTAAATTCTCAGCAGGTTTTGGTATGAATATAAGTGAAACTTATTTCTCTTATGCTTTTGTGCCTGACTCTATTGCTGGTGATACACATAAGCTTTCTATATCTGGCACATTTGGAAAAGAAAAAACAGAAACTTCCAATGCAAAGTCCGGAGAAACTTTTGGTGGTTATATGAAATCGGGTAATTACTATTATGACAATAAACAATATAGGTTGGCAGTTAGATACTATGAATATGTAAATCTACTTTATTGGAAAGAAATTGAAGATATGAAAGATAATGAAAAATCATCTTTCTTTCAAAAGCTTGGAATATGTTATTACAATATGAGAGACAATAAAAACGCAAAGCAATATTTTGAACGAGCTATGTATTTTGAAAGAAATAATGAGATATTAAAACATTGGATAAAGTTACTGAATTAATAGAATAACGCTACAGGAAAAAGGAGCAATATGAAAAAGTTTTTGATACTCTTAGTGATTTTATTTTCAGCGGGTTTGCTTTTTGCTGAAACTGAAACCTTCACAGATACTGTGACAGATACAATCACAGATACTGCAACTGCGACGCTAACGCAGACAGCTCTGGATACAGATACTATTACATCAACAGTAACTCAAACTTATACAAATACTTATACAAATACAGCGACAAGAACATTTACAAACACAGTGACAAATACTTTTACAAATACTGTGACAAAAACTTTTACAGCTACTTACACTTTAACCATGACAGACACTGCTACTAATACCACCACTATAACGCAGACAAATACAGTGATTCAGACGGCAACACAAACTAATACGCCACAACCTACGCCGACCTTAGCGCTGGCGGTTTATGAAAGCTTTAAAAATGTCCTTTATCCTAATCCTGCCAAGGCAGGCGGAGTGATATATATGCTTTATGATATTCAGGGCACTGCAATAATTACGATTAATATATATACTTTTGATGGAAGAAAAGCGATTGAAACCATAGAAAATGCGACAGGCCAAGGCAAAATAACAGTGCAAACCATGGATTTGGCGCCTGGAGTCTACTTTTATAGTGTGAAAACAAAGTATGAAAACAGGGAAGAAAAGACAAAATCCAGAAAATTAGTTATAAGTAGGTAAATGCTTAGAATCGTTGACAAGCGTCTTGAGTGTTGTTATAATTAGGAACATTTGTAAACAGCAAAATAGGAGGCTTTATGGCCGCTAAAGTTAAAGTAAAAAAGAAACTTACATTTATTCAGGTTCAGATATTAATCTTTACCATTGTAGGATTTTTACTGGGAGCATTCATAAGTGCTGTGTATTTCAATCAACTTTTTGATACTTTTATGGTTCAAAAGCTGAAATATATTGAGCAAGACTGGAGCAAAACAGAATATTTTGCAAATAGATTAGCGGATCAGACTATTGCTTTAAAGAAATTGCTCACACAGGATAAAATAAAGAATGTGGACTATCAAGCTTTTGATAAGACAATTGACATAAGAAGCAGAATCATAGGTGGAGACACACTCGAAGAAAAAGTGCCTTTGCTTAAGCAGTTTGAACAGGAAGTCAACACTGTAATAAGTTTTTATAATTCAAGAGTGGACTTGAGAAAGAAAAGATTTTCATATATGGAGTGGGGAAATATGACACAGGAATACATAAAAGAATATGAACCCACAAAACCAGAGTATAATGAATCAGCAGATGATTTTAACGGAAAGCTAAAAATCTTTCCTTATAGTTGGGTAGCTCAAAAGAAAAAATACAAAGCTTTGCCTTTGACAGAGGAAGGCAAAATAACGCCGGTGCAGATGGCTACCGAGAAATACTTTAAACCGATCCCAGGGGCTCCGAGAGAAGTTGTAGGAGCAGTCCCAGGAGAAAAAAGCGCTCCAGACCCTGAGGTCAACGCCAAAAAGTAAGTATTTCCCGGAGGAAAGTCCGGACTCCAAGAAGTGCGGTGCCTGGTGAAAGCCAGGGCATGGCGGGTTAAGCCGCTGTGATGGATAGTGCAACAGAAAATAAACCGCCAGTTATTTGAAGTAGCGCAAGCTATGGAAAATAAATGGTAAGGGTGAAAAGGTGAGGTAAGAGCTTACCGCGTATTCCGTGAGGCATACGGCATTGAAAACCCCGCCGGGAGCAAGGCCAAATAGAGGGCAATAGTTCTGTTTTAGCCGTAAGGCAAAAAACAGAGCGGGACAACTTCAGTCCTTATGCCCGGGTAGGCTGCATAGAGTAATTGTCATCATCCGTTATCGCGCTTACGCGTTATAGCGGAAACAGAATCCGGCTTATACACCGGCGTTGTTTTGTACTTCCTCTGACAAGTAAGTGAACGAAGCCAAAAGCTAAAAGCCAAAAAAGTGTTGGACAAGTGTTGGCTGGAAGTTTTTGGCTTTTTTTTGTGAATTAGTTTCTTGGCATGTAAATAAAATCTAATGGATGTGTAAATGTAT
>Ga0007794_10000559_pt1 | contig 11425 bp, 9 predicted proteins | sample CryBogmetaGMA5M_FD_60365 | JGI IMG/M metagenome (GOLD analysis project Ga0007794, IMG submission 60365) | Freshwater microbial communities from Crystal Bog, Wisconsin, USA - MA5M | ecosystem: Environmental > Aquatic > Freshwater > Lake | place: Crystal Bog, Wisconsin, USA | collected 2009-07-06
CCCATGTTTCAATCAGGCCACAAAAATCAGGTAGACAACAGCAGCCACACCCGTGATGGCCAGCGTCACGGCAACAAAGGTTTCGAGACGGGGTTTCGCCTCGGGGATGATGCCCTGGGCCAGCTGATGAAGATAGCGGCGATATCGCGCCAGGGCGGCCAGATTCAGGAACACGCCGAGTCCCACCAAGGAGACTCCAATCCAAAGTGAAACCCCGTGTCCCGACTGGTGCCCGATGTTCTGGGCGGCCGCCCACTCCCGCAGAAACATCCCGAAGCGCGCCACCACGAAGCCGAACCCCATTAGCGCGAGACCGGTGCGTATCCATGCCAGAAACGTGCGTTCCGCCGCCAGCGGTACCCGCGGGTCTTCATGAATGAGTGATTTTTTAGGGTCCATGTTGTCAGGGCGTTGCCATCGTGGCGGCCAGGATGTCGGCCGCATCAGCAGCTGGGCAGTGAACTTTCAAAAGGATGTTCCTGTCGTCGCGGGAGATCTCGCTCATGCCGGCCAGTTTGGCGAGGGGGCTTGTGTTGTCGCTCAGGTTCGCCGCGACCATGAGGCCATTCAGGACCTGGTGGATCTGGAGGGCGGAGTCGGACGAGACGGCCTTCAGCTGAACCTTGCCATCCACGATTCCCTTGTTTTCGGACAGTTGCAGGGTGGCTGCATCGGTGTTTTTCAGGATCATGGCCTTGAGGGGGTCCGCATCCGAGCCTGCGTAGCCCTTGGTGACGGCGGTGAAGAACGAGCCATCCCGGACGGTTTGCATGGGTAGGAAAACCGACTTGCCCGTCGCGAGGCTGGGTTTGGATCCGCCGAGAGTGGCCGTGGCATTGAGAATGGAGCTTTCGTCCGAGCCCAGGATCAGCAACCGAGTGGTGTAGAAGCAGGCCCACAAGGGTCGGTTGGTGGTCTTGTCGGTCCACGTCTGCAGGTTCATTTTTCCATAGGTCTTGGTCGTGTACTGCGGGTAGGTGCTGAACTGCCTGGTGATGGCCTGGGCATCGAGGGCCCCGTTGATCAAGGCGGTGCCGCGGTTTCCCGTGACTTCGCGGCCGTACAGGGTGAGACCGGAAATGTCCTTCAGTGGATCGACCCCCAGCAGGGATCGGTAATGGTTCAGCATGGTCTGAAAGGATTTTGCCCCCTTCCCGCCGTTCATCATGAGCCGGCAGGTCTGTGAGGGGGCAAACTGCTCCATGTCGAGATGAATCACCCACTTGGAATCTCCCGCCACCTGCGCCTTGGGCAGCGGGGAGGCTTGGAGGCTCAGCCCCGCCGTCAGAATGAGCGCGATGATGGGCTTTTTCATGATCACATCCCCGGATTCATGATGGGGAAATCACCCATGGTGGCTTTTTTTGAAGGCGGAACAAGCGCCTTGAACGGCGGGGCTTCGCGGAGGGGTTCGAAGCGGGGATCCTCGCGGAGGAGGCTGCGGGCGACTTCGCCGCCCGTTTCGACTGCCCGCTTGAGTGACGCAAAGGCGTCCTGAGGCTTGTTGAGGATCAGCTGCGTATAGGCGAGGTCGATCCAGCTCTTGAAGGCAGCGGGGTCGCGCATGAGGTATTTTTGCAGGGCATAGGCGCGCAGGTCCCACCGCTTGTTGGCCTCGAAGAACCGCGAGATGGCCAGACTGGCCTCGGGAGGAAGCGCCGGACTGTCAATGAGTCCCCGGGTCAAGCCCTGGAACTGCCCCTCCATGCCCAGTTTCAGGTAGATGCCAGCCAGTTCCATGGCATTGCCGAAATCCAGCTTGCCCTTGCCCATGCTCTCCTCGAGCTGCTTGCGCCGGGTGTTGTCCTGATTGGATGCCCGGACGGCTTGGAGGAAGTTGGCGGCGTTGCGGTTGTAGGGATCGAGCACCAGGTAGCCCTCCATGACCTTGGCGGCCTCCTCATAACGCTGCTGGCGCATGTAGAGATCGGACAGGCGGAAGCACGCCTCGGGGCTTTCGGGGCAGAGTTCGCGGGACTGCTTGAAGGCATACTCGGACTCGCCGATCAGGCCGCGTGCGGCGTAGAGTCCGGCGATGGCGGAACGCATCTTGGAGAAGGATTTCTTGGCGTCCGAATTGCGCAGGAATTCCTCGCGGGCCAGAAACTCCTTGCTCAGCTTGTCCCAGTACTGGCGGTCGCGCGCCACAATATCGGACCAGAGCTTCGGGTTCTCCTGGGGCGAGGGGACGGGATCCTTCTCGATTTTCATGATCACGCCATAGGGCGTCATGAAGGCGTACATCCAGGGGATGACGTAGCTTTCCTCGATGTAGAACGCGTGCTTGTCCTTGTTCCGGTCAAAGATCCAGCGGGCGAGGATGCCGTTGATGGTCATGACGCCGCCGACGCCCTGGACACTGACGCGCCCGTTCTCGATCTTGATGTCGGCGCTGGCCGGGATTTTTCCGGTCTGCACATCCCTGACATATTCCTGGAAGGCCCGGTTGTTGTCCTCGCCGCTGGGGATGTAGATCGGCTGGACCGGGTAGGTGTGGTCACGATGAAGCAGTTTCTGGAACGGGCCGTCATTCTTGGGCCGCGAGTAATCGTAATGGTCGCGGATATAACTCATGTAGGTGTTGTCGGCCAGGGCGTTCTGCGTGATGATATAGACATCAGAACGATCAAAGTCCTTGTCGCGGAACCGGTCCTTGGGCGCCACGCGGCTTTCGCAGAAGATCATGTAGGTAGGGACGAAGCGGCCCGGATCGGTGCCGCCGTAAAGGACGGCGTCCTTCTCCATGTCCGGGTAGCCATTGCCCGGCTTGAACATCAGGTATCCGAAGAGATATCCGAAATCGTGGCCGCGCAGGTTGCAGAGCGAAAGGTTCTGCTTGTAGGTCACCAGGGGGATGGCCAGCAGGGCGACGCAGGCGATGCGGACCAGCCAGCCGCCGAGGACCTTCTGTTTCCAGGCGATCAGGCTGAAGAGCACCGCGATGCCGTAGCTGATGAGCATGGCGTAGAAACCATGGGCGGGCGCGAAGAACTTGATGTTGATCTCCTGATCCTGCCGGTCAAGCTTCGGGTTGATGATGGTCAGGAGTCCGAGGCTGGTGATCAGGAAGGCTGTCCAGACGAAGAGCATCCACGAGCGCCCGCGAGGTTTGCATTGGAACCAGACGTACAGGATGACAATCGGTGTGATCGTTCCCAGCAGTGTCAGGGGCAGGGAGTACTGGTTGACCATGGCCTCGAGGAAAAGTTTGATCTTGATGAAGAACTCGATGCTGAAGAAGCTGGCGGCGTTGAGCTTTTCGTACTGGCCGCGTGTCACGGCGTGAACGAACCCTTCCTTGGTGGCTGCGTAGCCCCAGTTCATGGGGGGATTGGTCCAGGCTGCGAAAGGCATGTAGACATAGACGGAGACGCCAGCCATCAGCATTCCGGCCGCAGTCAGTGCCCGCCGGGGTTGCCACCAGCCGGTATTGACGGCCATGATCATGCCGATCAACCCGAGACCACCGCAGACGGCACCCAGCCCAAGGGTATAGACGTCGATGCTAATGAGGGGCAGTGTGATTTTGCTGGAGAATATGGTTCCGCCGTGAGGAATGGTCAGCCAGGCCCAGATGATAAGCCCCACCATGAAGCTGATGCAACTCGCGATGCCCAGCTCAAAGAAGTTGAACTGACTGCGCATAAACAGCCCGAACTTGTCCTGCGTCTTGGGTTTATTTTGAAGGGTGGCCATGAACTGGTCGAGCCCGATCAGGAAGATGCCCGCGGCGAAGGGGACGGCCATGACGGCGATGGTCTGATGGTTGGAGAGGCTCAGCCCGAAGATCAGCAGCATGGCGTAGAGGAATCCGCGGCGGTGGGGCTGGATCATCCAGGCAAAGAAGATGCAACTGGTGAGGACAAACGAGAAGACGTTCAGCACGCGCATTTCCGAAACGCAGGCCCAGAGCCAGACGCCGCGGTTGAATCCGAAGAGCAGGGCGCAGGAGGCGCCGATGAAGAGGGCCATCCAGTGCTGCAGGCGTTCATCAACCGAATCCCCCCACGGCAGGGAGTGCAGCAACAGGCGCAGGCTGCGGGTCATGATGATGGTCATGAGGCCGACGGTCAGGGCCCCGGTGACGACCGACATCAAGCCCATACGCCAGGCGGGATTTCCGAAGGGGATGATGAAATGGCTCCAAAGATAACCCATGAGCGCCCACAGCGGGTATCCCGGGGGATGGGGGACGCCGAACGAGAAGGCGCCGGTCACGAGTTCGCCTGAGTCCTGCAATGTGACTTCAGGGGCCATGTAATAGAAGAACACCAGTCCGGAGATCAGGGTTGTGAACAGTGCGGCCAGCCAGTCCTCGGGCTTGAAGAAGTGGCGCGGACTCTCGGTCGGCTCCATCAGCATGTCTGCATCCGGCGAATCCGGAGTTTTGCCCCTGGTTGGTTCAATGATAGTTGATGCCATCAGAATCCTCTCCCTGCAAATGATTGATCGTCACGAATAAACGCCAAACAATAGCAGGTGTGCCGGAATTTGACGATACTTTATACAGGGGGTAAAAAAAATGCGGGAACCAGCCTTTCGACTGATTCCCGCATCAGGAATTATCCTTGCAGACGACTAGCGACGTCCGCCGCCACCGCCGCCGAAGCCGCCACGGCTACCACGGTCGCCGCCGGGGCCGCCACGGCCACCGCGATCGCCACCACGGCCGCCACCGCCGCCGAAGCCGCCACGGCTACCACCACGGTCGCCGCCGCCGAACCCGCCGCCGCCACCGCCAACGCGGGGGGCCGGGGGACGCGCTTCGTTCACGATCATGGCGCGACCTTCCAGGTCCTGGCCGTTCGTGGCCGCAATCGCCGCCGCCGCTTCCGCATCGGTGCTCATCTCGACGAAGCCGAAGCCCTTGCCGCGACCGGTCATCCGGTCGATGATCACGTCAGCCGAGTCCACCTTGCCATGCGCGGAGAACACCTGTGCAAGTGTTTCACTCGTGACGCCGTAACTCAGATTGCCAACATACAGTTTCTTACCCATCTTCGATCTCCCTTTGGAGTACTCACGGATCCGTTATTTTGCTTTCTGGCTCCTATCGAAAGGGGTCCAACCTGGACCCATTTAAGGAGGAAGATCGAAATTCGTCGGGCTCTCTGGTTGCTTTAGGCAACACTGGCCGGCTCCTTCGTCAACCAACTTTTGCGAAATACTACAAGATTCCCCTATGAAAGTATAGCAACATGATATTTTTTATTATTTAAGAAAGGCCGAAATGGCGGCGTTATCGAAGCGGGGAATTTCGGGGTGGATCGATCCTGAGGTGTCGGTGGGACGGGTGAGAGTTTTCAGAAGGGCGTCAATCGCCGTCCCGGCATCAGCCTTGGGATGAACGGCCAGATACTGTGCGATCACATGGGCCGTATAGGCCGCGGCAATGGAGCTGCCGCCATACATTCCGGGCGGACCCTTGAATCCCACCGGCAAAGTTGCAAAACCCGGGGCTGCAAATTTGACGAAAGACCCGTAATTGGACTGGTTCCAGACATTCCCGTCAGGCGTAAGCGCTGCAACAGCAATAACATCCGGAAGGGCCGCAGGATAAAAAGGCCGGCCGGTGGGTTCGTTGCCGGCGGCGGCAACCAGAACGGCCCCCTGTTGCCGCGCATAGGCGATGGCATCGTTGAGGAATCCGCTGTCCGTTTCAGAGCCCCAGCTCATGCTGACAACCTTGGCTCCCTGCTCGAGCGAGAAGATCATGCTTTGCATCAGCGAAAATCCCGAGGTCAGCCCCTGGGCGTCCATCGTGCGGATGGGAATGATGGGAACCGAGGCGGTGCTGCCGGAGTCTGTGCCCGCCGGGCTGACTGCCCCGGCGGCGATGAAGGCCATCTGGGTTCCGTGCCCGAGGGGGTCGGAGATGGCCAGCCAGGGGGCCGTGGCGTCAAGCGAGGTGACCACTGCATTCTCCAGCGCGGCATTCGGCGTAAATCCGGTGTCAAGGATTGCCACCGCCGCTCCCGTGCTCGCCGAGACCGTCCGCGGTGAATTGCCCGGGGCCGAATCCCCGGATCGCACGGGGGTGATCGACCGGTAGACCTGGTTGGGTTCTGACCGGAGCACCAGCGGATCTTTGGCAAAGTCGTTCAGGATGTCGGCCAGATTGGAGCCCGGGGGGAGGCGGAGCCGGTAGATGCCCAGTGCGGGAATGCCGTCCATCGCCATGGCGCCGTGTTTCAGCAGCAGGGCCCTGAATTGTTCACGCGTAACGCCGGCCCGCAGGCGGAGCAGGATCTCGTTCTTGAGGCAGACGATGGAATTGGTTTGAGAGGTCTTTGTTTGCGCCACATCGGGGGGCGGGGCGGGGCGCGCGATGAGCGGGCGGCGGTCTCCGGGTTTGTAGACCAGCACTTCCGACAGGCGCTTCATCTTGCCCGCCGGTCCATCGAGGGTCTGCCAGCTCAGGGCATAGTCGCAGTCAGCCAGAAGCCGCTTGATGCCTTCGCCGATCTCTCGGTCCTCGAAGTTGGCCGTGATCAGCGGATTGATCCGGTCGTCCATCCCCACCCGCACCCCGGATTCCTGGAGCTGTGCCAGAATCTCGCTGAGCGGAGCCTGGTTGGCGTGGATGCTCAAGGTGTCCGCGGCCATGCGGACCTCAAGGGCGGGGAGGGTCCCTGCGGAAAATCCCAGCGACAGCCAACAAAAGACGATTCGAATGGGCTGTGACCAACGCATTCGTCCCTTGTATCACAAAGTCGCGGGGGGTGTAAACTCAGGCCACGTCGGTCGCCACCTGCTTCAGGGCCTGGAGGTCGAGCGCCTGGGCGAAGTCGGCGTCACAGTTGGCTATCACGGAGCGGATCTGGTTCGCGTCTGAACCCGCCGCCCGTATGGCCTCAACCTCGTCGGGCATCAAATCCACCTTGGTGCCGTTGTCTTTAACCAGCGAGCAGATTCCGGTTTCGGGGCACAATTCAATCGTTAGCTTTTCCATGGGGTCTCCTCTCATCATTCCTTTCATAATGATACAATAATAGTGTCATTACAAGCGGAATCTTACAGCCCGCCCGAGTCCTCTCCCCGTTCCCCTCTATATCGCCGCCTCAGCCGAGCAGTGTGGCGGTGGCTTTCAGGAGGTCGGCGGGTGAGTTGGAGGGAACGAACTTGTTCACGTTGACGAACTTGTCGCCCGGCTTGTTGATGCCGCTGGCGTCATAGAGGATGATGGAGATGCCCCGGGCGGTGGTGTAGTCGGCGAGGCTGGCGGCGATGGCGCTACCCGTGGTTCCGGCGAGCAGGGATTTGAGCAGGATCACGGCGGGCGTATGGTTCTGGAGGGTTTCCGCAAGGCTGTGGCTCTCGGTAATCGTGAGGGTCTCGTACCCCGCGATGGTGAATGAGGTTTTCAGGCGCATGTTCAGGATGGGATCATCCTCGAGGATCAGGACGATGCGGCGCTGTTTGGGGTTCGTGGGTGCCTCGGGTTTGACGACCTTGCGGGTCTTGAGGAGGATCCGTTTGACTTCCGTGAGCAGTTGGGCCGGATCGCTGGCCTTTGACAGGAAGCCCTCCACGGAGGTGGTTTGGAAGAACTGCTCCATGTTGGACCGCGCGGTGAAGATCAGGATGGGGAAGCGGGGTTTTCCGTCGGGGCCCGAGAGTTTTTTCAGGAGAGCCAACCCGGTCATGCCGGGCATACTGATGTCCAGGATGATCAGATCAGGCGGCTGGATCCTCAATAACTGGAGGGCCTCGTCGCCGCTGCGGGCGGTACTCACCTCATAGCCCTCAAGCCTCAGCTGATCCCCCACAACCAGGAGCAGGTTGGGTTCATCGTCAATGAGCAATATTCGTGCGGTGGTCATGGTTTGGTCTCCTTGTTGGATGCCGTCTGGAAAACAGTCATGCCGAGTAATGCGTTTTCGATGGTTTCCGTCAGCTCCGAGGAATTCCATGGCTTGGGGAGGGTGGGAATGGAGAAACGGGAGAGCACGTCGGACGTGCTTTCGTCCAAAGTGGCACCCGTGATCGCGATGATGGGAATGTAGCGGATGCTCGGGGACCCGCGCAAGGTGAGGATGACGGTGGTGCCGTGAACATCCTCGAGGATCAGGTCGAGGAGGATGAGGTCGGGTCGGCTCGCTTCTGCCGTAAGGATGGCTTCCTGACCGCTATCCACCGTAATGACGCGATAGCCGAGGTTGGTCAGGTGGAGTCTCAGCAGGTTTTGAATGGCCTGGTCATTATCAGCCACCAGGATGGTCGGGGCGGGAGCGAGGGGCAGGGTCAGGCTGATTTCCGTTCCTTTCTCCCGTCCCGGCGGGGGGCTTGACACGGTGAGGCTTCCGCCGTGGAGGGTGATAATCTCCTTTGAGATGGCGAGCCCGAGGCCGGAGCCGGAGGCATGGTTGCTGGCCCGGAAATAACGCTGGGCCACGCGGCTCACGGCGTCCGCGGGGATGCCGATTCCGTCGTCCGTCACGGTGATACGGGCGAATGCCTGTTCCGCCTCGGGGGAGGTGGAGATCGTGACTGTGCCGCCCGGGGGGGTGAACTTGATGGCATTGCCGAGGATATTCTGAAGCACCCGCTGGATCATGTTGGGGTCACAGTGTACGAAGGGGGTGCGGGGGTCGAGGGAGGCCGTCATGCTGATACCGGCGGCGTCCGTCTGGGGGCGAAGGGTTTCCATGCATCGCGTGACCAGGTGCCCGAGCGGGGTGGTGATGCGGGCCAGGGTCAGGGACTGGTTGTCCAGCTTGCCGAGGTCCAGGATGTCGTTAATGGTGCTGACCAGGCGCTGGCACTCGCTGTCGAACAATTTCAGGTAGCGGACGGCATGGTTGGGGAGGGGCCCGGCGATTCCCTTGAGGAGATTCCGGATGCCGTACATCATGGAGGTCAGGGGGGTCTTGAGTTCGTGGGAGACATTGGCCACGAACTCCGACTTGGCCTGGTTGTTCTGCTCCAGGCGGATGACGGCCGAGCGCAGTTCGTCCTCGATCTGTTTGCGCTCCGTGAAGTCATGAAAGATGCTGAGGAGATATTTTGTTCCACTGAGGAGGATGGGACGGGTACTGATGAGGATGTTCCGGATCTCGCCGGAGCGGGTGCGGTGGAGGGTTTCAAATACCTCGGCGCCCTCATTCAGGACCCGCTTGATGTGCTGGCTGCACTGGTCCGGGGTTTCCCGCGCCTCGATGTCGCTGAGGGACATCTTCTGGAATTCCTCGCGGGAGTAACCGAGCTGACGGCAGGCCTGGGTGTTGAATTCGATGAAGGCGCCGGTCGGGATGGCCATGAGGGTGATGGCGTCCATGGCCTCCTCGAAGATGATGCGATAGCGCTCCTCGGCTTCCCGGAGCTGGCGTTCGATGGTTTCACGCTGGTCGATCTCCTGCTGGAGGGCGGTGATGGCATCGCACAGTTCGGCGGTTCGAGCCTCGACGCGTTTCTCAAGGTTGTCGCGGGCCGCGCGCAATTCGCTTTCCAGCCGGGTGCGGTGCAGGGCGTGGCGGATGACACGCTCGAGCATATCGGGGGCATATTTCCCCTTTACCAGGTAATCGGCGGCACCCGCCTCGATGGCGGCATTGTCGATGCCCCCCGTATCCGTCGCGGTCATCATGATCATGGCGGCCTTGCTGCCGAGCTGCAGGGCGGTCTGGATCAGGTCAAGCCCGTTCCGCTCGTCCAGCGTGTAATCGATGAGGCAGACATCATAGCCGCCGGAGTGAATGCGAAGGAGGGCATCCTGGTAGGTTGCCGACCAATCCGTGACGAAGGCCGAAAGGGTGCTGTGGGCCAGCTGCTCGCGGACAAGCCGCGCATCGCTCTCGCAATCATCGACGATTAACACTTTGACGGTTTCCATGCTCAATTCGGGCCTACTTTTGAATATCACTGAATACCTGATAGCTCAATAAATCCGGACGGCGGTGAAATCAAGAACAAAGCGGAGGGAGAACGCCGGGTTTTATTTTTTTCGGCATTTTTTTGTTTTGACCTCTATCGGTCTCGCTCTATACTGCCTCGACTGTCGTTAAGGGTTCTTGGGTCCGGGTTCTTGCTGAGGAGCTCCTTATGAAAACCGGTTGCATGGCTGGAAAGATCATGGTTTGCGTCGCACTGGCTTTGGTGCTGGGCGAGGGGGGGGCGATGGCGCAAGCGCGCCCGGGCAAGGGCATTCCCGTCAATGCGGGCAAGAGTGGTGCGGGTGGCGGTATTGTCCGGATCCGTCAGCTGACAGGGGTTGGTCCCCGAGCCCTCATGAAGAGTCCGGATTCCTCCGGTAACCGTCACGGGATTCCTCGTGAATGGGTTGAACTGGGTGTCCAGTTTGAGTCCGAGCCGGACTGGATGGATGAACTCTCGGTGCAGTTTTTTGTCTTGTTGAAGAGTCGCGAGACCGGCGAACTTACCCTGCTCAAGGGGGGCGTGAATTATGTGGATGTGGCGCGCGGACGGGGGCACCTTGGCTGTGCCTATGTTCGCCCGGCTGCCCTGACCCGGTATGGCGACGTGCTGGGCGTGGCGGTGGAGTTCACAGCGAAGGGTGAAGTGGTAGCCTCGCTCTCGGAGGGAAAGCTCGGTCCAGGCAAGCCGTTGCCTCAGGATTGGTGGAAAAACGAGAAACTGGTCCCCAAGGAAGGGTATGTCGTGGATAAATCAAAAACCCCGTTTGCCCTTGTCAATTTTGATGACTATGAGGCTCTGAAGTAGGTCGCTATGTTTGGATCAGACCGCATTCTGGCGTTGGATATCGGGAACAGCAAGCTGGTGATTGCTGAATTCCGGGTCATTAACTCGAAGAGCCTGGAGCTGGTCAACTATTCGGTGTCCCCCCTGGGGTTCGACCCGGAAACGACCATGGATCCCTCGGCGTACATTGTCGCCGGGATCCGTGAAGCGATGCGCAACAGCGGCATCCGTCCGGGTGCCGTGGCGGTTTCCGTGTCGGGTCAGATGGTCTTTCCCCGTTATGTAAAACTGCCTCCGGTGACGTCCGACAAGATTCCCCAGATCGTCAAGTACGAGGCCCAGCAGAATGTGCCCTTCCCGATGGACGAAGTGGTGTGGGACTACCAGCTGGTGGGGCAGGAGTCCGGTGAGCTGAGCGTCCTGCTCGTGGCGGTAAAGGGCGAATTGGTCAAGAACCTGACCGATTGCGTCGAGGCGGCCGGGCTGGATCCCGTTCTGGTCGATGTTTCGCCCCTGGCCCTTTACAACGCCGTGCGCTACAACTATTCCGACCTGCCGGGATGCACGATGATCCTGGATATGGGCGCCCGCTCCACCAATGTGGTGTTTGTCGAGGGCACGAAGATTTTCAGCCGCAGCATTCCGGTTGCCGGCATGGCCATCACCAAGGATGTGATGAAGGAGTTCGAGCTGTCCTTTGAGGAGGCTGAGCAGCTCAAGGTGGCCCACGCGTTTGTGGGCTTCGGCGGGGTGTACGAGGGGCATG
>Ga0007794_10000563_pt1 | contig 11399 bp, 12 predicted proteins | sample CryBogmetaGMA5M_FD_60365 | JGI IMG/M metagenome (GOLD analysis project Ga0007794, IMG submission 60365) | Freshwater microbial communities from Crystal Bog, Wisconsin, USA - MA5M | ecosystem: Environmental > Aquatic > Freshwater > Lake | place: Crystal Bog, Wisconsin, USA | collected 2009-07-06
TGGTATCTGTTTAATTTTTATAATATTTTATTAATACTACTGAATAGACGCTTTGAGTAGAGATCAGGGTGTCTGAATTTAGAGAAGTAAAAATGAACGAAGAAATATCAAGAATTTCCTGGAAAGATTTTTCAAAAGAGAAAATTCATAAGCCTATTAATACTGACATGAGTGCCTTAGCCCCTGGATTTATTAAAAAAAATAAACGCTTTCGTTCTTTCAAGAGATTAATTTCCCCTATAAAAGGCAAAGGTGCAGATCCTTATCAATGGTTTTCTGATATTTATAATGATCTTCATTCAAAATATGCGCCAGAAGTAGAAGATTTGGAGATATATAAAAACGCTATTCGCTTAACAGAAGAAAGGTGTGGATATTTTTTTATCGAAAATATGCTGTAATTTTATTGATCCAACGCGAGCGGATTAAGCCAGGTCGGGCACATGCTTTTTGTACTCGTTCCCAAGCTCCAGCTCTCATCGTTATACACAAGTATTCAAGTAACCGTCATACTCGCCGGGAAGCGGGTATCCAGTGCCAGGGATGGTAATTTTAAATACGTCCATGTAGCCTGGATTCCGGCAATCCATGCCGGAATGACGAGCTTTCTGACATTTGTGTATAACGATGAGAGCTCCAGCTTGGGAACCAGAAGAACAGTCAAAAATGAATGGTTTTGAGAAAATATCTCACAAATACTGCTTACATAAAAATCGTATTACTCTACAGCCAAAACCGGAATAGCGGCCAACAGCTTTTTGGTATAGGCATGTTCAGGTTGTGTCAGTACTTGCTCTACATTGCCGTGTTCTACAATTTTGCCTTGATACATCACGGCAACTTCATCGGCTATTTCTGCAACCACGCCCAGGTCATGTGTGATAAATAAATAGCTTAAGCCTTTTTCCTGTTGCAAGGTTTTGAGTAATTGAATAATTTGCGCTTGCACGGAGACATCCAGCGCACTGGTCGGTTCATCACAGACAATGAGCTTGGGATTAACTGCCAAGGCGCGGGCTATACCTATCCGTTGCCGCTGACCGCCGGAAAATTCATGCGGATAACGTAATGCTGAATCAATTGGCAAATCGACTTGCTGCAATAATTGTTTTACGCGGGCCTTGCGCTCGGCAGAGCTGATTTTGGGATGTAAGGCACGGATGCCTTCGGCGATGATGTCGCCGACCAACATTCTGGGATTCATTGAGGAAAAAGGGTCTTGAAAAACAATCTGGATATTGGCGCGTTGTTGTCTCAAGGTTTCGCCGGTTAAGGCATTAAGATGGATACCATCCAGGGTAACCTGTCCACTGCCTCCCGGGATCAGGTTTAACAAACTTTTGCCCAAGGTGGTTTTACCACAACCGGATTCACCGACCAGCGCCAGTGTTTTGCCTTGCTGGATAGTAAAACTCACACCATCGACGGCGCGTACATAATCAACGATACGTTTAAAAAGACCTTTGCGAATCGGGTAGTAACAATAAAAGTCGTTAACCTGCAATAAGGGCGGTTTTTCTTGGGGAATGTGTGCCAAACAGCTTTGCATGGAAGGCAAGGCTTTCAGTAACTTACGGGTATAAGGATGTTGGGGTTGATTGAAAATGCTTTTGGTTAATCCGGTTTCGACAATTTTACCTTGCTGCATCACGGCAACGCAGTCTGCCATAGTCGATACCAGCGCCAAATCATGGCTAATCAACCATAATGCCATGCCGGTTTGTTGCTGGATGTTTTTCAGTAACGCCAATATTTGCGCCTGAATGGTGACATCCAGCGAGGTGGTGGGTTCATCGGCAATCAACAAATCCGGTTGACCTGCCAAGGCAATGGCAATCATCACTCGTTGTCGTTGGCCGCCGGAAAGTTGATGGGGATAGTCTTTAAGCCGCTGCTCCGGTTCGGGTATTTCAACTTGCTGTAATAATTGCAGTACCCGTTCTTTGACTACTTTTTTGGATAAAGAGAAATGGATTTTTATGACTTCTTCGATTTGGCTGCCAATGGTCATCACCGGATTTAGCGAGGACATAGGGTCTTGAAAAATCAAACCGATACGTCTGCCGCGAATTTTGCACAGTTCAAATTCTGCCCGTTTTATCAGGTTATCGCCTTGCAAATTAATGGCATGGGCTTTGATCCGGGCATTGTTGGGCAATAATCTGAGTACGGATAAGGCGGTGATGGATTTTCCGGAGCCGGATTCACCGACCAAGGCAAAGGTTTCACCGGGATAAATTGCAAAGCTGATATCATCAACAACCATCTGTTGATGATTGAAAGTAACACTAAGGTTTTCAACAGAGAGTAGTGGGATATTCATAGCCTGAGTTCGATATAAGAAAATGGACATAATGTAGGGGCAAACCCTTGCGGTTGCCCTGTTGCGAATGGGGCAGCCGCAAGAGATTTGCCCCTACGAGTGGTAAAGCTCTAAAACAAGCCGGTTATCTTGCCGTCATTATCAATATCAATTCTTTCTGCGGCGGGTACTTTGGGTAAACCGGGCATGGTCATGATGTCGCCGGCAATGGCAACAATAAATCCTGCGCCATTGGCCAGTTTGACTTCCCGAATTTCTACAGTATGTCCGGAAGGTGCGCCTTTGGCATTGGGGTTGGTTGAAAATGACATTTGCGTTTTTGCCATACAAATCGGAAATTTTCCGTAATCGGCATCCCATTCGTCAAGCTGGGCTTTTACTTTGGCATTGGCAGTTACGTTGGATGCACCATATAGCTTGGTAGCAATTGTTTCAATTTTTTCCCACAAGCTGAGGTTTTCATCATAAACGTAAGTAAACTCAGGTTCATGGTCGTCAACAACATTAATAACCGCTTGTGCCAGCGTTTCTGCACCGGCACCACCGGTTGCCCAATGCGTTGAAACGATGCAGGTTGCACCTAAGTCGGCACATTTTTGTTGCAGCAAAGCGACTTCGGCTTCAGTATCAAAGGTAAAATGGTTGATGCACACCACACAAGGCAGGCCATAATGCCGGGTAATGTTGTGGTAATGACGTTCAAGATTAACAAAACCTTGCTCCAGTGCCGCCAGATTTTTGGTGTTTAAATCTTCTTTGGCGACGTTGCCATGAAATTTAAGTGCTCTAATGGTGGCAACCAAAACCACAGCCGAGGGTTTTAATCCTGACATGCGACATTTAATATCAATAAACTTTTCAGCGCCCAAATCAGCTCCAAAACCGGCTTCGGTCACGACATAATCAGCCAGTTTTAACGCGGTTTTGGTGGCTGTTACGGTGTTGCAACCGTGTGCAATATTGGCAAACGGGCCGCCATGAATAATAGCGATGTTGTTTTCCAGTGTTTGTACCAGATTGGGTTTGATGGCATCTTTTAATAAAGCGGCCATGGCACCTTGCGCATTTAAATCGCGTGCATAAACAGGAGTCACTCTGTCGGATTTATAGCCGATGACAATGCGACCCAGACGTTCTTTAAGGTCAGCGCGACCGGTAGCCAGGCAAAGTATCGCCATCACTTCAGAAGCGACCACAATGTCGTAACCGTCTTCACGCAAGTAGCCGTTTGCAGGGCCACCCATGCCAACAATGATGTTACGCAGGGCACGGTCATTCATATCAACCACCCGTTTCCACTGAATGCGTCTGGGGTCAATATCCAGCGCGTTACCGTGATTGATATGGTTGTCTATCAACGCCGATAACAGATTATGCGCCACGCCGACCGCATGAAAGTCACCGGTAAAGTGCAGGTTAATGTCTTCCATCGGCACAACTTGTGAGTGACCGCCGCCCGCCGCGCCGCCTTTTACGCCAAAACAGGGACCCAAGGAAGGTTCGCGCAGGCAGATGATGGTTTTCTTATCCAGTCGGTTCATGGCATCACCCAAACCGACTGTCGTGGTTGTCTTGCCTTCGCCCGCAGGTGTTGGACTAATGGCGGTTACCAGAATCAGTTTGCCGTCTTTTTTGTCGGTCAGGCTGTTGATGTATTCCAGTGATATTTTGGCTTTGTAATGACCGAAGGGGTCAAGGTGTTCGGCCTCTATGCCGTACTGTTCTTTTGCCAAACCGATGATCGGTCGCATCGTGGCTTGTTGGGCGATTTCTATATCTGACATGTTTTATTTAAAGTTAATAATTGATAGGAGTTTAATGCAATCCAGGAATGTCAATTGTCGGCGGCTAGTTACGTCCAAGTAAGCGCCCATCTAATTCGCGGTAAGCAGGGAACGCCGAGTCAAAACTTAGTAAACGAGCATCATAAAGCAATGCGGTCGCAATAATAATTCTATCTTGTGGGTCTTTGTGATGTTCAGGCAAAGTAACTGCCCGGATTCCGATTTGAGCAGTTACAGGCAAAATTTGAATGTCTGTATTGTGCTCTATTTGGCTAAACCAGTGCTCAAAAGGCATATTTAAATCAATGCGGCCGTGACCGACTAACCAAGCCATTTCAAAGCATGAAATGGCTGATATACTCACTTCATCCGCTTCTTCAATTAAGGCAATAGTTTCCGTTGATAATTTTCCCTGTATTTGATTGACCCACCAATGCCAAATATGAGTATCCAATACAATCATTCACATCCCCAGTCGGCAGCTGAAGTGGAGGACATGACATCTCCCAATTCTTTTACTTGTCCGGCAAATTGGATGGGCGGTGTACGACGTTTTTTAGCTGTTTTGGGCGCAGTCTCATCAAGTGTCATTATCAAAATTTCTACCCGCTGGTGGGCAAATGACGCAGGTAGATCAATAACAAGATGCGGCGTGTCCAGCGTTTGGATGGTACGTTGAATTTGCATGGTTGCATTTCTCGCGTAAATGTAAATGTATTTGGTTGCGGCTAGACCACTAATTAATCCAACCTCGCCATAATTTCATTACTGATATTCGCCTTGTAATAAACAGCCTTGTCGGGCGTGCTGTTTAAATCCGACAATTCCATGGTCTAAAATGTCAGGCAACGAAAAGAATTTGCCTGACCTACCCAAATCAACTATAAACCGGAAACCGCGCACAAAGATTGCTGACTTTTTCCCTTACATTAGCACTGACTTCCTCGTCGTCGATATTTTCCATGACGTCACACATCAGGTTGGCGATTTCGATCATTTCTGCTTCCCTAAAGCCGCGTGTGGTTGGCGCTGGTGTACCGACACGAATACCGCTGGTGACAAAAGGTGATTGCGGGTCGTTAGGCACGGCATTTTTGTTGACGGTAATATGGGCTTTGCCAAGTGCGGCATCTGCTGCTTTACCGGTGATGCCTTTGGGAATAAGAGATACCAGCATCAAATGATTGTCGGTGCCGTCTGAAACCACATTAAAGCCGCGCTCGATAAAAACGGTGGCCATGGCTTGGGCGTTTTTAATCACTTGTTGCTGATAAACGCGAAACTCAGGTTGCATCGCTTCTTTAAAAGCAACCGCTTTGGCCGCAATAACGTGCATGGAAGGGCCGCCTTGTATGCCCGGAAAAATATTTGAATCGATTTTTTTCTCGATTTCAGGATTGCTTTTGCACAAAATAAGACCACCGCGCGGGCCGCGTAAGGATTTATGCGTGGTACTGGTTACAACGTCAGCAAAAGGGACAGGGTTAGGATATAAACCAGCAGCGATTAAACCGGCGACGTGCGCCATATCGACCACAAAATAAGCGCCCACTTTATCGGCAATGTCGCGGAATCGTTGCCAATCCCAAACGCGTGAGTATGCAGAAAAGCCCGCAATAATCATTTTTGGTTTATGTTCCAGTGCCAAGGCTTCAACTTGTTCGTAATCAATTTCACCGGTTTCAGGGTTTAAACCGTATTGAACAGCGTTGTAAATTTTGCCCGAGAAATTGGGTTTGGCGCCGTGTGTCAAGTGACCGCCGTCAGCCAGGCTTAAGCCCAGAATGGTATCGCCCGGTTGAATCAATGCCATGAAGACGGCCATGTTGGCCTGAGAGCCTGAGTGTGCCTGTACGTTGGCGTAATCAGCACCAAATAACGCTTTGGCGCGGTCGATGGCTAATTGCTCAACTTTATCAACAAATTCACAACCACCATAATAACGTTTGCCGGGATAACCTTCGGCATATTTATTGGTTAACTGAGAGCCTTGTGCTTCCATTACGCGTGGACTTGCGTAATTTTCCGAGGCGATCAGTTCAATGTGATCTTCCTGGCGATTACGTTCTTCTTCCATTGCTTGGAACAGATCATCATCAAAACCGGCTATGGACATAGATTTTTTAAACATGGTGTTTCCTGATTAAGAGGTGTGTATTTGAGTAGGTATAGGGTGAATAAGTAATACTTGCAGGTCAGCTACATTGGTTCCGGTCGCACCGGTATTCAGTAAATCCTGTGAGCTTTTTAAGGCCGTGTAAGAATCGTTATTGTCCAGCATGGCAAGCGGATCTATGCCCGCATGGCTCATGCGCTTTAGGGTGTCTTGGTCAGCGATGCCTCCGGCGGCATCCGTTGGGCCATCACGACCATCAGTACCGCCGCTAAGAAATGTCCAATGGCCGGTTAAGCCGTGTTGCTCTGCGGCAATAGCAAAAGCCAGCACCATTTCCTGGTTACGGCCACCGCGTCCTTTGCCTTTTAAAGTAACTGTGGTTTCGCCACCCGCCAACAAGGCAACGGGTTTTTCAATGCCGTTGGCGATTAAGTTTTTTGCATAACTGACCCATTTTTCAGCTGCCTGTCTGGCTTCGCCGCAAAGATGCGCATCGTACAACCGGGTTTGGTAGCCAAAATTTTGCGCTGTTTTTAGTGTTGCCTTGACGCTAATGGCGTTGCTGCCCACTATAGTATGGCCGGTATTTTTAAAAACAGGATCGCCAGGCTTGGGTGTTTCAGGCGCTTTGCCCAGCCTGCCTTGTTCCAAATACTGTTGAACCTTGGCGGGTACTTTATCCCAATTATTTTTGGATTTAAAAACGGCAATCGCATCGTTGTATGTGCTGGGGTCAGCAACTGTTGGGCCGCTGGCAATGGTGCTTAAGTCATCGCCCAATACATCCGATAAAATTAGTGCATGCAAGTCCGCAGGGACTGCCAGTCGTGCCAAGCCGCCGCCTTTTAACAGGGACAAATGTTTGCGTACACAATTAATCTGGTTGATAGTTGCGCCACTAGCCAGCAGCAAATCAGTAGTAGCAATCTTTTCTGCCAGCGAAATTGCATCGGCAGGATAGGGAATAAGTGCTGAACCACCGCCACTGACTAATACCAAAACCAGTTCATTGGCTTGCGCGAGACTGATTAAGGCAGCGCACTTAAGGGCGGCATTGAGGCCGGCTTCATCAGGCAGTGGATGCGCAGCGCCGATAACCTCAATAGCATCAAGCGTTGTTACGTTTTCGTAATTAGTAACGGCAAGGCTGCCAACTGCCAGCAAATGAGCAGGGATGATTTCTTGAGCCGCTTTTGCCATGGCACAAGCGGCTTTGCCAAATGCGATAAGATGGACTTTTGACCAGTGACCGGTGCGCTTTTGGGTTTTATCGTTCAAATCCAACAGAAATTCCAGCTGTTGACCATCAGTAAACAAACAGTTTTTAACCGCTTGATAAGGGTCAGCCGCAGTGACGCCTGCCATAAAAATACTTAAAGCATCATTTCTTGATGATAAAGCTGTAGGGATTTCTGAATGGCTCATTGAGACGGTTATTAACTAAGCCATTGCTTTGGCCAGGGCAAAGATGTTTTCAGCATCCAGAACCTGTTTGTTGTCTTCAAATAATTGGGCAATACAGGCACGGTGTAACGCCAGTTTTAAAGAACCAAAACCAATCGCGCCCCAGATAATTTTACCGTGGCGCAGAGTGCCTTTATCCATCATGTCGGTACCACCAATGCCTAAAGGGGGCGTGGCATTGGCATCGGCTATCATTTCAAGCGTGCTGTTATCTTGCCATTGTTCAGTGGACAGCAGTTCAACACCTGCGGCACCGGTTGCCAAAACAATAGCCGCATTTTCAATGGCGTTGGCTCTGGCCTCATTATCAAATGCTTCGATAGGGGTTATGTCAACGCCAAATCGTAGTTTCATGTTGTTGCACGCTGCTACAGCACGTTCCATTTTACGGGCCGTTAAGGATACGATGGCACCTTCTTGAGCCAGCATGGCGGCTGCACGCTGCCCTACCGGGCCGGTACCCGCCAATACCACCGCTCTTTTACCGACAAGCACGCCGCTGGATGCCAATTTGGCAACAGCGGCGGCGGCAGTTGTGTTGCTGCCGTTACTATCCAGCATGACGGACACTTGAAAGCCTGGAAAAAAACAGTTTTGTACGGCAGCAAATAATTTTTGACCGGCAAGCATATCGCTGCCGCCAACAAAAATAGCGGTATTTTTTTTATCTTTGGGTGCACGGGTAAAAATAGCACCTTCTACCAATGCCGTGACGTTTTCCGGCATCAATCCGCCATGCCCGATAACATGATCGGCACCGCCATCATAGCCTACAACCGTGTCGAAAACGGAGGGGTGCGTGTCTGTATCGAATTGGAATAGCAGTTTTTTCATTAACTTACCCGTATGTATGCGTTAATGTGATGATTTTGAGCCGTATTATACCCGATAAAAAAAACTGTGCCGTGATTAAGCGGCAAGATTAATGGGTGTTTTTACTATGAAAGGAATGATACGATTGCATATATTGTCAGCTATTCTTTCGCCGGCAAAAATAAAACGGTGAAATGAGGCGGCTTGTTATTAAGCCATAATGATTAACGATTGTTAATGGGGCTTTATAAAATAAGTTCTTATCCATGATAAAACTAAAAGGAAAACAAATGAAAACACCCGTTCATATTGCAGTTACCGGCGCGGCAGGGCAAATTAGTTATTCGTTGCTGTTTCGTTTGGCGGCAGGTTCTTTGCTAGGCCCGGATCAGCCCATTGTCTTGCATTTACTGGAAATCGCACCGGCAATGAATGCCTTGCAGGGTGTCGTGATGGAGTTGAATGATTGCGCCAATCCCTTGTTGCATAGAATTGAAATAACAGACGATCCACTGGTGGCATTTAAAAATGTTGATTATGCTTTTCTGGTGGGAGCGCGTCCAAGAGGACCTGGAATGGAGCGCAAAGATTTACTGGAAGTTAATGCGGAGATTTTTTCGGTACAAGGGAAGGCATTAAATGCAGTGGCCAGTAGAGATGTCAAGGTATTGGTAACCGGGAATCCTGCCAATACCAATGCCTTGATTGCTTTAAAAAATGCGCCGGATTTAAGTCCTGAGAATTTTTCGGCAATGAGCCGGTTGGATCATAATCGGGCGATAAGTCAGTTAGCTGAAAAATGTGGCGTTTTGACCACGGATATAAAAAACATGATTGTCTGGGGTAATCATTCGGCAACCCAATATCCTGATTTGCATCATGCCAAGGTAAAGGGGCAAGATGCCTTGTCGTTGGTTGATAAAAAATGGTTTGTTAATGACTTTATTCCTACGGTTCAGCAACGTGGCTCCGTTGTTATTAAAGCCAGAGGCCAGTCCAGTGCTGCCTCTGCGGCTAATGCCGCTATTGATCAGATGAGAGATTGGACATTGGGTACCGAAGAGGGCGATTGGGTCAGTATGGGTGTAGTTTCTGATGGCAGTTATGGCATTGCCAAAGGCTTGATTTATTCATTTCCGGTAACAGTCGTTGACGGCAAAGCCAGTATTGTAAAAAATCTGGCTATTAATGACTTTAGCAAGCAACAGATGAAGCTGACTGAAACCGAGTTAAAAGAAGAAAGGGATGCAGTTAAGCATTTGTTTTAATGGTGTGACGCGTGGTTTTATTGATCTGTTTTAATGAGTTCTAAAATAGCTTGACGGTACTGTAGTTCAGTCATTGAAAAATAAGAAAGGGCAGGCTTATGGCTTATTCAATACCACGCGATGTTTTTGTTTTACTGGAAGCGGCGTTTAATCAGGATCGGGAAAAAGCGGAAGTGTTCGCTAAAGCAATTGAAGGCTCTATTCAAGCTTATGAAAACCAGCGTGTCATGGATAAAAGAGAGTCACTTAAGGCAAACTTGGACAATGAATTGCCTACAGAATTAGCGACCAAGGAATTTGTTCGAGCGGAAATTAATGGGGTTCGTGCCGAAATCAGTGAAGTTCGTGCCGAGATTAGTCAGGTTCGTGCCGAGATTAGTGAGATCCGTGCCGAGCTTAAGCAAAATGCCTTGTTGTTAAAAATCTTGATCGGTATTGCCGTTTTTGGCTTGACGTTATTTAACCCTGCGTTCGTCAAATTGGTTGAGCTGGTTATTAAATAACCAGCGCTTTCAGACTTTATTGATTACGCCGGGTAGTGGCGTGAATCAAGAAAATCAGCAGGCTTAATAAGTGCAATAGCATTAGCTTTATTGCACCCTATCGCCTGCCTAATATTGTTTAGACTTTAAACAACCCGATCACCCGGTTCTTCACCGGCAAAAAATGCCGCAATATTGGCTAATACGCGATTACCCATTGCGACACGCGTTTCTTCTGTTGCACTGCCTAAATGAGGTAACAGAGCCACGTTGTCCAGTTCCAAAAAGCCTGGGTCAATAGTCGGTTCACCCTCGAAAACGTCTAAACCGGCACCGGCAATCCAGCCTTCTGTTAAGGCTTTAATCAGGGCTTTGCTGTCAACGACATCACCCCGCGCCGTATTGATTAAATGAGCCGATGGACGCATCAGTTTCAGGCGTTGTTCGTTGATTAAATGCCGGGTTGCCTCACCACCCGGACAGTGTAATGAAACGAAGTTGGCTTCTGATAATAATTCTTCAACGGTTTCGCAACGCGTGGCTTGCAAATCATCAATGATGTTTTGCGCGGGTTGTGAGGGGGCATAAAACAGAATTTTCATACCGAAGCCATGGTGTGCTTTTTTTGCCATTGCCTGCGCTATGCGACCAAAGCCTATCAATCCCAAGGTTTTACCGGTTACTTTTTGTCCCAGTAACTGAGTGGGTTTCCAGCCAGTCCATTGTCGATTGTGTATCAGACGCTCGCCTTCAGAGGCGCGTCGTGCCGACATTAACAGCAATAACATGGCAATGTCGGCGGTACAATCCGTTAACACATGTGGCGTGTTGGTAACCACCAATCCTTGTGCTTTGGCCGTATTGATATCGATATTGTTATAACCGACACCAAAATTGCCAATAATTTTGGCGCGTTTGCCGTCAACGTTAAGTATGTCAGCAGTGATTAAATCGGTGACGGTGGGCAATAAAGCATCCGCCGTTTGCAGGGCTTTTTTAAGTTCATCCGCCGTCATGGGGATGTCGGATTCGTTTAGTTGTACATCATAAAGTGCTTTTAACTGTGCCTCGACTTCAGCAGGCCATTTTCGAGTAACGATGACTTTAGGTTTGCTCATTGAATAGTCTCCACAGAATAGGGTGATGGAT
>Ga0007794_10000564_pt1 | contig 11396 bp, 8 predicted proteins | sample CryBogmetaGMA5M_FD_60365 | JGI IMG/M metagenome (GOLD analysis project Ga0007794, IMG submission 60365) | Freshwater microbial communities from Crystal Bog, Wisconsin, USA - MA5M | ecosystem: Environmental > Aquatic > Freshwater > Lake | place: Crystal Bog, Wisconsin, USA | collected 2009-07-06
TTGTTGAATCAAAGCCCTGAAACTCCGAACCTGCTTGATACCTTAGGAACAGGTAAGAATGTATTCACTGAACTGATGTTAACAAACAAATCCGGCAAACCCTGCCTTATAAACTCTAACTACTCCCCTGTCTTTGATGATAAGAATAATCTTGTTAGCATTTTAAGACTCGATAGTTGTTTTTGCGGTAACCAGATGCTCGAGCAGGAACTGAAACAAAGCAAGGAAAACTTTGAACTCTTCTTTAATACTGTAGATGAATATCTGTTCGTTCTCGACAACAAAGGGAATATACTCCACGTTAATAAGTCTGTTGTTAACAGACTCGGATACCAGGAAGAAGAACTTATTGGGAAGTCAGTGCTTTTTGTACATCCCGAAGACAGAAGAACAGAAGCAGTAGAAACAGTTGCAAAGATGCTGACAGGTGATACCAGGGCCTGTTTCGTTCCTCTGCAGACAAAAGGCGGCGAACTTATATCTGTTGAAACGTACGTTTCAATGGGAGAATGGAACGGTGCACCTGCAATTTACGGAGTGAGCAAGGATATTACTTTATTAAAGCAGTCTGAAGAGAAATTCTCTACGGCATTCCACAGAAACGTTGCGGCAATGGCTGTCACTTCCATTGAGGACAATAAATTCATTGACGTTAACGAGGCATTCCTTGAATTGATGGGATATGAGATGGAAGAGGTTATCGGGAATACTGCGGCATCTGTTGGTGCTTTCAAAGACCCTGAACTGCGGCAGAAAGCTGTGGAAGAGATTCTCAGCAAAGGTTTCTTTAAGAATTTTGAAGTGGTGATTGTAACAAAGTCGGGTGAGGAAAAAGTGGGACTGTTCTCAGGTGAAGTTATTTACATAGGGGAAGAAAAACTGTTACTGACTGAGTGTATTGATATTACTGCAAGGAAGAATGTAGAAATGATTGTACGTGAAAGTGAGGAAAACCTCAGACTCCTTAACTCAGAAAAAGATAAGTTCTTCTCTGTTATTGCTCACGACCTGCGAAGCCCGTTCACTGCTTTGCTTGGACTGACAGATTTGATGGTGAAAGGAATTAATACATACTCAATCCCGGAATTACAGAAGATGTCAGAGAAACTTAGTTCTTCTGCTCAGAAATTGTACGGCCTTCTTTCTAACCTCCTTGAATGGTCTATGATGCAAAGAAACTTATCCACATACAATCCCGTTAGTTTTTCATTAAACAAAAGCATCAGTGATTGTATCACAAACGAGAAACACCTTATCAGCGGAAAAGAGATTCTGCTTGAAACAGACATAGACAAAAGTCTTACTGTTTTTGCGGATATGCATATGATAGAATCAACAATCAGAAACCTTTTAACTAATGCAGTGAAGTTCACGAATAGGAATGGCAGTATTAAGATTTCAGCAAAAGAGACGACCGATAACATGGTAAAGGTATGTGTTTGTGACAGCGGAATAGGTATAAACAATGATATGCTTGAAAGTATCTTCAGGTTAAATTCTGATTTTCAGAGACCGGGTACCGAAAAAGAACCAAGCACAGGGCTCGGACTTCTGCTCTGCAAAGATTTTGTTGAAAAGAACAACGGAAAGATATGGGCTGAAAGCGACGGGAAAACAGGAAGCAGATTCTTCTTCACACTTATGAAAGAACAAAACCTGAACTAAGTCCCGTTTAACCATTTATTTTTCAATTACATATTTGCCTGCCTTTGCGTAAATTACCTGACAATAAATATATACTTTGGTATCAGTAAACATTATTTGCAAGAACGAAGAAAAGAACGTAGAGGATTGCCTGAAAAGTGTACTATGGGCAGATGAGATTGTAGTTGTCGACGGCGAAAGCAACGATAACACGGTTGAAATTGCTAAAAGATACACAGACAAGGTATTCACCAATAAATGGGAAGGTTTTGCGAAGCAAAGGAGTTTTGCACTCGCCAAATCAACCAAGGACTGGGTGCTTGTTCTTGATGCAGATGAAAGGTGCTCCCCAGAATTAAAGGATGAAATACTTTCAAGCCTGAAGTCTAACGACCTTGTTTTTAAGGGTTTTAAACTTCCAAGACGAAACTTCTTTCTTGGTAAATGGATTAAGCACGGTGGGTGGTATCCAGGGTACCAGTTCAGGCTTTTCAGAAGGGATTGTACTACTGTATCCGACAGACTTGTTCACGAGGGATACGTTATTGATGGCGAAATCGGGACTATGAAAAGCGATATTATTCATTATACGGTTCAGTCTGTTTCCGAATTTATGTCCAAAGTTAACGGGTATTCCACGCTACAGGCAGAAGAAAAAAGGTACCGAAGAGTTGTTAAGTTCAGGGATATATTGTTCAGACCATTAGCGGCATTTTACATACAGTTTTTAATCAGAAGAGGGTTCAGGGACGGCATACACGGATTAATGGTAGCAAACTTTGACGTTATTACCAATATGCTTACTTACATGAAAATCTGGGAATTACAGAATAAGGAAAAGAATTGAAAATATACATAAGAATAATCCGCTATATCAAGAAGTACAATAAGTATATTTATTACTCGATAGTAATGTCGCTTCTCTTTTCGATATTCAGTGCCCTGTCAATTTACTTAACCATACCACTGCTGAAAACATTATTCACAGGCGGACAACAGACAGATATTCCTGCACCGGGTAACATAACAGGTTTCTATCAGAGCATTCAGAAAGTATTTGAAGAGTATATTCTGAGCGGTTCAAAAGAATCCGCTATACTCAAGATTTCACTTCTTGTACTGGTAGCATTCCTGCTGAAGAACGTAACAGGATTTTTCCAGTCAGTGTTTATGCAGTACGTTGAGAAAGGTGTACTGAGGGACATCAGGTACGAGATGTATGAGAAGGTTAATAAACTTTCCATAAGGTATTTCACACAGGAAAAGACAGGCAACCTGATTTCAAGAATGACCAACGATATTAATGCTATACAGTCAGGAATCTCGGCTGCGTTTTCGAACCTTATAAAAGACCCGCTTTTAATATTAATATATTTAATACTTTCATTATCTATAAGCTGGCAGATGACACTGATGTCGTTTGCAGTGTTTCCTGTAACTATTCTGATAGTAGCAAAGATTGGTTCGTCACTCCGCAGAAGAAGCCAGAGAGTGCAGGAGAAACTATCTGAGATACTGTCTGTGATTAATGAGACTATATACGGTGCAAAGATTATACGTTCTTTTAAGGCAGAGAAATACAGGAATAATGTATTCAGACAGGAAAACGATAAGCACTATGGTTTGCTGATGAAGACATCCATCACGAGTGAACTTGCCTCCCCTATCACTGAGTTTCTTACAATACTTGCGGGTGTGGTAATCATCTGGTTCGGAGGAAGAGAGATTTTAATTTATAATACTCTGAGACCCGAAGAGTTTCTCGGATTTCTGTTCATACTGTTTCAACTGGTAGTTCCAATTAAGAACCTTTCCACTGTGTCCAACAGGATACAGGAATCGGCAGCATCAGGTCAAAGGATATTTGAAATACTCGACTATCCCGTAGAAGTGAACGAGTCTGCTAATGCAGTGCCGTTCACCACATTCAGGAACTCAATAGAAATAAAAGCCGCTTCATTCTACTACGACAAAGATAATTATATATTAAAAGACATAAACCTGAAGATTAACAAAACGGAAATACTTGCTGTCGTAGGGCCTTCGGGTTCAGGCAAATCAACCTTTGTAGATTTAATCGCAAGGTTTTACGATGTTACCTCGGGAGAGATTTTAATAGACGGAATAAACATAAAAGATATAAAGGTTGAAGACTTCAGAAGTCTGATAGGTATTGTTCCGCAGGAGACAATATTATTCAATGACACTGTCAGGAACAATATCGTGTTCGGACTGGAGAATGTAACAGATGAACAACTTTTATCTGCTGCAAAGAATGCTAACGCACTCGAGTTCATAGATAATCTTCAACAGGGGTTTGATTCGGTTGTCGGCGAAAGAGGATTGAAACTTTCAGGCGGACAGAAACAGAGAATCGCAATAGCAAGAGCACTACTGAGGAACCCTCAGATACTGATACTTGATGAAGCCACATCATCACTCGATACTGAGTCTGAGAGCATCGTACAGGCTGCAATAGACAACCTGATGGTGAACAGGACATCCATAGTTATAGCACACAGACTTTCAACGATAAAGAATGCCAATAAGATAATTGTGATTGATGAGAACAGGATAGTTCAGTGCGGTATGCATGAGGAATTGATAGTTGACAATAAAGGACTGTACAAGAAACTTTACGAGATACAGTTTAAACCTACAGAGGAATAAGATTGAGAATATACAGTAAAAAGATAGACCTTAATAACATAATCGCATTTTTCATCATTCTGCAGATGGCGACCATAGGTTTCTTTATGGCACTTTCATCTGTCTCACTTGCAACCTGGGTGGTACTCTGGGGATATAAACTCTACAGGGAAAAGGACGCATCTTCTTTCAGACTACTTTTTAAAGAGTATAAATATGTATTAATAACTATCACGGCCTTTGTATTTATAGAACTACTTTCAAGAATATTTGCAGTATTCCCTGACGAAGCAGTTGTAGGTATTAAAAGATATTTACTTTTATTAGTGTTCTTTGCAAATCCCGGAATTATCAAATCCAGAGAGACTATTCTGAAATACCTGACGATAATACTCGCAGTCTTTTCACTGCTTTCCTGTGTAGAACTTTATAAGTTTGCAATTAATTTAACTGCTAACTTACTCACGGCCAGTTTTGCAGAGATAAGAATTGATTACTTCACTTATCCCATCACAAACGGTGAGATGAAAATGCTGCTGCTGATGACGACACTTCCGTTCTTAATCACAAAGAAAACTTACAACGTAAAGAAGAAATATCTCGCAATTACATTAATACCTATAATACTTTCGCTGTTCCTTACGCAATCAAGGAATGTATATTTAGCCGTATTTGTATCACTGGTTATTTATGGTGTCTTCAGGAACTGGAAGTTCCTCGTTTCGTTTATACTGTTTATAAGCATCGTCTGGGTTGTTTCTCCTGTATCAGTAAAGGAAAGAACTAAGAGCATATTCGATGCAAACCATCCGAGTAATAAATCAAGGCTGGTTATGTGGGGCGTGGGTGTGCAGGTATTTAAAGACCACCCTGTATTAGGTGTAGGCGACAACGAGATAACCAAAGTTTATAAGCTTTATAAGACACCTGAATTTCACGGAGAGGGTTCGCACTTTCACAGTAATTTAGTGATGATACTCGTGACTACAGGTATTGCTGGTTTAATATTCTATTTGTTGTTCTGGATTTCACTGTTTTACTATTCTATAAGGGATTTCAGGAATGCCACTGATGAATTTGACAGGACATTATTATGGGGAATAATTTTATCTATGATTTCTTTCCATATTTCAGGTATTTTTGAATGGAATTTCGGTGACTGGGAAGTTGCCACATTATTATTCTATTTTATATCATTAGTTTTCGTATTAAAAAATATTAACTTAAATAAGATTAAAAACGATGGACAAAGACAAATCCTCTGAACTTTTTGTAGCACTCGTATATTCCCTGCAGATGCAGGCAATGATGAATCTCGGAAAGATTAAAAACCCTATGACCGAAGTCATAGAAAAGAACCTTGAAGCAGCTTCTGTATCGATAGATATGGTTGATATGCTTTTGAACAAAGCTAAAGAAGGTTTCACTGAAGAAGAAACAAAAGTACTCGAACATATAGTTTCTGACCTCAGATTAAACTACGTTAATGAATCCGGTAAAGAACTGGATAAGGAATAATTATGATATTCGGGATTATAGGAAATAAAGGCAAGAAAGGGATTGATAAAGTACTAAAGACAATCATCAAGTACTTTAGCGACAAGAATATCCCCTTTTATATAGATTCAGATTTGAAGGAAGAACTCCGTCCTTTGAACCTGAAGCACAATTTATTTCCTATAGATTCCCTGATTAAGAAATCTGATATAATCGTATCAATCGGTGGAGACGGTACATTTCTTAATTCTACAAGACACATCAATGATTCAAACAAACCTATAATAGGAATTAACCTTGGTACTCTCGGATTTATGTCGGATGTTATGCCGTCTGAGATTAAGACTTTCTTTAACGATGTAATAAAGGGAAAATACAAGACTATAGATTTATGTCTTACGAAGTGTACAGTGAATAAGAAGTATGTATTCAGTGCATTGAATGAGATTGTAATAGACAAGTGTGATTCCATAAAGATGGTTGAACTTGGGATATTTTACAATAAGGAATTTGTCGGAAGGTTTTATGCAGATGGTGTGCTGGTTTCAACACCAACAGGCTCCACAGGCTATTCGCTTAGTTCAGGCGGACCAATCATAACTCCGTTCAGTAAAGTATTTATAATCACTCCTATCTGCCCGCATTCGCTTAATTTCAGACCTGTTATTGTTCCTGATTCAGGTACGATAATGATTAAATCTTACAACAAAGAGAAAGTGAGAATAACACCTGACGGGTTTAATGGAATAATCAGAAAAGCACCGCTTGAAATTATAATTGAAAAGACTGAGTATTCTTTAAAAGCAATAAAGAAACATAACTGGTCTTTCTTTAATACGCTGAATGAAAAATTGCTCTGGGGTGAAGATATAAGGAAAGGTAAGAGATAAGATTAATAAGGTATTCCGTCAGCCGCAGGCGGTTTGGTTTTGCCCACAAATCCAATCAGAACAAGTATAGTAATAAGGTAAGGAAGCATCTGTACAAACTGGGACGGTATTCCCGAACCTGAAATCTGTAGTGCTATTTCAAGACTCTCAAAGAATGCAAACATCAGACACGCGAAGAATATATTCATAGGTTTCCATTTACCTATTATCATAGCAGCAATTGCAATGTATCCCCTGCCTGCAACCATACCGTCACTGAACGAACCCTGATTTGATGCAAGCCATATTCCACCCAGCGATGCTAACAATCCGCAGATAATCACTCCGCCTGATTTATACAGTCTGACTTTTATACCGAGTGTTTCTGCTGCTTCGGGATTTTCTCCTACCGAACGCAGACGCAAACCGAAACGTGTTTTAAACAGTACTGTCTGAGAAATAAACACAAGCAGCAATGCAAAGATGATGATTGAATCCCCCGTTAAATCGCCAATCATCGGAATTGATTTTAAGAACGGAAGTCTTGGGATATGCGGATACCCGGGTGTATTGCTCGAACTATGGAAGAATAAAAGCATTAAGAACTTGGCAAGCCCTGCCATTAAAAGGTTAAACCCTACACCGATAACGATTTGATTTATCTTTAACTTTATCGTAAACAAGGAAAAGAAAAGACTGAATAAAATGCCGATTATTAATCCTCCAATTAATCCTAAATATGGGTTCTGTGTTGCTATGGTTATGGCAGCATAAGAGAAAGCAGAAATAATCATAAACCCTTCAATTGCGATGTTCACAACTCCGCTTCTTTCTGAGAAGGTTGCTGCACTTGCTCCAAGATAATACGGCGTGAACATCCTGAAGACCTGCATGAAGAATGAATATGTGATTATGCTCTCTAACATTTATTTCTCTTTCAGATAATATATTTTAATGATACGGTCAAACGATAGAATTGAAAGAATAACCAATGCCTGAAACACAAGCATAATTTCTTTTGGTACTAATGTATTCACCGACAGCCCGCCGTAGTCCATTATTCCAAACAGCAATGCAGTGAATATGATACCAATCGGATTGTTTTTTGCAAGCAGAGTAACAGCAATGGCAGTAAAACCGAGATTATTCGAGAAGCCATACTCATAGTATCCTTTGTAACCGAACACAAAGTTTAAACCGACTAATGAAGTTATGCCTGCTCCAATCATGAATGCTATTATAGTCATTTTATTAGTATTAATCCCAAGATACCTTGATGCTTTCGGGTTAAGCCCTACAGCACGCAGTTTGTACCCAAAACTTGTCTTGTAGAATATGAAATACGTCGCAGCTGCAAGAGCAATAGCAAAGAAGAATGTTAAGTTTGCAGATGAGCCTTCAAAGTAGTCTGAGAATACTGAAAGTTTGGGAATATTAATAACGTCAAGTATCTTTTCAGTCCTGACAGTGGACTTAACTGCAAGAAACTCTATCAGGAAATAATTAATCAGTGCAAGAGATATGAAGTTCATCATTATTGTTGTGATAACTTCACTCACACCTCTTTTTATCTTAATGTATGCAGGTATGAATCCCCAGAAAGCAGAAACAGCAAACCCTATAGCAACAGCAATAGGAAGTATAAATATTCCAAGATAATCATCGAACATGTAGGCCACAATACTCATTACGAAAACTCCAAGGTTTAACTGCCCCTCTGCACCGATGTTAAACAATGATGCCTGGAAACAGAATGCGAGTCCACATCCGCAGATGATGAGAGGAGTTGCTTTGAATATTGCCTGGCCGATTCCGTACCCTGTCCCGAATACTTCAGTTAACATCTTCTGCATAACCTCAAACGGGTCTTTACCTACAAGATAAAGAAATACAAAAAGAATAATAATCGTAGCTACAAGAGATATAGAAGTTGAGAGTATATTTGCCTTTACCTTCTTAGTCACTGTTAACTCCAATCATTGCCTTACCGATATTCTGCAGGACTCTGTTTCTCTTATCTGTACTTTCGTCAAATTCATTTCTTGTAAATTCTTTCCCTATTAAACCTTTATATATAATACCAATTTTATCCGATAGTTTTAACGCTTCATCAAGGTCTGATGTAACAAGCAATACTGCTTTACCTTTATTCCTTTGTTCAAGTATTATCTTATGTATATATGCTGTAGCATTTATGTCTACACCTCTTGTAGGATGGACAAATACCATAATGTTATTATCCAGTTCTATCTCTCTTCCAAAGATTACTTTCTGTTGATTCCCTCCCGATAAAGATTCAAGTGGTGCATTCAGCGCAGGAAGCCTGACATCGTATTTATCCACAACCGCTTTTGCAGTATCATAGATTTTGGAGGATGAAATGTATTTAGATTTATTATTCCTGAGCAAAACATTCTCGCCTGTATTAAACTCTTTGACCATTCCCTTTTCAAGCCTGTCATCAGGGACAAGAGAAATACCATCGTATTTCATTTGAATACTACCTGAAGATTTCCGTGTTATTCCTGCAATCAAATCAACTATTTCACTTTGTCCGTTTCCTTCAACACCGCATATCGAATAAATCTGACCGCCATACACAGATAAATTAACACCGTTTAAAGCAGAGGCCTTTTCATGCTTATACACAATATTATTAAGTTCAATGTATGGCTCTTCGCTTTTAACATCACCCCTGATATTCAAATCGATTACTGTCTCAAGTTCACCTACAATTTCCCTGCTGAGAACTGAAATATCCAAAGCATCACTTCCGACTTCGTAAACAACTTTCCCCTTCCTGAGAACAGTTACACTGTCTGATAACTCTTTAATCTCATTCAGTTTGTGTGTGATAAGTAATATCGTCTTTCCTTCTTCCTTGAACTTTCTTATAATCTTAAAGAACTCTTCAACTTCAATAGGAGAGAGTACTGCTGTGGGTTCATCGAATATCAGGATTTCGGACTTACGGTACAGGAGTTTAAGCAATTCAATCTTCTGCTTCTCACTGATGCTGATGTTGCAGACTTTTTCATCCAGATTTATACCAAGGTTATACTTCGCTATAATATCTATAAGCACTTTTCTGGACTTATTCAGATTAAGGAAACCATAGTCAGATTCTTCATCTCCAAGAACAATGTTTTCAAGAGCAGTAAAATCGTCTATCAGTTCGAAGTGCTGGTGCACCATACCGATATTATTCATTATTGCGTCTAAAGGATTTTTGAATGATACAGGATTACCGTTAATGTATATATGCCCCGAATCCTGTTTGTAAATACCGAACAGGATTTTCATCAGAGTAGTTTTACCTGCACCATTTTCCCCTATTAATGAGTGGACTGTATTGGGTAAAATAGAAAAAGTGATTTCCTCGTTAGCGAAGAAATCACCAAACTTTTTGCTGATGTTTTTAAATTCTATAATCGGGCTTGTGTTCAATCAGAAATCGACTCTTATTGTACCGAAGAAATAATTATCCTTTAATTTTCGTGAACTGTAGATTAAATCGTAGAAAGTAAACTGATATTCAAAGTCTATAAAGAACTGTCTTATAGGCTCGAATGTGAAGGCAAACATAAATACATCTTTATCAACCCTGTTTCCATCAAGGAACTGATTGGAACGTATAACATCACCGTCTCCCCTGTTAATATCACCGCCATAGTTTGCGATAAGAGTATCCCCGCTCATAACAATCTTGCTGGCAGTTCTCTGATGCTGGTAAGTTAAACTTGCATTTAAACGGTTATAGATGTTAGCAGCTAATTTAACAGCTATCTCATCAGAATTTGGAGACAGATGGTGACCTAATGGTAATGTCCAGTTTGTATACTGGCTTTTATTCGTTCTGTGAGTATAGACAAACGGGTCTAACTTAGTGTATTCAAGTGAAGCAGTCAGGTTCGGTATAGTAAATGCATCTGTCCACATAGCTCCAATCTGATAACCGAAACGGTTATCGTTACCGGGATTTCCATCCTTATTATTATCAAAGATAGTAGCAAAATTCAGGTCGTCAATTAACAGCGATGATTGAAATGATACGTTGGATATTGGCTGGTATTCGAAATCAAAACCCATCAGGGCATTGTTTTTATTCACAGGCTTGTTCTCACCCGCATTATAGTCAGCGGACCTGAGGAAACTTAAAGGATTCAGGTAAGTGAAATTAAAAGCATTGTCAGCTATAATCAAACTTTCCCAGAATCCGAAACGCAGTTTATTTGAAGCCCTGACATCTAATCTGTGTGTTGCGATGTTTTTATTAGCGATATCCCTGCCGAGTGAATCACCTTTTAAACTTCCATACAGGAATGAATATTTTATTGATTTATAAGCAAGGTCTAATTTAAGAAAACTGAATGGGACTGTATTTGTTGAGAGGAACAATTTATCTATGTATCCAAATCCGTAAGTCAGTGCTTCCTTACCTGCGATAATTGACAACCATTCATTTGGAGTACTGTATTTCAGATACCCTTCGTAAGTATCAAAATTGCTGTTCTCATAAGTAAATTTTGTATTAGCTTTAAACTTGGGGTTTGTAGCAATTGCAAAATCTATATCTTTCTGGTTACCTTTAATTTTCTGCCCGTTAGACATCCTTAAATAATACCCTACTGAATTAAATAATGTACCTCTGAATCGTGTACCAATCTCACCGAGAAGTATTGAATTATTCCCCAGAGAATCTCCCTTTGAACTTCTCTGCGAGACAAAACCTGTTGC
>Ga0007794_10000569_pt1 | contig 11375 bp, 8 predicted proteins | sample CryBogmetaGMA5M_FD_60365 | JGI IMG/M metagenome (GOLD analysis project Ga0007794, IMG submission 60365) | Freshwater microbial communities from Crystal Bog, Wisconsin, USA - MA5M | ecosystem: Environmental > Aquatic > Freshwater > Lake | place: Crystal Bog, Wisconsin, USA | collected 2009-07-06
GGGACATCCAGCCGGCATCGGGCGAGAAGTGTTCATATTCGGGATAATCGAAGCCGTGGAAAACGGCGTCTGTTCCCGAAGAAGCGCCGGCATCGCCGACGTGTTGCCCGGCACGCCGGAACTGGAGAACCGGCGCAGGGCCCGGCTCACCGCCACCGCCGCCGCGCTCCCTCTGCTCCTCCTGGAAGATATCAAAAGCGATTTCAACTTCCAGCAGCAGTTCCGGTGGCAGAATATCCTGCCACTCTGCCCGGAGATAGGCAACCTGGCCGGCCAGAGAATCGGGGGATGCCGTGATCGCCGCCATGAGGGCCTCGATCAGGGTGCATCCTTTCTCGGCAAGAACCGGCCCGTCCTTGAGGGAGAGATCGAAGGCCTGAATAATGTTCGTGTATTGTGATGATGACGCTAACGCCCGGTCATCAACCAGTTCGCGGAAGCTTTCGATTGCCGGGTTTACCGCCGCCAGCCGCAGCATAAGCATCTCCCGCAGCAGGCGGTGGGTGCGCAGCGGGCTGGTGAGACTCTCGGCCACCCAGCGGGTCGGTTCGGCATTCTCCTGCAGAACCGGCGCCGGCGGAAACAGCTCGACAAAACGCCGGGCCGTGGTTCGCAACCCTTCGCCTGCCGGATCGAATCCCCCCGCCTTCGCTGCGTTGGTCAGAAGAGAGGTGGCCGGAGCGTGGGCGACACCGTCAATAAGGTAGCGCAGAGCATTCTGAAGGGACGCGTACAGGTTCAGTTCGCCGGCATGGACAACCGCAGAACCGGGCGACCGGGTGCCGTTCAGCTTGAAAGCCAGCTGCCGGAAAAACTGTATCTGGGGAATTCCACGTTCTTTGATGCCGCTTGAAAGCGGTCCAAGGGCGAGCGAACGCCAGTGATGGGAGGAAATCTGAATATCGTACGGGAAGTAGGAATCGGTACCGCTCGGAGCTGTCATGATGTTTCCAGTCGCGGAATGCGGAGATGTCAGAAATTATTTATACATCGACACCGGGTTGATCAGGGCTGTTTTTTTGGCTGCGTTGTGGTGCCTTTAGCCGGGGCTTTGGTCTTTTTTGCACCTTTTTTACTTTTGCTCTTTTTGGTCGCTTTCCCTTTTTTGCCCTTGGTTATCTTGCGTGGTTCGGGGTTGAACTCGTCACGGATATTATTGAGGAGAACAGTGGTCTCTTCCATGGTCGGATCCGCTTTTTTCGCCGCTTCAAGGGTTTCTTTGGCCTCGCTCAGCCGGCCGCTTTTCATGTACAGGCGGCCAAGAGCGTTGAGTGCTCTGGCGTTGTCCGGCTTCAGTTCAATCGCTTTTTTATATGTGGCGATTGCGTTTTCATAATCCTTCTTGAAATCGTAAATAAGCCCCAGCTTGTAGTGGTTGACCGGATCAGCGGGGTTGAGTTCCACCGCCTCTTTGAGCAGCGTCGTGATTTCGTCGTACTGCTTGTTCTTCACGTAGATCGAGATGAGTGCGGTGCGCGCCTCATTATCGTCTTTATTGATTGTCAGCACTTTTTTGTAATGCAACACCGCTTTATCGTTATCCCCTTTTTGGGCATACAGGGCGGCGATTTCCCGGTTGGCATCCGCGTCATTCGGGCTATAGGAAAGTACTGAGTTGTATGAAGAAATTGCCAGGCCGGCTTCCTTGCTTTTGGCGAATATGCGGGCAAGTTTGAGGTGGATATCCGGGCTTTCGGGGCGCAGCTTGAGAAACTCCGAATACTGTTCCACCGCTTCCTGGAACAGGCTGCGGTTAAAGCGGATATCGCCCAGCCGCAAATGAGCTTCAGCACTGGCCGGGTTAACCTTGACCGCCCGTTTGTACGCGACTACCGCCTCGTCGACCTGGGATTTTTTCTCATGCAGAATACCAAGGTTGAGGTACACATCGCTGTTGGTGCTGTTGCGGTGTGCCGCTTCCCGATACGCCTCCATCGCCTCCGTATCTTTGCCCGCCGCCCGGTAAATGTGGCCAAGTTTTTCGTAGGAAAGCGTATTATCAGGGTGTTCCTTGATGGCAGCCTTGAGGTTTTCAATCTCCTTGTCAGCCCCACTCACAGTCGACGGGGCAGCAGACTTCTGGGCGGCCGGCGTGAGCTTGCTCTTCCCCCCCAGCAGTGAATGGTAGTCGGACAGCTTGATATCGCCCTTCTTTTCATAAATTACGGCCATCATCAGGTGAACATCACGGTTCTGGGGAGTTGCGGTCTCTGCGCGCTTCATCTGTTCGAGCGCCTTGTCAAGCTCGCCCCGCTGCACATATACCCCTGCGATGCCGATGTGCGCCTTGGCCGAAGCGGGATCGGCAGTCAGTGCTTTGCGATACTCCACCAGCGCTTTTTCAGGCTGGTTCATGGCGGTGTAGGTCTCGGCCAGGCCGATAAATATGGTAACATCACGGGTCAGGGTACGCCCCGCTTCATGGTAATGATACGCTGCCAGCGAATAAACTTTCTGAGCGGCCAGAATCCGCGCCAGCGCCTTATGGTAGAGCGGGCTTGGAGCCGTGGAAAGTCCACGCGTCAGTTCAACCGATGCCTCGTCATTCATCCCCTTCTGAGCATAGAGTAGCCCCATATTGCCGCTTGCGCGACCGAACGCGGGCTCTTTCAGCAGCGTGCGGCGATATTCCTCGATGGCATTGTCGGTGTTGCCGATCCGCTCCTGCTGGAGGGCATTGACAAAATGGCCCGCAGCACCATCGGGGCACTGGGTGATTATTTTTGCTTCAAGCAGACGCATCTCTGACTCATTGGTGATGCTATCCAGCGTCACTGCAGTTTCAAGGGCCTCTTTGCAGGGCTCTTTAGTGAAACCCCAGGTGAATCCTGTCAACAGGAGTGCGGCGCTCAACAGCAGCAGATATGTTTTCAGGATCTTCATAGCGGACGTTTCCTTGGTTTCTCTCGGTAGTGCGGCGGGATTATACACACCGGGCGGCAATATTTCAATTATTTAGGGCAAGAACATGATTATTAGCCGTCGCAAGTGACTGCTGCATCTCCCGAATGAGCCACCGGGAGCGGCATCAGGGAGATGTTGGTAGCGGGTGAAATTTTAACCAGATCCTTTTAGATCTTTTTTTTAGTGTGATATTCCGGAAAGTCGCGTGTTGTACGGTCAGTCGCTGCAGTTTGCCTCCCCTCCCGCAAGGGGCGGGGGGACTTATAAATGTTCCAGGGTACTTAGTAAGATGCAAATTGATTTTATCGCCCTGAAATAGTATCATCGCCCTCCCATAACTCTAATGAAGGATACGCCCCATAATGATTCGCACAATTCTCACCTATCCAAACCCACTCCTCAAAAAGAAATCCGCCCCGGTTGATAGTATTGACGATGCCACCCGGGAGCTTGCCCGGGACATGATAGAAACCATGTATGACGCGCCGGGGGTCGGCCTGGCAGCACCCCAGATCGGCGTCCTCCAGCGTGTCATCGTTATCGATATCGCGGGTAAAAATGAACCGCCTGAGCTTATTGTTGCCATTAACCCGATCATTGTACATGCCGAGGGAGAAGTCTACGAAGAAGAGGGCTGCCTTTCGGTACCGGACTACGCCGCCAACGTCAAACGGCATGCCAGCGTGACCGTCACGGCGCTCGTTCTCGACGGGACCGAGCGCACCTGGCAGGCGGAGGATCTCCTGGCAATCGCCTTTCAGCATGAGATTGACCATCTGGAGGGGATTCTGTTCGTCGACCACCTCTCAGCCCTCAAGCGCGAAATTTTCCAGCGCAAGGCCCGCAAGGCTGCCGAGGAAAAACGATGACCGGCTGGCGCACCATTTTCATGGGCACCCCCGACTTCGCCTGCCCGACCCTGCAGAAACTGATGGACCGGGGTGAAAACCTTGTGGCCGTTGTTACTCAGCCGGACCGCCCCAAGGGACGCGGACAGAAGTTAATGCCCCCCCCGGTCAAGGAACTGGCCGAAAAAAACGGTATACCGGTGCATCAGCCCCTCAAGGTGCGTGACCCGGAGTTTATCGAACTGATCCGGGGACTCCGGCCGGATGTCATTATCGTTGTTGCGTTCGGTCAGATCCTCCCTAAAGCGTTGCTGGATATCCCCTCCCACGGCTGTATCAACGTGCATGCTTCGCTGCTCCCCCGCTACCGGGGTGCCGCACCGCTCAACTGGTGCATTATCAACGGCGAGAGCGAAACCGGGGTCACAACCATGCTGATGGATGTCGGTCTCGACACCGGCGATATGCTGCTGACCCGGAAAACGGCGCTGGATGAAAACGAAGATATCACCTCACTCCATGACCGCATGGCGACCCTGGGGGCTGATCTGCTGGCGGAAACCCTCGACCGTCTCGAAGCCGGAAATATTGTGCCGCAGCCGCAGGATAACAGCGACAGCTGCTACGCTGCCATGCTCAAAAAGGAGGATGGCATCATCGACTGGCACTCCGACGCCCGCTCGGTTCACAACCGGGTGCGCGGTTTGGCGGTCTGGCCCGGCGCCTGCACCGTCATGGACAATCAGGTGTTGAAAATCTTCCGCACATTAGTAGGCAACGGCTCCGGAGCACCGGGGACCGTGCTCCAGGCGGCCAAAGGAACTTTTGAAGTAGCCTGTCTATCGGGCAGCCTTTTTTTGCAGGAGCTGCAGCTGGCCGGTAAAAAGCGCCTTGACTGCACCAGCTTTCTCTCCGGCTGCCCTGTTTCCGTAGGAACTGTTCTGGGAGACCCCCTGTTATGACCAAAAAAACCGAGACAATAACCGCTCCGCCGCGCAAACGGCTCTTTGTCACCCTGATGGGTGTCACCTGCCTGATTGTCGTTGCGGTCATCTTCCTGGCCTGGTGGATACCAAACCGGGGCCTGGCCAATATCCATCCCAATCTGCCGCATGTTGTCGGCATCATCATGATGGTGCTTTCCGGCATCGCCATACTCGGCACCGGCCTGCTGGTGCTGACCACCGCTCTCGGCAAGGATCTCGTGTTGACCCGCTTCATGCGGCTGGTGGTAATCAAGTTTTTACTGCCGGTGATTGAATTTGTGGGGAGGGTGATCGGGCTGGACAAGGACCGGATTCGTCAGTCATTCATCGCCATGAACAACAGTCTGGTAACATCCCAGCGCATGAAGATAAAGCCGGACCGGATTCTGGTGCTGCTGCCGCACTGCATCCAGCTGTCCGATTGCGAAATAAAGGTAACCGGTGATATTCATAAGTGTGTTCAGTGCGGGCGCTGCAGTATCAAGGGGTTGGTGGATATCGGTAAAAAATATTCCATCGATATTTCCGTAGCCACCGGCGGCACGCTGGCACGGAAGGTCATTGTGGAAAAACGGCCGAAACTGGTGCTGGCGGTGGCCTGCGAGCGGGATCTGACCTCGGGGATCAAGGACTGCTACCCGCTGCCGGTTATCGGCATTCTCAACGAGCGCCCCTTCGGCCCCTGCTTCAACACCTTTGTGGATGTGAACAAGATTGACGAGGCGCTTCACCTGGTGCTGGACAAATAGCCGGTCAAGGCTCCTCAACCACAAACAGCCGGTCAAACACATCCCGGATCTTCGCCGTCATCTCCTCATAGTCCGATATCAGAGACGCACCCGCATTCTTCAGCTTGGGGTCGTACCCCATGCGGCGGGCCAGCTTGTTCAGATAGATTCTCGTCCCGGAAAGGTCATTGGCCGAGTAGTCATGGATAATCCGGAGGCGGTTTTCCAGTTTGCGCAGGAACTTGTACCCGGTCAGCAGCGTCTGGGCGTGTCCTTCCGGCAGCAGTCCAAGCGAGTTGATCTCCCTGAGCGCCACCACCGTGCTGGGGGTGCGCAGTTCCGGAATTTTGTATCCCTCCCGCAGCTGCAGGTACTGAACGGCAAACTCCACATCCACCATCCCCCCCCGGCCGGTCTTGATATTGTAGCTCCCCTCCTTTTCCCGGGCCAGCTCGTTTTCCATGCGCATCCGCAGGCGTTGAATCTCCCGCCGCCCCTCATCATCCACGGTGCCGCCGTAAATCGTATGGCGGATAATATCGTCCAGCTGCCCGGCCAGCGCTTCATCACCCAGAACCACCCGCGCCTTGGTAAGCGCCTGCCGCTCCCAGATCTGGGCTTCTTTGCGGTGGTATTCCAGGAATGATTCCAGTGACGTCACCAGCGGCCCGGCATTGCCGGACGGCCGCAGCCGGGTGTCGATCTTGTAGACGTATCCTTCTCTGGTCTGCATGGTAAGGATGGAGATGATTTTCTGAGCCAGCTTGGCAAAATATTCGTGGTTGGAAATCTGCCTTTCCCCGTCCGTCGTCCCCTGGTGATCGTACACAAAGATGATGTCCAGATCCGAGTGGTAGTTCAGCTCTCCCCCTCCCAGTTTCCCCAGTGCGACGATCGCCAGATGCGCCTCGGCTCTCCCCCCTTCATACTCGCAGGTAGGTCTGCCGAAACGGCTCAGCTCCGTAACAGCAAGCCGGAAGGCCGCTTCAAGACAGATTTCGCCAAGCATACTGAGCTGGGTAGTAAGCTCCCCCTGCAGCAGCTGTCCATAAATATCGTTCAGGCCGATCCGGAGAAATTCCTCGTTGCGGTAGCGCCGCAGAATATCCAGATGATCCTCGTAATAGTCGCTTTGTTCCAGCAGCGTGTCCAACTCCTCCCGCATCGTCTCCTTCGCTTTGATCACGGTTGATCCGACACGGGACACCAGACTGTCCAGCAGCTCCGGATGGCTGATCAGGATTTTAGACAGGAATTCCGACATACCAAACAGCGACACCAGCAGCTTGATCGTCTGACGGTTTTCCGCCAGCAGGGCGTAATAGGAAGGACGGGTGGCGATAACCGCCATGAACCGCTCCAGATTGGTCAGCGCCAGATCCGGGTCCGGAGATTCGAACAACTCCTGGATCATGACCGGGCAGATTTTTTCCAGGATACGTCGGCACCGCTCGGTCAGATTCCCTTTAACCGGCCCCCGCCGGAGCGAAACCAGGTTGTCGTAGGCCCGGTCCACATCTTCAAAGTGCCGCTCCGCCAGCATATCCTTGACCAGATCAGGGTCCGCCTTGGGATCGAGAAGAAACAGTACCTGCGGATGAACCTCCTGCTCCAGCTTTTCATCGCGGGTATGGAAGAGGGTGCCGTAGATGAAGGAAACGTTGCTGCGATGCCCCTCCAGCACCTCGCTAAAACGCTCCAGCCCGGAGGAGCGCAGAAACCCGCTGCGCCGTGCCAGTGCCAGCATTTCCTCGTCCTTGGCAGGCAGGTTGTGGGTCTGCCGCTCCTGCACCACCTGAATACGGTGCTCCACGGAGCGAAGGAAGCGGTAGGCATCGCGCAGCTTGTCATGATCCTCCACCCCCAGCAGGTTCGCCGCCAGGAGCGTGTCCAGAGCGCGGAGAGAATTGCGCTCCCGCAGTTTCGGGTTCTTGCCTGCGTACACCAGCTGCAGGGCCTGAATGAAAAATTCTATTTCGCGAATCCCCCCCCGGCCGAGCTTGAGATTGATTTCCCCCTCACGGGAGCGGGCCAGCGAAGCATCAATTTTCTGCTTCATCTGCTTCATATCCTCGATCAGGTTGTAATCGAGATATTTGCGGTAGATAAACGGCTGCAAGGTCTTCAGGAGCTGCTCCCCCAGCGCCAGTGAACCGGCAACCGGCCGTGCCTTCAGCATGGCGGTGCGCTCCCACGACTGCCCCCAGGATTCGTAGTAGATCTCGGCCGAGCGGAGTGAAACCGCCATATCGCCCGATTTTCCTTCCGGCCTGAGCCCCACATCAACCCGGAACACAAAACCGTCCTCCGTCACCTGGGACAGGGCCTTACTGATCATCTCCCCCAGTTTATTGAAAAAGGCGTGAAGGGAAACAACCCCCTTCCGCCCCCCGGATCCGCTCTCTATGCCGGCTGTTTCGCCGTTGTCCGATTCGTAGAAGTAGATGATGTCAATATCGGAGGAGAAGTTCAGCTCCCGCCCCCCCAGCTTTCCCATACCGATCACGGTCATCTCCGCCTCAAGGGGGACACCGGTTTCTCCCAGCGCCAGCGGAACACCGTGGTCTCGTATCAGGCAGCGCCGGCAGACCTGGTAGGCCGCCTGCAGCGTTGACGAAGCAAGGTCGGCAAGTTCCGCCATAACCTCTTCAAGCGGTGCCAGAACATTCAGATCTCGCGCGGCAATACGCACGATTTCACGGCGTTTGAAACAGCGCAGCGCTTTCTGCAGTGCGGCGAAATCGGTTACTTCGCTGACAGCGGCCTGCACCGCTGCCTCCATATTATCCGCAGAGCGGGAGACATCGATGCCGTCTTCCAGAAACAGCCATGTCAGTGTTTCCGGGCTCTTATACATCAGGTTGACCAGAAAGGGGGATGACCCGCAGAGCAGAACGCACTGGGCCAGACGTTTTTTCCGCCCGGCCAGCCGGGTCAGATCTTTGGGGGGGACAACGCCGGAAAGCCGTTCAAACGAGTTGAGCGCCTGATCCGGTGACGGCGTCATCAGCGCATTGATGACAATGCGGTGCAGCGTTTCAGCGGTAAAATACTGGCGGAGCAGCAGAATATTTTCTGCCGTTCGGGCGCCGTACTGAAAACCGTGCCCCCCAAGAAAAAGCCCCAGCTCACGCAGTTGCTCCGCCGGGTCGGGCAGAGCCACGATACGGCTGAAATCGTGGGAAAACCGCTCAATATGCATATCAGGCTCCCGCCGCCTTGCGCAGACCGGCCCGGTAGTCACCGGAGACGATGCCGTTTTCGGTGATAATTGCGGTAATGTAACAGGCCGGCGTCACATCAAAAGCCGGGTTGCGGGTTCGAACTCCCTCCGGCGCAATAGCGATCCCCTTGATATGGGTGACTTCACTGGACGGGCGCTCTTCGATGGGGATTTTACTGCCGTCGGAGAGGCTCAGATCAAGGGTGGAAACCGGGGCTGCCACATAAAAGGGGATACCGTTTTCCTTGGCCAGCACCGCCACGGAATAGGTGCCGATCTTGTTGGCGGTGTCACCGTTGGCGGCAATCCGGTCGGCCCCGACGACGCAGCAGGTGATCTCGCCGCGGCTCATGAAAAAACCGGCCATGTTGTCGGTGATCAGCGTCACGGGGATACCATCCTTCATCAGTTCCCAGGAGGTCAGGCGCGCCCCCTGCAGCCAGGGGCGGGTCTCGTCGGCGAATACCTGAATTTTCTTGCCCGCTTCATGGGCTGCGCGGATAACACCCAGGGCGGTGCCATACCCCGCCGTGGCCAGCCCCCCCGCATTGCAGTGGGTCAGGACTGTCGCCCCTTCAGGAATCAGCGTGGCTCCCCACTTGCCGATATTTTTGCAGATGGTCAGATCCTCCTGCTCCACCCGGATCGCTTCCTTTTTCAGCGCCTCACGAATGGCATCAAGGCTGCCTGACCGGTTGGCCTCGGCAACCCGCTTCATCCGCTCCAGCCCCCAGAACAGGTTGACCGCCGTCGGGCGGGTACGCCCCAGCTCGTCGCAGACGTTACCCAGTTGGCGGAAAAACGATTCGTGAGTATCGGCAATGATGGCGCGCGCCCCCAGGGCAACCCCCATGGCAGCTGCCACACCGATGGCCGGCGCTCCCCGGATAATCATCCCCTTGATGGCATCGGCCACGGACTGAAAATCGGTATAGGTATTGTAGACCTCCTCCCCCGGCAGGAGGGTCTGATCCAGCATGATCACGGCGTCATCGCGCCATTCAATAGTACGGAAGGACATGGGGAACTCCTCAACTGGTAAAATCGTACTCCCGTTCAGGGAGGAGGCAGCAGATGTGCCACCCGGATTGGCGTACGATGCCATGATTTCTTGTTTTTCACAACTGTCATGTCAGTTTGTTGGGGGTGGAGAGGCGGGCAGCTGAAGGAAGGGTAGGTTGCATTCGGTTCCGGTCCCCATAAGAAATATGGGAAGTGTCACTAGTTATCTAGTTATCCGAAATTTACAGGAGGGGTTAGCCTTTAGCCCCTCCCCTTATTTAAGGGGAGGCTGGGAGGGGTTAGCCTTTTGGGTTAGCCTCTCCAAAACGCCATCCATTTCGCACAGCACCTCATTATTCCAAAAACGCATTACATCTATTCCATGTGAATCCAGATACGCCGTGCGTTCGGCGTCATATTCTTTGCCCTCCGGCAGATTATGCTGGCCACCATTCAACTCAACGGCCAGTTGCTTCTCCGGACAGTAGAAGTCAAGGATATACGGCCCCACACTGAATTGGCGGAAGAATTTCAGTCCGAAAAACTGTTTGTTACGCACCCGTGCCCATAGTACCTTTTCAGCATCGGTCTGGTTGCGGCGCAATTCCCGGCGCCGATCTATTGATGCAGGATCGTTCTTTAAGAAGCTCATAAGTCAAAACCTCATAACTCCCCCCACCCCCCCCCCTTAAAATAAGGAGGGGGAGCTAATGGCTATAACAAGAACAATTAGGAAATTTGGGTCGTTTCCAACCAATGCCCGGACAGTAACAGCTGCAATCAGTACTTGATTTTCAGCGAGTTCAACTCATCCTTGGTAACATCCTTCCAGCGCTTCAGGTTCCAATTGCCGACCCAGGCCTTGAATATTTCCAGATTTGCTTTACGCTCTGCAGCCGTAGCGCCCAGATTTTCGTACATATTACCCGCTTTTTTGTCTGCCTTGCTGCTGCCGTCATCAAGCCGCCGCATAAGCGCTCCGCTTTCCGGCCATCCCACATAGCTTATCAAAAGGCTGAAACTGTTCATCCTCATACCGGTGCTCTGGTCGGCCCACTTCTTTTTGTCCTTGTTGAATTCCTCGAATTCCGGAGAGTCAGCGCCGTGGCATCCGGCACACTGCTTATCGAAAATCGGCTTGATATCCTTTTGCCAGGTCACCTCTGCCGCTTCTGCCTGCACGCACCACACAAATGCCATTACACCCACTAGCCCCATCATCATCTTTTTCATATAATCCCCCTGGTATGTCCGGCTTTAGGCCGTTTATTCGTTTCCCGAGGGAGATGCCCCCCGAAGCGCCGCTAACTGCATTGAATATTGTTAGCCAGCGTTTACTATACAACCGGTGTTTATTCAAGCCAAATCGCAGGACTCCAAGGGGGGACATCCCCCATTTCACTTGCCGCCGATTCCCCCTTCCTGCTATAACAGCACCATGAAATCAGAGAGCGCCAAGGTAAGCCTGACCGAGATTTTTCTGACCTTTGCCACCATCGGCCTGACCGGTTTCGGCGGCGGCATGGCCATCGTGGCGCTGGTGGAACGGATATGCGTCCGCGACAAGAAATGGATTTCCTCCGATGAGTTTCTCCACGGCCTGGCGTTCGGTCAGATCCTCGGGCCGTTTTCGCTCAATGTCTGCACCTTCACCGGTCACCACCTGCGCGGTATTCGCGGCGGC
>Ga0007794_10000572_pt1 | contig 11326 bp, 13 predicted proteins | sample CryBogmetaGMA5M_FD_60365 | JGI IMG/M metagenome (GOLD analysis project Ga0007794, IMG submission 60365) | Freshwater microbial communities from Crystal Bog, Wisconsin, USA - MA5M | ecosystem: Environmental > Aquatic > Freshwater > Lake | place: Crystal Bog, Wisconsin, USA | collected 2009-07-06
AGAACCGATGAGTTAGAACCGATGAGTTAGAACCGATGAGTTAGAACCGATGAGTTAGAACCGATGAGCTAGAACCGATGAGTTAGAACCGATGAGTTAGAACCGATGAGCTAGAACCGATGAGCTAGAACCGATGAGTTAGAACCGATGAGTTAGAACCGACCTCATCCCTCATCCCTCATCCCTCATCCCTCATCCCTCATCCCTCATCCCTCATCCCTCATCCCTCATCCCTCATCCTCATCCTCATCCCTCATCCCTCATCCCTCATCCCTCATCCCTCATCCTCATCCCTCATCCCTCATCCCTCATCCCTCATCCTTCATCCCTCATCCCCCCTCACCCCTTCTCCTCTTGTCACTATGCTCCCGGAATGGTATTGTACGCACACGCTTCACCACCCTCGCACAATGTGCAGGTAACTAACTGTAACAAAAGGAGAACATTTTGAAACTACACACTACTCTGCTCACAACTGTAATAGCGGTCTCCCTGTTTTCAGCTGCAGCTTTTGCTGCCGACGCTGGTGAGGCAATTTTCAAGGCAAAATGCGCAGCCTGTCACCCGGGTGGCGGAAATATCATGAATAAAAAAGCCACCATCAAGGGGATGAAGGATTCCAAAAAAATTATCGCCCAGGTACGCAAAGGGGGCGGCGGAATGCCTGCTTTTGACGGCAAGGCGATTTCCGATGCCGATGCAAAAGTTCTGGCTGACTACATTATAAAAACGTTCAAGTAATACACCCCAAAACGCGCTGAAAGGCTGACATAACACCCATGAAAACAGCAATTTTGATGATGGCCCACGGCAGTCGCATTGCCGAGGCAAATAACGCCGCACGAGACGTGGCGGTGATGGTACGGAAGATGACCGGCTTCGAAATCGTCGAGGTTGCGTTCCGTGAGCTTCATGAGCCGGATATCCAGCAGGGGATTGACACCTGCGTTGCCCGGGGCGCGGAGCGGATTCTGCTGATGCCCTATTTCCTATTCATGGGTGCCCATGTCCAGCACGATCTACCGGAAGAGATCGCTGAAGCGCACAAACGACATCCCGCCCTTGCCATGGAGATGGGGGGGCACCTGGGTGCGCACCGCAAACTGGCGGAGATCGAGGCGGAGCGGATTGGCGAGGCACTGGAAAGGCTCGGGTGGCGCTGATGGATTCACTCGGTATGAAACCTGAAGAGATTGAAACGGAGTCGTTCCGCATCATCGACCTTGAGGCGGGCGACCACGGTTGGCCCCGGGCGGAATGGCAGATTGTGCGCCGCGCCATCCACACCAGCGCCGACTTTGAATATGCCCAGTCCATGGTGCTTTCCGAGGACGTGATTGACTATGCGGTGGCGGCGCTTAAAAGCGGCGCCGGCATCGTTACCGACACCAACATGGCGCTTTCCGGGATCAGTAAACCCCGGCTGGCCGATTTTGGCTGCCCGCTTTCCTGTCATGTCGCTGACCCGGACGTGGCCGGGCAGGCAAAAGCCGGGGGGATCACCCGCTCCATCGCCGCCATGCGCAAAGCGGTTGCCGATCCCGCCAATCGCATCTTCGTGATCGGCAACGCTCCAACCGCCCTGTTTGAACTGCTCCGGCTTATTGAGAAAGGTGCCGCCAAACCGGCACTTATTATCGGTCTTCCGGTCGGGTTTGTCGGCGCGGAAGAGAGCAAAAACGCCCTTGCTTCCGGCAACTACGATATCCCGTTCATAACCAACATCGGGCGCAAGGGGGGGTCCAACGTGGCCGCCGCAGTGGTAAACGCGCTGGCTATACTGGCGTCTGCACCGTGATGAAAAAAGAGCTCCGCTCAGGATACACAACCGGAGCTTGCGCGGCGGCGGCGGCAAAGGGTGCGGCATGGATGCTGGCCGGGCAGAAACTGACTGATCAGGTTTCCATTCTGCTTCCTGGCGGTGCCAGCGCAACATTTTTGCTCCACGGCCAGACGTTCGCGGGAGAGTCGGCATCCTGCTATGTGATCAAGGATGCCGGTGATGACCCGGATATTACCAACGGTGCTGAGGTGCATGCACTGGTTTCGGGAAATCCCCCCCAGCCCCCCTTTCGTAAAGGGGTGGGTGTCATCACTGGCGAGGGGGTCGGTGTTGTTATCGAAGGGGGCGTCGGCATCGGCAGGGTTACCAAACCGGGCCTGGCAATTCCTCCGGGTGAATGGGCCATTAACCCGGTGCCGCTCAGGATGATCGAGCAGGTGGTCAGGGACGTTCTGACAGAATTCACCATCAAAAATTCAACATTCAAAATTACCATCTCCATCCCCGACGGCGAAGAACGCGCCAAAAAAACCCTCAACGCCCGTCTCGGCATTATCGGCGGGTTGTCTATCCTCGGCACCACCGGCATCGTCCGCCCCATTTCAGCTAAAGCATGGACTGATACCATCGACTCCGCCCTGGATGTTGCCAAAGCCTGCGGCTGCCGCACGGTGGTGCTCTCCACCGGCAGGACAAGCGAACTGGCGGCACAGCGGCATCTCCCCCAACTCCCCGAAGAGGCCTGCATCATGATGGGTGACCATATCGCTTACGCCCTGCGGGCCTGTGCCGTGCGCGGCTTCATGGAGCCGATCATCGCCTGCCAGTTTGCCAAGCTGCTCAAAATTGCCTGCGGCCATGAAAACACCCATGCGGCGGCGTCCGAACTGGACCTTGCTACTCTCCACAGCTGGTGTGCGGCGGCAGGCTTCCCCCCCGAACTGTTGGCAATTATTTCCCGGGCCAATACCGCCCGTGAAATTGCCATAGCCACCTGTTTTGATGCGGCGCTTATGTCGCTTGTCAAGACACGGGCCATACAGAGTGCCGCCCAGCACGCACCCGGCATCCGGGTGCAGCCGCTGCTCTGTGGTTACGACGGTACGGCCGTGGCATGATCGTCAAGACGGCCATGAAACTGATACTTCTTCTGGTACTCTGCGGGTATCTCTGTACCGCACTCCCGGCGATCGCTGCAGATCCTGATCTTAGCGAGCTACTTGCTTCGCCGGCTGCCACGATCCCCACCCCACCCACACCGTCACGCTCTCTTTATAAAGAATTCAACGAATTCAACAACCGCATCCGTGACGGCCGGATCAGTAAAGCCGCCGCACGGGCAGAGCTGCCGGTCAGGTTGGCCGAGATCCAGACAGATTATCGTCGGCGCGGCGGGAAAGAGTACCTGGCGACGGAGTGGATATTCCCGGTGGCCGGCTACAGTGCGGCCGCCATCGACAAGGGAAAAAGCCACGGCTTTGTACCGCGCGGTTACGATTATTTCAGCGGCAACCGTCACGGCGGCCACCCAGCGTATGACATTTTTATCCACGACCGCAACCAGGACAGCCGCGATGATCGAACCGGTTCAGCGGTGTATGTGCTTTCCATGACCGGCGGGGTTGTGGTGGCGGTTGATACCGGCTGGCAACAGGGGAGCGGCTTGCGGGGCGGTAATTACATCTGGGTTTATGATCCGGCCAACCGGTTGCTGGTCTACTACGCCCACAACGAGACCGTGCTCGTTGAACCGGGAACCATGGTTAAGCCGGGGGACCCGCTGGCAACTATCGGACGCAGTGGACTCAATGCGGCAAAGCGACGCTCTCCGACTCATCTTCATTTCAGTGTACTCCGCCTTCAAAACAGCAGTTCCTCACCGGTGCCGATGGCAGCTTACCCCGCTCTTTCACAGGCTAAATCTCTCCCGTACAACGGCTTGTAACACCCCTTAATTCCTCCTGTTTTTTACTCTATTAACCAGTGTAAATTTAAGCTTGATTTTATTATAATCTCACTATCTAATGCCGCCCGAACGCACTATCGCCATGCGTGGAATGCTCCCGCATGGTCGATCAGCAGAGCGCCACCAGGCACGCGATCCGCCGGGATGTGTGATTGAAAGCTGCTTCATCAATGGAAAGGAATCGTGCACAGGATGGTATCCAGATCCAGCGGCAGCGGAACATTGGGCTTGATGACCGTTATCAAGGTGTCGCAGGCTATTTCCAGCGAGGTTCACCTTGATCGGCTGCTGGATCGGATGCTCGGTTTTGTTGTCGAGAATTCGGGGGCCAGCAGAGGCCTGCTGATACTGAAGCGCGACAACAGACTCTTCATCGAAGCCGAAGGCAGAATCGAGGCCGGAAGTGCGGTACTCCTCCTATCCCTGCCGGTTGACGACTGCCGCATAATTCCGGAATCGATCGTCAACCATGTGGCACAGACCGGTGACCGCGTGGTTCTGGACGACGCGGCCAACAGTGGTACATTCACCCACGACCCGTATATTTCCCGGAGATTACCAAAATCCATCCTCTGCTCCCCCATCGTCAATCAGGGAAAGATTACCGGCGTCCTGTACCTTGAAAACAGTCTGGTGACTGGAGCTTTTACCAGCCACAGACTTAATGCACTCGACCTCCTCTCGTCTCAGGTCGCAATTTCAATCGAAAATGCTCGGCTGTACGAGAGGTTGAAGGCCGCCACCGATAATCTGGAGGAGTACAACCGCACTCTGGAACAGAAGGTTGAAGAACGTACCAGGGAGTTGTGCGAAGAGATAGAAATCAGAAAACGTGCAGAAGAGGCGGCTGAAGAAGCCAACCGGATCAAATCTAATTTTCTCAGCACCGTATCTCACGAGCTTCGGACACCACTTACCTCCGTTCTTGGTTTTGCACAGATAATCAAAAGGAAGCTGGATGAATCCGTACTCCCTAAACTCAGCCTTGAAGACGCAAAGGGGGTCCGTGCACTGGGGAAAATCCGTGAAGTTACTGAAATAATTATTTCAGAGGGGGAGCGGCTTACAACGTTAATAAATGATGTCCTTGACCTGGCAAAAATGAAAGCCGGCAAAATCACATGGAATTTACAGCAGGTATCAGTCGCAGAGGTAATTGAGCGAGCAGCGACAGCGGTTTCTTCACTGCTGGAGCAAAAAGAAATCGCTTTGATCCGGCAGATCGAGGCGGATCTGCCAAATATATACGGAGACCGTGACCGCTTGATTCAGGTGGTCATCAATCTGCTGTCCAATGCCTGGAAGTTCGCCGGAAAAGGACCCGTTACGGTATATGCCGGAATGACCCAAGGAGAAAAAGGGGCAAAGTGCATCGAAATCCGCATCACCGACACCGGAATTGGCATTAGTCCAAAAAACCTAAATACTATCTTTGAAAAATTCAACCAGGTGGGAGATACGTTGACCGGCAAGCCAAAGGGGACCGGATTGGGATTACCGATCTGCCGGGAAATCATCGAATATCACGGCGGCAAGATCTGGGTGGAAAGTGAATTGGACAGGGGGAGTACGTTTATTTTCACCATTGCAACGGAGTTCCCCACAACTGCGTATGAGGAGTCAAATAATGTCAAAGATTCTAATCGTTGATGATGAACCGCTTATCCGGCAATTGCTGGAGCTGACCCTGGAGGAGCTTGAGGATGAAGGCGTAGAGTTGCTGTTTGCCGCTGCAGGTGATGAAGGGTTGAAGATTATCAAAGACGAGGTCCCCTGCATGGTTTTTTTGGACGTCATGATGCCGAAGATGAATGGCTTTGAGGTCTGTCGCAGGGTTAAAAAAGAGCTTGGTATGACCAGTACCTACATCGTTCTGCTGACAGCAAAAGGGCAGGAATTCGACAAAGAAAAAGGGCGGGAAGTGGAGGCAGACCGATACATGACAAAGCCCTTCAACCCTGATGCAATTCTTGCTCTGGCCCGGGAAGTTACGGCACGGGCTTGGCCGCTTCCCGGCTCCACCCATGGTATGCACCACGAGGGATTTTATGGCAAAGACTGCGCTGCAACGACTGCTGGCTAAAACTGAAGCAGCTACACTTATATGGAATACGTGCCAATCACAGGACGCTCCGGTCTGCATCTGTGACAGTAGCGGGTTGGTGCTGCTTGGCGACCCGACCACCGTTCGGGACGGGCACACTATCCCCCTGACTGAGGAGAACAGGGTTATCGCCACCGTCAGGGGGAGAAGTGGCTGTGAAGCTGTGGCGGCCCTGCTTCAGCACCTGATAAATACCGAATCTGAGCGGTTGACCCTGGGGCGCGAAACTCTTGAAAAGTACAGGGAATTAGCCATGTTACACGATCTTGGCGCAAAGATCGGCAGCTGTCTGAATACAAAAGAGGTCGTCAGAATCGTCACCGAAGAAATACGAAGTATGATGACGGCTGATGTGGTCGCAATATTGCTGTGTAACGAAGTCGGTGATGTTACCGAAGTTTTTGCGGACCATGGTGATACTGCCGAACATCTGGCCATGCCGTTTACTCCAGAGGAACTGTCAAATAATTTTCTGGTGACCCCGGTACCGGAGATTGTTAACGACCTGATGGAGGATGACCGCTTCTCCGGCGTACAAGGACTCCGCACTGGGATGTGTACCCCCCTGACAATTCGGGAAAATACCGTAGGGTATGTCAGTGTCGGAAGCCGTAAAAAGACGGAGTACCTGGCCAAAGATCTGAAGCTGCTCGCCACTCTTTCCGAACAGGCTGCCATGGCATTTGAGAAGTCGCTGCTCTACAACCAGCTGCAAGAGTCCTTCTACGCCATGGTTCGGACATTGGCAGAGACCATCGAAAAACGCGACCCCTACACCAGCGACCACGCCCGGCGGGTGGTTGATTACAGCCTTGCAATAGCGTGGCGACTCAAATTGCCGGGAGAACTCCATACCCGGCTCGAAATGGCCGCAGCCCTGCATGACATTGGGAAGCTGGGCGTGCGTGACGACGTGCTCCTGAAAAAAGGCCCTTTGAACAGTGAGGAACTTGCCCACATGAAGATGCATACAACATTCGGCGAAGAGATTCTTACCCACATCAAGCCACTGAAAGACGTGATTCCAGGTGTCAGGTCTCACCACGAACGCTGTGACGGGAGTGGTTATCCACACGGGCTGAAAGGCGACAAAATCGATATCACCGCAAGAATCATCGCGGTGGCAGACGCCTTCGACGCCATGACGTCAGACCGTCCATACCGCACTGCACTTTCGCTGAATGCTGCATTTTCGGAGCTATCCAAGCATAGCGGCACCCAGTTTGACCCTGCGGTGGTCGAAGCGTTCCTCTCGGCTCCGGTCCAGGAAAAACTGGGCATTGGGATGTATGAGCGTGTGTAGTTCGGGTTGGGATCAATAAACAATACGGAGGGCAGAATGACGTACGAAGAACTGGTGAAGGAATTTCTGGCTGTTGTTGAACTCGTCAGGCTTGAAGCGTATGCCACGACAGGCTACGAGTGGATGGTTGTCCCCAAAACCGGTGCGTACCGGTCCATCAAAGTTCAGCATGGCCTGTTCATCCAGGCACACGACGGGCTCGATAACGACCATGACGGGGCGGTGGATGAAGCGGACGAGAGGGTTACGGCTGCGGATGGCGGGCAGTCGCCGCACAATTTCGATCTGGCCCGGGACATTGTGCCGCTCTCAAAACCGGCTGCCATCTGGTGGCAGGCACCGGAGGGGGTATGGCACTCAATGGGGGCAATTGCGGAAAAGCATGGTCTGGTGTGGGGCGGTCACTTCAAAAGTTTGTACGATGCTCCACACATCGAACACCCCAAGTGGCGGGAACAACAGGCACTCTGGAAAGCTGGCAAACTGGTACTCGCATGATTTCATGACGTTGGGTCACAACAGCCATTTAAAACAACCATCAAGGAGGATGACATGAGCGTTTTAGCAGACATCAGCAGTGGGGCGGTCGGTGGTTTACTCGGCGGCGTCGGGCAGTTAGCCAAAGATCTCAGAGAAGCGATTACCGGTGACCTCCCTGCTGAAAAGCAGGCCGAAATCACGCAAAAGCTGATGGAACTGGAAAACTCTGCCATGGCCGCGCAAACAGCGATCAATCTGGAGGAAGCGAAAAGTGAGCATCTATTCGTCGCAGGGTGGCGGCCGTTTATCGGCTGGGCGTGTGGATTCTCTTTCATTTACGTTTCGATTCTCCAGCCGTTTATGTCCTGGATTGTCAGGGTGTACGGTTCCACCGTTTCACTGCCTATTATTGATACGACCATCACCATGCAGGTACTGATCGGGATCCTGGGACTTGGTGCCTTCAGGAGTTACGACAAAAAGCAGGCTCCCAATGCCGCCGGAAAGGAGTAGCTAAACACCGGGGCCACACAGAAAAAACTCAAACGGCACGAGGTGAAACCACATGGACAAATACAATCATTGGCTGGGGAAGTTTGTCGGGAAGCTAAACGGATCAACCAGATATGCCATCACAATCGGACAGACCGCGTACTTTTCTGTTCCGGAAGCTGAGGTATCAGCCTGGTGGCACAGGCATGAGGATGAGCACAAAAGGCAATGGCGGGATGAAGGACGTATCAAATTTCTCTGCACATATATCTACTACCAGTGTAAATACGGGTACACTAATAACCCCTACGAAATAGCAGCCAGGAAAGCCGAGACGGCACAACCGGAGATGGCATGAAACAGGAATAATCAGATTCCAGCAGGATTTTTCTCCGTACCTTCGTGGTGAACCGCTTTTCAAAAGATTCAACCACCGTATCCCACCAACTGTTAAAACGGGGCTGCCATCCGGCAAGCCCCGTTATTTTTTCCGTCCGTGCCACCAGCGATACCGGTCACCCGGTCGCCGCTTCCATGACTACCCTTTTTTCAGGAAATGTAGGTTTGAATGTTTTTCAGTGCCCGCTGGAGATGTTCCGTGTTGTGGGCCTCGATGGTCCAGACGGCCTCCGGGGCATAGTTTGTCAGCATCGGGAAAAATTGCTCAAAATTGATGGCCCCTTCTCCCACCGGGAGGTGTTCGTCACACTGGCCGTGGTTGTCATGAATATGGCTTTCGACCACGTACCCCCCAAGTTCGCTGAACCAGTGATCAAGGGTGACCGTAGTGAACATGTTCCAGTGTCCCACATCGAAGCAGTGTCGGAAACAGGGGTCATCAATCGCCTCAAGCAGCGCCTTGAGAGTGGACGGTTCCTTCTCAAAAATGTTTTCCACCGCCAGAACGGTACCAAGCTGACGGGCCGGGGGCACAAACTCCTGCCAGAATTCAATGCTGTTTCTCAGCCACACCGGGCGGTTGTCCCCGTAATGAAGATCGTCATAGCCGGGATGAACTACTATCACCAGGGGCTTGAGCAGTTCAGCGGTTTCCATGACCTGCATGATGCGGCGGCGGCTTGCCGCACGGATGGTCGGATCGACCGCTCCCGGATTGAGATCCAGAAAGGGTGCATGGATGGTCGTGACAAGTCCGGCATCATGGATCGCGGCAGCCAGTGGGGCAAGTTCCGCCATGACCAGCGAGTCAAGCGCCTCTGCGGGGAAAAACACCTCCGGGTTGATGCGGTTGGCAATGGCATATTTCAGATGTTCCGCAAGACGACCGTACGGGACATGGGCGTGAATGTTATTTCCCATGGTGCTCTTTCCTGTGCTGTTTGATGATTTCATCTGTTGCCGCACGGCTTACCAGGTCTTCAAGCTTGTGGATGGAGGGGGGATCCCCCAGGACTATCAATGTGTCGTGCTCTTCGATTTTGGTCTGGGAATGGGGGTTGAATACCATCTTGCCATGACTCTTTTTTATCCCCACGATGATAACACCGATCTCCTTGCGGAATCCGGAGGTAACCAGAGTTTCTCCGACAAAGGCCGAGTGGGCCGGGATGTCGATCTCCTCCATCTGCAATTCCATATGTTCATTACCGGTGGCTATTTCAATAAAATCAACAACATTTGGCCGCAGGATTGACTGCGCCATACGGTTGCCACCGATGGTGTACGGCGATACCACCTTATTGGCTCCGGCCCGTCTGAGCTTGATGTCGGACCCCTCCTCACCGGAACGGGCCATGATGTACAGACCCGGGTTGAGACCACGTGCGGTCAGGGTGATATACACATTCTCGGTATCGGACGTAACCACGGAAATCAGTCCTTTAGCACGGTTGATGCCGGCTTTGAGGAGCGTTTCATCAAGGGTGGCGTCCCCTTTCATATACAGGTAGCCGTCCTCCCTCAGTCGCTCGGCTGCCGCCACATTTTTTTCAATAATGACAAACGACAGGCCGTTTGACTTGAACTCCTTGCATATCAGCGAACCAATGCGACCAAAACCGCAGATAATGTAGTGGCCCGAAAGCGCTTCAATCTTTTTTTCCACCTTTTTCCTCCCCATGATCCGCTGGATCTGCCCTTCGAACATGATCTGGGCCAAGCTGCCGACGATGTAACCTAACACACTGACACCGACAACAATGAGTCCCATGGTGAACAGTTTGCCGCCGTCCGACAGTTCGTGAACCTCCTTGAAACCGACCGTCCCCAAGGTAATAACCGTCATGTAGGCGGCATCGAGCAATCGCCACCCTTCGATGGACATATAGCCGGCGGTGCCGACCGAAATGAGCATCAGAAGAACTATAAAAGATATTTTAAGGTGTCTGACCGGATCCATGGTGCGCAGAGTACCCGCAAGGGCCCAAAAACACAAGGTACTTTCTTTGTTTATGAGCAAAAAACAACCCGGAAACGGTAATAGGCAGCAACTGTTCCGATACAAAAAAACCCATTAAATTGCGTGTTATAATTGACAAATTTTGCATACTGTATACAATGCATTAAAATTACTCCGGGGGTTGAACCCAGTTATGAAAAAGCCGATGGAAAAGCATCTTACCCTGCGTGAAAAAATACTCGAGAACATACGTGATTCAATCGTCTCCGGCAGTCTCAAGGCGGGCAGCCGGGTTTCGGAACCGGAGTTGGCCGAGCGCTACGGAATCAGCCGGACACCGGTGCGGGAGGCCTTCCGCCAGCTGGAAACCGAAGGGTACCTGACAGTCATTCCCCGGCGCGGCGCCGTTGTCAGCCAGTTCACCCCGAAGGATGTTGAGGAGTTTTACGCCATCAAGAGTATCATGGAGGGGTATGCCGCCCACCGGGCCTGTGAAAATTTTACTGAAAAAGATCTGGACCGGCTTCAGGGCATAAATGACAAGCTGGCGGAACTTGCCCGGGCCGGCGATATCAAAAACTTTTTCAAGGTTCACAACAGCTTTCACGAACTCTTTATCAAAGCTGCTGACAATGAGAAACTGCGCGAACTGATCGGCGGACTGGTTACCAAGTTTCAGCGTCTCCGTTTCACCTCACTGAGCCTTCCGGGACGGATGGAGGTTTCGGTGCAGGAACATGAAAAAATTATCGACGCATTCCGGAAAAAAGACGCCAACCTGGCCGAAACACTCGTCCGCAAGAATGCCGAGTACGGCGGGCAGGTATTGATGACTGGCA
>Ga0007794_10000575_pt1 | contig 11311 bp, 8 predicted proteins | sample CryBogmetaGMA5M_FD_60365 | JGI IMG/M metagenome (GOLD analysis project Ga0007794, IMG submission 60365) | Freshwater microbial communities from Crystal Bog, Wisconsin, USA - MA5M | ecosystem: Environmental > Aquatic > Freshwater > Lake | place: Crystal Bog, Wisconsin, USA | collected 2009-07-06
GTTCTCCTCAAGAACCCGCTCGCGACCGGCGGGCCTTTTGAGTATGGCCAGCCTGCCTTTGTCGACTTCGGGTTCGTCGGGAGTCCCGCGCTGATCGGCGGCAAGGTCTATTTCACAGCCAACCAGAACGCGTCGGGAACGCCGCCGTGGCCGGAGAGCATGGGCATGAAGCTGCATCGCGTCGTCTGCGTCACCAACGATCAAATCAAGACCGAGCGTATCTCTTGGCTGCCTTACGCGGCTGCGGACGGCAGGTTGAACACGTTTTTCGAAACGTCGCTTGCGGAAGTCAGCGCGGAACACCTGCTCGCCTGTTTCAGGACGCCTGCCGGACAATACATGACCCGGAGCGCAGACAATGGGAAAACTTGGAGTCAGCCAGCCGCTTTTACGGCACAGCCCAACGCCAAGGGAACGAAGGCTGACCTGGCCCGCTCCCCGTCCGGACGGCTGATCCTCGCCTTTAATAGGGCTGCGGCGGGCCGCGTGAACATGTGCGTGACCCTTTCTTCCGACGGCGGCGAGACCTGGCCCCAATATTACGTCTTTGATCCGCGCACCGATCCCGGGACCTCCTACCCGAACATCGGGTTCGGAGCCGACGCACAGGGTCACTATGACGGGACGATCTTCGTGGCCTACGACCACGGGCGCGGAAAACACCCGCCGGCGTACGACAAGGAAATTATGGTTGCCGCGATTCCGGAAGACCTGGTGGTCAAGGGCAAGCCAACCTGCACGCTTCATGTCGTTTCGAAATAACCTGACGCCGGCAACAGGTTCGTGCAATCTCAGCACCGCCAGCAAACCGTTTTCAAGGGCTGACCCCGATACCTGCTCCTGCCAGATAGCGGCCAAGCTGCCCCGCGAGATAGAGCGGAAGGTCGAGGGTTGTTCCCGTCGTGTGGAACGTGTTGCGCCCGCTCAGACGGACAGACTGCGCAGGGCTGAACTTCTCGGCGTAAGCGGTAAGGCTCTTGGAGTGCGTCACGGTGCCGGCCTTGACCTCAACCGGGACGATCCCGTTGGGAGTGGCCACGATGAAGTCGACCTCGGCCGCTCTCCCGCGCCAATAGTGGAGCGGGGCATAGCCCGCAGCGGTCAGTTCCTGCGCGACGAAATTCTCGGCGACCCACCCTTTGTACATCCCGAAGTCGTAGGCGAGCAAATCACGCGGCGTGAGTCCCGCCATGGCACCCAAGAGACCGGTGTCGAGCAGGTAGAGTTTGAAGATGTTTTCGGCGGCATAAGCGATCAACGGAAGTTCCGGGCGTTCGACCTGAGTGACCTTCAGTGCCAAACCGGTGCGGATCAGCCAGTCCAGCGGGCCCGCTATCGCGCTGAACCGTGTCTTGCCGGGAAGCGCGTCCTTGAAGCGGTACCGAGTGAAGGAGCCGTCGACCGTCCGCGCCAACTGCCCAGGGATGCCGTCGAAGAGGCGGGCGATGTCGGAGGCGTTGACCTTGCCCGCATGTTTGGCGAAATCGGAGGCGTAGCTCTGTGCGAGTGCGCCGTGGATTTCGCGGAGACGGCGGAACGTGCCGAGCGGGTTTGTGTTGTCCTTGGGGGCGGAACGCCAGACGTTGACGGCTTCGGGCATGCCGCCGACGACCGTATACGTGCGGAATTGCTGCATGAGCTTCTCGTGGAGCGCATCCGAGATCGGTTCGTCCGGCGGGCGGGTCTCGACGAAGTCCGCGAGCGCGGGCCGCACCGCCCGGAGGAACTCAGAGAACGTGAGGGGGTAGAGCGTCAGGAAATCGACTTGGCCGACAGGGAACGCGCTTTCGGTCACAGTCAACCCGATGTGCGAACCCGCAGAGACGAGGGCGAGGCCGGGCTGTTCCTCGCGAAAGTACTTGAGCGCGGTCAGGGCTTCCGGCACGCGCTGGATTTCGTCGAAGATCACAAGGTCGCGCGCCGCATCGATCGGCTCATCCAACAGCAGGGCGAGTTGCGTGAGAATCTGGCGCGGCTGAAGTCCGCCGGTGAAGAGCGAGGAGAAGCGGGCCGCATTTTCGAAGTTGACGTAGTGCGTGCGGCGGAAATGGGCCTCGCCGAAGGCCTTTAAAAGCCACGTCTTGCCGGTCTGCCTCGCCCCTTTCAGAATCAGGGGTTTGCGCCCAGGCAGGTCTTTCCAGCGCAGCAAATCGTCGTATAGCCGCCTTTTCATGGTGCAATAATTGCAAAAATTGACACTTTCTGCTAGCACAAAATGGCAGAATTCACGCGCAGACCCAGTTCGATCCGTTCAGCCCGCTTGACTTAATCGGTTGCGCATAATCGTTGTTTTTCATCGGCAACTGCCTGTGGGATAACGACTAAGCAGTTGTATTAAGCGTAAGCGACGAAGTGTTTTGCGGTCCAGTTTCAACTACTCTTTTCAGGTTTAACGCAAAGCCGCAAGAGTAGGGACGCCTCCCCGAGGCGTCCGCAGAGCACAGCAGCAAGGACCGGCGGACGGTTGCGGGGAACCGTCCCTGCCAGACATCGGGCAGCCACTCGTCAGCCGTCAGTTTCTTGTCGCCGCCGCCACCGCCCGCAGGGGGCTTCGCGGCCTTGCCGGTCAACTTCTCCAACCGGTCAACCTCGGCCTTGAGCGCATCGCGTTCGGTCTTCAGCGTGTCCCGCTCGGTTGTGATCGGCGACAACCTTGACAGCAACCGCTTTGTCGGCTGCGGCATTTTCGGCTGCGGCTTTGCCGGCGGCCTTCCGATCTCCGGCCTCCGATCTCTGATCTCCCCTGCCCTCGGCGGCAGCCTGGTCAATCACTTCCTTCGCAACGTCATCGGGTTTGCTCATAACTCTCCTTTTGTCTGTGTGTGTTCTGCCGGGTAAAACAAGACTATTTTAGACAGGATGAACAGGATGAAACAGGATGGGGATGTGGTCGTAACAATCCTGATAATCTTGTGATATTGCGTATTCGCAATCGTGAGGGTTTATCCCGAAAGCGAAGCGGCAATCCTGTCAGAAAAATGCATCCGTGTTTCATTCGCCCTGTTCTTCATCCGTTTCACTCGCCATCTTCTCGATCAGGTCGAGCATGACCGACATGCCCGCCGCGATCCCGTAATCGTGCGGCGTCCGTTCGGCTAGCCCAAAGACGATTCCAATAGGAAACAAATCGGCGATCTTGGTAGAATGCGGGCATGAAGCTCATTGAATTTGTTCCGCCCAAACCGCACCGGCTGTGGGCGCTGTGCCGCCAGATGGGGATCAACGACGTGGTCGTGAAAGTCGCGCCCGAACTGACCGGCCGTCCGGAGGCGTGGAACCGCGATGCGCTGGCGGGCGTGGTCGGCGACCTCGCCAAAGCCGGCTTGCGCGTGGTGGCGCTGGAGGGCGACCCGTTCGACATGTCGCGCGTGAAACTCGGGCTGCCAGGGCGCGATGAGACGCTGGAGCACTACCGCATGCTGCTTGCGAACATGGCGGAGTTCGGGATCGGGCTGCTCTGCTACAACTTCATGGTCGGAACCGGGTGGCACCGCACAGGCGAGCGCGCGGGCCGCGGCGGCGCGCGGGCGACCTACTTCAGCTTGGCGGAGAACCCGGAGATCATGCCGGGTCACCTATTGACCGCAGACCAGGTGTGGAAAAATTACGCGGCCTTCTTGGATGCGGTCATACCGGAGGCTCAGCGGTTCGGGATACGCATGGGGCTCCATCCCGATGATCCGCCGCTGCCTTCGCTGGGCGGCATGGCGCGCATCTTCGGGTCGGTTGAGGCGTACGACCGCGCCTACGCGCTGGCGCCTTGCCGCGAAAACGCGGTGACCTTCTGCCAGGCGAATTTCAAGCTCATGGGCGTCGGCCTCGAGCAGACGGCTCGGCACTTCGGTTCGCGCATCGCCTTTGTGCATGTGCGCGACGTGCGCGGCACGGCGGCGGAGTTCGTGGAGCTGTTCCACGACGAGGGCGACACCGACCAACTGGCGCTCTTCCGGGCGTACCGCGAATTGGGCCTCGATGTTCCCTTCCGCTGCGACCATGTGCCGGCCATGGAGGGCGAGGGTGACGAGCCCGGTTTTGTGCCGGGTTATGGCACGCTCGGGCGGCTCTTCGCGGACGGTTATCTCAAAGCGCTGGTGGATGTTGCGGGGCGGTGAGACGGACCGGAATGTGCCCTTCTCGCAGCTCTGCGACTGCGTGCCGGTTCCATTACGAATCTGTCATGTGGAAAAAGGGGTAGACAATTTCCGGCACCATGCTAAAGTTACCACTTAATTGATTGAGTTATAGGCGTCTTTTTTCCAAGCCGTTAGCGTTTGTTCCTACGCAAAGGGTGCGGTTAAGACAGTATTGGCGGTATAGGACTTCGGTTTTCAGGTTTTGGCTATGCATATTACGCTCCCAAAGATTATTCAGGGCGGCATGGGTGTGGGCGTCTCTAATTGGCGACTCGCTCAGGCCGTATCGCGGATCGGTCAACTCGGCGTCGTGTCCGGAACAGGACTCGACCAGGTATTGGCGCGCCGGCTTCAGGACGGCGACTTAGGCGGCGAGGTCCGCCGCGCGTTGTCGAACTTCCCTTTCCCTCAGATGGCGCAGCGCATCTTGGACATGTTCTTCATTCCGGGCGGAAGAACGCCGGAAGCGCCTTATAAGACGGTCGCGGCTTTCACGATCAAGAACCATCGCTGGCTGGACGAGCTGTGCATCGTCTCGAATTACGTCGAGGTCTTCCTTGCGCGTGAGGGACATGCCAACCCGGTCGGCATCAACTATCTCGAAAAGATCCAGTTGCCGCACCTGCCCTCGATCTATGGCGCGATGCTGGCGGGTGTGGCGGTCGTCATCGTAGGCGCCGGCATCCCGATTGAGATGCCGCGCGTGTTGGATGCGCTGGCGCGGCACGAGGCGGCGACCTATGCGATTCGCGTTCAAGGCGCGAAGCCGGATACCGATTGTCAGCGGGTGTTCGATCCGTCTCTCTTCATCGAGAGCAACGGCAGCTTGCAGCCGCTCTCGCGTCCGGACTTTCTGCCGATCATCTCCGCCGATTCGCTCGCCACGATGCTCTTGCGCCGCGCGGGCGGCAGCGTGGAAGGGTTTGTGATCGAAGGCCCCTTGGCGGGCGGGCACAATGCGCCGCCGCGCGGCCAGCTCAAGCTGACCGAGGACGGGCAACCGGTCTACGGGGAGCGCGATGTGGTCAACCTGGAGGCCATGCGTAAAATCGGGCTGCCTTTCTGGCTGGGAGGCGCATACGGCTCTCCAGAGAGCGTGCGCGCGGCTCTTGCGGACGGCGCGGCCGGGGTTCAGGTCGGCACGGCTTTCGCTCTCTGCGAGGAGTCCGGGCTGACCGCGGACGTGCGGCGGGCGCTGCTGAAAAGAGCGTTTGCGGGGCAGGCTGTCGTGTTCACCGATCCGGTGGTTTCGCCGACGGGCTTTCCTTTCAAGGTTGCTAAGTTGGAAGGGACGCTGTCGGAGGCTTCAGTTTTCGAAAAGCGCCGCAAGTTCTGCGAGCTGGGGTACCTGCGCGAGGCGTATCTGAAGGAGGACGGCACCATCGGGTACCGTTGTCCCGCCGAGCAGGTGGCTTCCTATTTGGCCAAGGGCGGTAAGATCGAAGACACCGTAGGGCGCAAGTGCGTCTGCAGCGGGCTCTTTGCCAACATCGGCTTGGGTCAGGTTATGCCGGACGGCACCATCGAGCCCTGCATCATCACGCTGGGCGACGACTTCGCCAACATCGGCCGTCTCGCCACGCCCGAGCGGCCTGACTACACGGCGGCCGACGTGGTCCGCTACTTGTTGGGCTGAGACTGCTGGAACGCGTAGAGCGTCCGCTGAGAGGCGATATAGAGCACCCCGTTTGCGGCCACTGGCGTGGCGTAAATGGGGCTGTCGAAACGGATATCGCTGCTGAGGATCTTCTTCTCCCGTTTGGCCTCCGCGACCGTCACCCGCCCGGCTTCGGTGCCGATGTAGACTTTGCCGTCGGCGCAAAGGGGCGAACAGAACACGCGGCCTTCCAGATCGTGTTTCCAGTACTCTTTTCCTGTGTCGGCGTCGAGGCAGCGCAGGATTCCCGTGTAATCCGCGATGAACACGAGGCCGTCTTTCGTCACGGCTGCGCTCGAGAAACTGCGGTTCACGTCGAGGCACTGCCACTTTTTCGCCGTCGCGGTGACGTCGCCTGTCAGCGAGGCGTCGAAGCATGAGAAGCATCCTTTGCCAATGCCGTGGCGGCTGTCCTGGCCCACGGCCACGTAGACGCGCCCGTCGACCACGACCGGGGTCGAATCGATCTCGCTTGGGCCTATGCCGCCTTTGTTATAAGGCAGCGGAAGCCCATCCTTGAACTTGTTTTCGGGCGGGTTGCAGTCGAACCACCAAACCTTCTTCAGAACGCCGGGCGCCTGTCCCTGGCCGGGTTCGAAGCGCGGGTCGAACGCGTAACAGACGCCGTCGCCGCCGCCCCAGACGATCAAGTCCCTGCCGCTGACGCGAGCGAGCGTCGGAGAGGACCAGTCGCCGTGGAAGATCGCCCGTCCGATCGGCTTGTCGATCACGGCCACGAGCTTGCCTGTCCGCTTGTCCAGCACGATCATGTCAGGAGCGTTCGGCGACGGGATGTTCTTGTGCGACTTGTCCACGCCGTTGCAGGTGCAGACGTAGAGGTAGTCGCCGTACACAAGGATAGAGCAGTCGACGGCGTCCTGCGGCCAGACGTCCAGCGTCTCGATCACGTCGTACCGCCAGATGATATCCGCGTCGTCCGGGCGGAGCGCGACAGGCGGCAGGAGAGCCGGTGTGTTGGTCGCGTCGAAGCGGCCGGGCTTGTCGGGAAATGTCCGCGTGTCGGACATGTAATGGCCCTCGTCCGTGAACGGGCCGTCGTTGCCGTCTGCCTGTCCGTTGATGTCGAGGCAGAGTATGTCGCCGCGGCTTCCCATGACATAGACGCGGTTGCCCTCCACGGTCGGCGATGAGCAGAGGCCTAGGTTCATGTCATCGTAATTGAACTGCTTGTTGCTGGTGCGGAGCATGGGGATCACGAGCCGCCAGAGGCGTTTGCCGGTGGCCTCGTCGAGACAGTCGAGCACGCTGCCGCGGGTCTTCTTGAAGCGGGCAGGGTCGACCGAGCTGTCGTTGGCGCCGATGAAAACCTTGCCCTGCGAGACGGCGGGGGTCACGTAGGCCTGGGTTCCGAGCGGGGCCGACCACTTCAGGTTCTCGCCAGGCACCAGCGTGGTCACGCTGTTGGTGACGTCCGTGCGGTTCGGGCGGAAGGCGGCTGGCAGGTTTGTTTCGTTCGCGACGAAGTTCCGCGTATTGTGGCCGCCCCATTGCGGCCAGTCGGCCGCATTTGCGAGGAGAACCGACAGCGAGAAGATCAGGACGGGAAGGGTTTCGGCACGTAGTTTCATTTGAGGAATTCGGTAACGAACGTTCGCCTCCAGCCGTGGGCAAGAGGATGGTTGGCAGCGGTTCCCTGAGCGAGACGCTGCACAAAGGAATCGGCGTCGGCGCGCGACGCCACCAAAGCGGGATCGATGCTGTGCGCCTCACACGCGGCGCTGATTTGGGCCAGCAGACGGTCGCTCTGAGACTTGAGGGAGCGCCGCGAGGCCGCGTCGTCCGAGGAAGGCTGCGGGCAGTCGTCTTCCGGCACGGCAAGGCCGCGCGTCACTGCGGCGAGCAGGGCGGCGGTCACCGTGCCGGGCATGTTGCGGGGCATGTTGGGGACCGCCCCGAGCGCCTGTTGGTCGGTCGGCGCAAATCCGGCGAGGGACACTAGAAGGTCATCTGGCAAGACATGGGAGCGGGGCCAGTCGCGCTGACGAGCCTCTTCCTCGCGCCACGCGCCGAGTTCCCGCAAGAGCGCGAGCTGGCGCGCCTCGAGGCGCGAGCCTCCCTTGACCCGCAGATACATGAGGCGCGGGTCGCGGTCCTGGTAGAGCTCGGGGTCGTCCAGCCTCGCGAGATCCGCGCTCAGCCATCCGCGCACGCCGTCGCTCGCGCAGCGGGCAAGTAAGAGCTCGCGCAAGCGCAGGAGGTGCAGGACATCGTCGGCGGCATAGCGAACCTGGTTGGCGCTGAGCGGGCGGCGCAGCCAGTCGGAGCGGGTCTCGGCTTTCGACAGCTCGATGCCCAAGGCCTGCCGCAGCAGTGCCTGCAGGGAACCGGTTGAGCTGAAGCCTGCAAAGCCCGCGGCGAGGCGCGTGTCGAAGATCGTTTTCGGCAGTGAGCCGGTCGCGCGTGCGAGTATGCCGAGGTCCTGCGGCGCGTCGTGCAGCACCTTCGTGACCGTAGGAGAGGACATGACAGGCCCCAAGGCGCTGATGTCTTTGATGCGCACTGTGTCGACCAGCCAGCAGGCGCCGTCGGCGGTGGCGAGCTGCACCAGCCCGAGAATGGGATAGAAGGTGCGCTCCCAGAAGAACTCCGTGTCAACGGCGACCGCGTCTGCGCGCAGAAGACGTTCGGCGACCCGGTCGAGCTCAAGGGCGGTTGTGATCAGTTCAGCTTCGGGCACCGTGGCGTCCTTTGTCTTGTTGAGCGTTGAGCGTTGGACGTTGAGAGTTCATGACGCCGATCAATGCAGCCCTTCGCCGCTGAGGGGCGTGTCGCCCTCGGCGAACACTTGGACGGTGGAGATGGTCTTAAACGTTTTGTGATCCGCGTAGGTCCAGACCACCTTTTTTGCGGGCGTGATCTCCAGCAGGTGCGGCGCGGTGCCGAACTTCCCGTGGCCGACCCAGTTGCTGATGAGCACGTTGCCGTTGGGCAGCTTCTGGAAGCCGGTCAGGAACTTCAGCGGCTGGCCGGGCAGATCTTGGTTGCTGACCTCCCAGACGGTTTTGCCCTCGGGGGTGACTTCGATCAGGCAGGGCGTGCCGTTGTCGCCGCAGGCGATCAGCGTGTTGCCGCTCGCGAGGCGCGTGACGCTGTGCGGGCCGCCCGGGGTCTTGAACGTCCAAACCACTTTGCCGTCCGAGGCGTATTCAGCCACGTACTTCCCGCCATAGTGGGCGACCAGGTAGTTGCCGTTCTTGAGGACGCGGACGTTGCGGATGTAGGCGTGGCCGCCGGGCGTGCCTGCCGGCAGGAGCGCGACCTCCTTCACGACGTTGCTGCCGTTCGGCACGAGTTCGAGCAGGCGGCCGGTCGTGCATTCGCCGATGAACGTGTTGCCGTTCGCGAGACGCTGCACCGCGTAAATCTCTGCTGTGCTCTTGTATTCGAATTTGACCGTGCCGTCCTTGGCAACCTCTTTGGCACCGTGGCCGGTGGAGAAGAGGATCGAGCCGCCCGGCTGAATCCAGAGGTCGTTGCAGTTGGGCGCTTTCTGCTCCCAGCTTACGGTGCCGTCGGCTTCAACGATGCAGGCTTTGCCGCTTGTGTAATCGCCGACCGCGAACCGCTTGCCCTTCATGAAGGCCGTGTCGTCTGCCGAAGCGGCAAGTGCGAGAAGCAAACTGGCTCCGAAGGCGTATGTGAGACTGCGCATGATGTTCTCCCTTTAAGATATAATTGATAAAGGATACACCGGAAGCGGTCGTATAGGAAGCCGATTTCTGAAACGGTTTGACGCGCCACGTTCAGCCCCGTATAGTTGTGGGCAATGATGGTGATAGACGCCCTCGTCCGCAGCTCGGCGGAAACGTGCCCCTTGCATGTGGCATGGGTGATTCGCCCATGGATGTCCACGGACAAGTTGCCCGAGCCACAGTTCAGTCACCACGGGAGAAAAACATGAACCGACGCGAAGTGTGCAAAAGTCTCATGCTGGGTTCAGCCGCGCTGGCCTTCGCCAAGGCAGGAACCGCTGTGGCGGAGGAGCAGCCTGGAGGTCAGAAAACCAAGACGAAAGGCAAGATCCTGATGCCGGTGGGCGATGCCACCGAAGTGGTCGACACGCTTTACCCGTACTTCCGTTTGCAGGAGGAGGGCTACGAGGTCGTCGTGGCGGGCATCGAGGCGCGGCTGTACCACATGGTCACACATGAGGTTCCGCCCGGCGCGGCCATTCAGTGGGACATCACGCAGGAAGGGCCGGGCTACCACATCAAGGCCGACATCGCCTTCCGAGACGTGAAGCCCGAGGAGTACGCGGGCCTGTTCGTGTCCGGCGGACGCGCGCCCGAGTATCTGCGTTACGACAAAGACCTGATGCGGGCGGTACAGCACTTCTTCGCAGCCAACAAGCCTGTGGCGGTCGTCTGCCACGGCGTGGAGATCGTGGCCGCGGCGGGCGTGCTCAAGGGGCGGAAAATGACCACCGTGGCCAAGTGCGCACTCGACGTCACGCAGTTCGGCGGCGAGTACCTTGACCAGCCCATGGTCGACGACGGCAACCTCGTCAGCTGCCGCACCTGGCACGATTACGGCACGCCCTACATGAAGACGTTCATCGCGCAGCTCGACAGCAAGCGGGGGTAAGCGCATGCGAATCACGCGTCGCGGTTTTCTGTCGTCCGCGTCTGCCGCCTCCTGCGGTCTGCTGACCGGAGGCGTCTCCCGCGCGGACGAAGCCGTCCAGTCCGGTTTTGCTCTGAAGTATATCCTCGGGTCGTGCATGTACGGCTATATGGATTTGGCGGCCATCGCGCCGGAGGTCGCCAAGACCGGCGCCACGGCGCTGGACATCTGGCCCAAGGTTCACGGCAGCCAGCGCGAACAGCTCGACGAGATGGGCGAGGAGCGCTTCGCCGCGCTGCTCAAACAGCACGGTGTGCGGCTCGGCTGCATCACGCAGTACAAGCTCGGGCCTTTCAAACTCCAGGACGAACTGCGGCTGGCCGCGCGGCTCGGCTGCCACACGATGGTGACCGGCGGCGAAGGACCCAAAGGACTGACGGGGGATACGCTGAAAGCGGCGGTGAAGGCCTTCGTCGAGAAGCTGAAGCCGACATTGGAAGTGGCCGCAGAGACCGGCATGACGGTCGCCATCGAGAACCACGGCAACAGCCTGATCGAAGCGCCCGACTCGCTGAAGTGGCTGGTGGATCTCCGGCCCTCCAAGCATCTCGGCGTCGCGCTCGCGCCGTATCACCTGCCGCAGGACGAGAGGCTGCTGGCCGGCCTGATCCGCTCGTTCGGCGACGGCCTGGCCGTGCTCTATGCGTGGCAGCACGGCAACGGCTGCATGACGAAGATGCCCAAAGAGCAGGAGCTTTTGCAGATGCCGGGGCGCGGCACGCTCGATTTCAAGCCGCTGCTGGCCGCCTTGCGCGAGATCAACTACAACGGCTGGACCGAGATCTTTATGCACCCCACGCCGCGCGGCGTGCCGATCCTTGACACGGCTGACGCGGTCACGGCCGAAGTCAACCGCTCGCGGACGTATCTCGAAAAG
>Ga0007794_10000577_pt1 | contig 11297 bp, 8 predicted proteins | sample CryBogmetaGMA5M_FD_60365 | JGI IMG/M metagenome (GOLD analysis project Ga0007794, IMG submission 60365) | Freshwater microbial communities from Crystal Bog, Wisconsin, USA - MA5M | ecosystem: Environmental > Aquatic > Freshwater > Lake | place: Crystal Bog, Wisconsin, USA | collected 2009-07-06
TCATTATGCAACCGGGTCGTCCGGGCCATCTCGGGAGTCAGGCACAGGGCGGCACGCACCTTTGGAAACTTATTGGCGGCCATGCTCATGCCAACCCCGGTCCGGCAGATCAGAATCCCCTGATCAACCAGCCCCTCCGAAACCATCTCCGCCACCATGCGGGCAAAGTCGGGATAGTCCACGGCATCCGCGCTCATACACCCCACGTCCTCGACAGTGATGCCTGCCTTCTTCAAGACCTTCTTCAGGGCTTCCTTGAGTTCAAATCCACCGTGATCCGCGCCAATCGCCATTCTCATTGTCAAAATCCTCCCTCAGGTCTGTTTCCCTACCTGTACAAGCCATGCAGATGCAATATCAACTCCGGCATTGCCGCCTCAATCTCATCACGTATAGTCCGGTAGACACCGGGCTTCATGCCAAAGGGATCCGGCACATCCTCCCCCGATCGGCGGGGGTTGAAATCATTCAGCAACACCACTCTCCCCGCAGCCGCCGGAAACCGGCTCAAGACTCCGCTTTTGTGAGCTTCCGTCATTACCACAACCAGGTCGGCAGCGTCAATCTGGGCCTGTGTCAGCGGCCGGCTCCGGTGCCCGGACAGATCGATTTTCTTCTCATCCATCACGATGATCGCACCCTCGCTTGCCCGCTGTCCCGGCACGCCCGCCACCCCCGCCGACTCCACCTCCCACACCGGATTCTCTCCCAGCCAGTGCCTTGCCAGCGCCTTCGCCATGGGACTGCGGCAGGTATTGCCCGTACAGACAAACAGGACGAGGGGACGCGCCATCACACTCTCCCTGGAAAGGGCACCCTGCCGGAGGATCACGGGGGTTTCTCCGGTGGCATCCACCACCGTGCTTTCAACGCCCAGTGCAGACGGCCCCGCATCCAGTGCCAGGGCTACACGGTCGCCCAGGGCCTCCATGGCGTCCCTGACCGTCCGTGCAGCGGGGTCACCGCTGATATTGGCGCTGGTGACCCTCAGGAGGCCGCCAGCCGCCTTCACTACGGCAAGCGCCACGGCATGGGCAGGGACGCGGAAGCCCTCGGTTCCGCCCCCGCACTTCAGCACCAGGGTGAGGGGGCCGGGCCAGTAGCGGCACGCCAGCCGGCGCGCCCAGGGCGAAAGCACTGCCCCCTGCCGCTCCACCACCTCGAGCCCGGATGCCATCAGGGGGATCGGCTTGCCCCGGTCCCGCTCCTTGGCAGCATAAATCCGTTCACTGGCGCCTTCCACACCGGGAGCGGCGGCGACCCCATATACCGTTTCCGTCGGAAGGATTATCAGGTCGCCGGATCGCAAGGCGCTGGCAGCGGCAGCAATGACGGATTTTCCAGGCTTCGCAGGGTCCACCTGAAGGATTCTGGGCTTACCGCTGGCCATAGCCACTCAATGTGCGAAGGCCCAGGAGAATGTCGGTGGCCCGCCGCAATGCGACATCACCCTCCACCCGGTGCATGAGCTCCCGATCCTTCTCCGACTTCATGCTGAGAGGCCGTGCCGGCAGGTTGGTGCTGGAAAGCATGGTGATCCCGGCTTCCACGTCACACGCCACATCCACATCAGGACAGATTCCATGCCCCTCATAGCAGGCGGCTTCCAGCGGGAGAAATTTCCTGGTGGCCAACGTGATGAGCTGCCCGCCCGGCAAGGTCAGAGCCTCGCGGAAGCGGGCATCTCCCGCTGTGGCAGACCCGATCAGCATGATTCCCGGACGACCATGCCATAGGGCGGCCAAGGCCTCGGCCGCCAGCCGGGTCTGCCTGTCAATGAGCACCATCAACGGTGCATGAAAAGAGACTCCGATCCCAACGACGTTCGTCGAGAGCGGTTTGTCCTGATTATCCGTCACAACAAATAATGGATCCCCCTCGGAACGGCCAATGCCGCCCAGTTGCGAGACGGAATCAAGGTCCTCACCGGCTGCGCCCCGGAAATCCAGAATGACCCCGGCCTTGCCTTCCAGCGCCCTGAGGTGGTCCAGAATCTCCCTCCCGCTCCCCTTGGCAAGCGCATCGACTTTCAGGTAGGCGATATCCTCCGGCCAAATCTCGACCGTCGCCACGGCCAGCGTCCCCGTGGCGCCCTGTCCAGCCGCCGCGCCGGATTCGCCCGCGCCGATAAACGCACCGGGATCAATGGCCTTCAGGATCCCCTCAATCCCGCCACGAACCGCCTGCGGGCGGTCAACAAGAATGCCCTTGGTTTCAAGGCATGAGAGAACATCATCCAAACCGACCGTGGCAAATCCGGAACAGGCGGCTGTCAAAAACACGAGGAGGACAATAAAAAGTGAACGTCCCATGTTCAAGATTCCGCTCCTTCAGTCTTATCTGGCTTTTTTTGCAATTTCGTCCTGGACCCTGTCGTTCCCCGCATTCACCTTGTCCATCAAAACCTGCTTGTGGACCACCAGCTGGCGCGCCAGGTCCGGCTGGCTCAGGGCCAGTATCTGAACTGCCAGAATGGCGGCATTAACCGCGCCTGCCTTGCCCACCGCCACCGTGGCAACCGGCACGCCAGCCGGCATCTGAACGGTCGAGAGGAGGGAATCAAGCCCGTCCATGAAGCTGCTGGTCACGGGGATGCCGATAACCGGGAGGGTTGTGTGCGCGCAGATGACGCCAGCCAGGTGCGCGGCGCCGCCAGCCGCGGCAATGATCACTTTGACGCCCTGCCCGGCGGCCTTGCGTGCAAACGAGGCCGCCAGATCCGGCGTACGGTGTGCAGACATCACCCGGACCTCGGACACGACCCCAAAGCGTGTCAGCGTGGCTACGGTTTCCTCCAGCAGCGGCCAATCCGAATCGCTCCCCATCACAACCGCCACTTCCGGCTTCCGTCCCGATCCTGTCTTCTGTTTGGCCATATTCATATTTCCTTTAAGTTTATCGAATTTATCATGCCTTTGAAAGCGCCTTCGCCGCGATGTCACGACGGAACATCGCCCCGTCATAGCTGATCTTTCCCACTGCCTGATAGGCGCGGTCCACCGCCGCCTTCAGCGTGGTGCCCAGCGCGGTGACTCCCAGCACACGGCCGCCCGCGGTGGTGACGTGCCCATCCTTCATCCGGGTACCGGCGTGAAAGACGACCGTCTCCTTGACCTTCGCCGCCACCTTGAGCCCCCGGATTTCCTTGCCCTTCTGATAGGCGCCGGGGTACCCGCCAGCGGCCATGACGACACACACGCACGCCTCCGGCTTGTAGCGAACCAGTTCGGGCCGCAGGGACCCGTCAATGCAGGCGTCCAAGGCTGGAATCAAATCCCCGTCAATCCGGGGAAGGATCACCTGGGTCTCCGGGTCTCCAAAACGGCAATTGAACTCCAGAACCTTGGGACCCGATTTTGTCATCATCAGGCCGGCATAGAGCACTCCCTTGTAATGAATTCCCCGGCTCTTCAGCTCCGCGAGGGTCGGAGCGAACACCGTTCGCTCAATGTCGGGAAACTGTTCAGGCGTGAGAACCGGGGCGGGTGAATAGGCTCCCATGCCTCCGGTGTTGGGCCCCTGGTCCTTGTCGAACGCCCGCTTATGATCCTGGGCACTGGCCAGCAACACCACATGAACACCATCGGTCAGGGCCAGCACGGAAACCTCCTCGCCGGCGAGAAATTCCTCGACGAGGATGCGGCGGCCGGCATCGCCGAACGCGCCCTCTACCAGCGCCTCATTCACAGCCCGTTCAGCGGCCTCGCGGGTGTCGCAAACGGTGACGCCCTTTCCTGCGGCAAGCCCCTCGGCCTTGATTACGATCGGCAGGCCGATATCATGGATAAAGTCGATGGCCTTTGCGGCGTCTGTAAACGTGCTGGACTGGGCGGTGGGCACGCCGGCGGCCACCATGACATCCTTGGCAAAAACCTTGCTCCCCTCCATCCGCGCGGCCTCCTTCGAGGGGCCAAAAACTCGCAGGCCCTCCCGTTCCAAGGCATCCGTGAGGCCGGCGCAAAGCGGCGCCTCGGGACCCACCACGGTCAGATCCGGACGATTCGCAACGGCCCAGGCCGTGACCCCCTTCACATCCTCTGCCGCGATGTCCAGATTCGTCGCCAACTCCGCTGTTCCGGCATTGCCGGGCGCGCAAAAGACCTGCGGCCTGCGGCTGTCATTGACCAGCTTCCAAACCAAGGCATGTTCCCTACCACCAGCACCTACAACTAGAACTTTCATGGCGAAAAGGATATAGGATGCCGTGGCGGAGTCAACGGTTTTAGGGATGATCCCTCAGAACAGTTCGCCCTGGTCGGCAACCTTGACCAGTGAATGGAAGTCCATCCGCACATAGAAGGACCTCATCACGGCGGGTGACTCGGGCTTGAGCACAAGATCGTCCCAGCCCGGCACACAAGGGAGATTATCCTGCAGTCTGACGAGGGCCAGATTGCGCTCCACGCGATCACGCTGTGAAAGCAGGTTGCCGCGGATGCGTGGCGAGTGAATCTCATCCAGCCGCGCCCACATCGTCTCGAGGCTGCCGAATTGTCCTAGTAATTTAGCGGCCGTTTTCGGCCCCATTCCCTCGACCCCGGGAATGTTATCCGCGGTATCGCCTGTCAGCGCCAGCCACTCGACAATCTGTGAAGGATGGACACCGGTCTTCTCAAACACTTCCGCCCGCCCAATCCGTTTGTCGTCCTTGCCCCATCCGGCCATGCCGGTTTTCTCGGAAACCAGTTGATAGAGATCCTTGTCAATGGTCACAATCACGACTTCGCCGGCATCCCGTTCCCCCCACCGGACGAGTGATGCCAGGACATCATCGGCCTCCTCATGGTCGAGGCGAATCAGGGGAATGCCGGCCAACCCCAGGAATTCGCGAACCGGATCATACTGACAACGCAGATCATCCGGCATGGGCGGCCTCTGGGCCTTGTACTCGGGGAGCAGATCCAGCCGGGCTTTGGGAACCCCGCCATCCCAGGCCACCGCAAGATGAGACGGCTTCCAGACATCAATTATCTGATGGATCCCTCGGATGAAACCGAATACGGCATTCGAGGGGTGCCCGTCATGTGTGCTAAGCCCCCGTATCCCGAAGAACGAACGGTAGAACAACTGAGTCCCGTCAACCAGAAGGAGTCTTCGGGCGCTCATGGGGGTAAGCGCTTATTTCAACACGGCATCAGGAGACGGCGCAGGCGTCGTCGCAGGCGCAGACACGCCCCCGGACGGAGCCAACTGTCCGCCGGTCTTGGCGGCTTCCTGATCCGGCTTCTTGAGTAACTGGCCACCCGGATCAACGAGCTTGGCGGTCACAAAGATCAGGAGGTTCTTTTTGATGCTCTTCTCCGATTTTGACCGGAAAAGGGCGCCAATCAGGGGAATGTCGCCAAGAATGGGGATCTTGTCGTTCACCTTCTCCAGTGCTTCCGTGATCAGACCACCCATTACCACCGTGGCGCCGTCATAGATTGAGATTTCCGTCGACAGCGACCGGAGATGGAAAAAGGGCTGGGGCATGTTCAACTGCTGTTCCGAGCCATCGGCGCGACGCACGGTCGAGCCGTACTGGTACCAAGTCGGCTCGGTGACAACCTGAGGCGACATCTTCAGGTTGATCATGTTGCCATCGGGGCTGACCTCCGGCGTAACCGTCAGGATAACTCCCACCTCACGGGTGGCAAAGTCAGTGGGCATGACGGTCGTTTCCTGAATCGTATTGGCAGTATTGTTGTTGTTGTTCTGATTGAGCGTGCCCCCCTGCATTTCAAACGCGGTGGGATAGATATACTCTGTCACGACCTTAATGATCGCTTCCTTTCCGGACTGGGTCGTCACCTTGGGAGCCGACAACAGGTCGGAGTTTCCGTTCTGTTCCAGGGCGTGGAGGATCATGGTAATATCGGGATTCGTCAGCACACTTGCAATCGAGGCGATGGATCCCGCCGTTCCACCAACGATGGGCGTGGAGGCGTTCACCTCGGTCCCCTTGAACCGCAAGCCCTTTGTAAAGCCGTTGTCGGACGAGTTTGCGTTCATCTGGATGCGGGGAGTGGCGGTGGCGGGGGCATAAGGATTGCTGCCCTGTTTCAGTAACATCTCCCAATTGTCCGTCAGCAGCCATTCCAAACCGGCCTCGTACATGTCGGTTTCATTGACCTCCACAAACCTGGCTTCGATTTCCACCTGCTTCGGCACTACGTTCAACTCAGAGAGCAGTTTCTCGAACCGGATCAACTGGTCCTCAGTGTTGACCATGATGACCTTGCCGATGGCGGGGTTATAGGTGACAGAGGATCCCTTGGGGAATTTGATGCCCATCTTCTCGAAATACCCATTCAGGTCGGACGGCACGGTCTCAGTGCTGCCGCCTCCTGCATTCATGGTTTCCCGATCCTTGCCACCGATCCGGCTGATCGTCGGCATGGCCGTACTTGCCTCCTGGACACGCGTGATAAAGGTTGGCTCCACGGGATACATCTTCATTTCCATGGTTTCGGGCGTCCAATCGACGGGCACAATCATGACCACTCCGCCATCGATCTGCCATTTCAAGCCGTACATTTTAGTGATCGTTTTGAGCACGTCGTACAGGCTGATGTACCTCGCCCCAAATGTCACCTCAGGCACGCCCGGAGTCGCCGCCCCTGTCGCCGCACCCCCGAAAACATCATCCGTCCCTGTACCAGCGGCCGGCTTCGGCGCAGCGGGCGCTCCAACGCCAAGATTCAGGATAATATTGATGCCCTTCTTGGACTCATCATCGGTGCTCTTGTCGTTCTCACGGCTTTGCTTGTTCAGGAATTCCACGCAATCGTGCATGTTTGCCTGGCGCCACTCAATGTTCTCGATGATGATTTTCTTCATCTTCTCTTCAATGGGATTGACGAGCGGACTGGTCTCCTTGGTCTTGTCGCCTTCTTTTCCCTTGATGACCTTATATTTGGAATTCCACGCCTCGCGAACTTCAGCCGTCATTTTCCGCGCGGTGGCATCGCGCTCGACCGTCCTGTTACCGTATTCGCGTTCGCCAAGCACCTTCAGGTAACGCATGGCTTCCCGGTTCTCCGGATCGAGAGCCAGGACAGACTCAAAACGTTCCCTGGCACCATTATACTCCCGCTTCGCCATGAATTCCCGTCCGAGACGCATCTGCTTTTCAATTTCCGTCTCGCCCGGGCGCGCAACATCGGCTCCAGGCTCGGGCCGCTTCTCCTGAGGCTTCGTCAGGGTGGCAATCAAGGTCGACAGCCGGAGGTTGCCGGGGCGTTGCTTGAGGAATTCCTGCCCCTTGGCAATCGCTTCGGCATCATGGCCGTCCTTCACCATTTTGCGAACAAGCTGGAATTCACATTCTGGAATCTGCGCGATCGCCCGATTCCGCAACGCTGCGCAGTGGGGGGCAACCTTGAGTTTTTCTGCGGCAATCTTGTACTGGTCGACCGCCGTAGCGTAATCCCCTGACTTAACGGCCTTATCTGCATTATCCATGGCCAGCCGTCCATCCAGTTCCCGCGCCTTGCGCCTGACGGACTCCTGCTCCGCAACCGAGGCGGAAACCTTCATGCGTTCATCCGAACCAAAACTCTTAACGGCAGCCTCCAGCGCCTCCTTTGTGGCGGCATCACCAGTGGGCGCGGCAACCGTGGGGGCGACGGCTGGGGCGACAACGGCGGGAGTAATTTCAGGAGCCTCTTTAGGCGCGGGAGTTGTAACCTTGGGAGCCGGCGCCAGCTCTTCAATCGCGGGCGCGGCAGCGGGAGCAGGCTCAGTTGCCGGAGCGGCAGGTGCAGGGACAAGCTCTTCAATCGCGGGCGCGGCGGCTGGAGCCGTTTTGGCGGGTTCGGCCGGGGTGGCGAGTTCTTCAATAGCGGGCGCGGCGGCCGGAGCAGGCGCGGCGGCCGGAGCAGGCGCGGCGGCCGGAGCAGGCGCGGTAGCCGGAGCCGTTTTGGCGGGTTCGGCCGGGGTGGCGAGTTCTTCAATAGCGGGCGCGGCGGTCGGAGCAGGCTCGGTGGCCGGAGCCGTTTTGGCGGGTTCGGCAGGGGTGGCGAGTTCTTCAATGACGGGAGCCGGGGCTGCAGCTTCAGGCTTCTTCTCGGCATCACCCGGAACGGCTGTAGCGCCGGCCGCCGCAACACCCTCAGCCTGGTTCATCTCCTGAAGCAGGACCTGTGTGCCCGCGTCCTGTCCCTGGGCATAAACCTGCTGCTCCGTCACCGGACTCAACAGGGCGGTAATCAGTAAGCAGAGAACAACGTTCAATCTCATAGAGTTATCTCCTTTAACCCGGACAAAAAAATCTCAAGCGCAACGGATTACGACTATTTCTCGGGTGGCGCCCCTGACGCTTGCCCATCAATCCACCGTTCGGTATTGTTGGAAGGGTCGTTTATTAATACACGCTTCCCCTGTGTGTCAACTTTTTTGACCCTGTATTTCGACCCCTTCAGGTCAAAATCGATATCGGGCCGGACCGTAATGACAGTCGGATCGATCAGGGAAACGAGCTTGATTTCGTAGTCATCACGGGGCACCAGCCGGTTCTTGATCAAGGGGATCTTCTTGCCCTTGTCGCTTAGAGTCAAGGTGGGGCCATCCGGGGCGTGTTCGTCAAAGGACAAGAGTTTGAAGCCCTCGACTTCCTCGCCTAGTTTCTTCCAATAGGTCTGGCCACCCACCCGCAGATTGATCTGGAAGATCAGCACGCCCCCCGCCTTGCTGACGCCCTTGAAAATCATCCGGAACGGAATGGGCTTGATATCGGACACGGCCAGCTTGGCCAGATAGGGGGGGTGGCTTTCGGCGTTCTTGGGATCGGTTTTCCAGTCGTGCTCCTCGCGCGTGGTAAACCCATCATTATCCGGATCCGTATCGGCAAGCGCGCCGTCAAAGGCGAACACACCGTACTTCTCCTCCCAGTCATCGGGAATACCGTTGTGGTTGCGGTCAACGATTTCCTTCAAGTCAACCGGCTGAGGCGCCCCGCACACCACGAATGTGCAGTTGGTGGCCGAATACGGAATCGGGCGATCACAGTTCACGCATTTGACGCGAAGCTCCGGGGTCAACAGGGCGAGGGGCCAGGCATCATTCTGGGAAGGGGCGCCCAGCCCCGTGAGGGCATTGCGGAAGAGCGCAAGATCCGCGGCCTTGGCCTTTTCGAAGGCGGGCTTGAGCGCCTTCAACTCAAAGTTGAACTGTTTCTCGGCCGCCTTCTGCCCTTGCGCCATGATGGCCAGAATCATCAACGACACCAGAAGCACAATGAGGACCATGGCAGCCATGATCCGGTCATAGTTCTTCTTAAACCAAGCTCCTATGCCGGCCACCATTATTTTACTCCTCCCGGCTTTTTCTCAAGCGCGACGGCCTGGGGTTTTGAAAACTGGAACACGTCGAGATCCATCTTCACGGTCAGCATGTTTTCACGCCCGCACACAACACGGTAATCCCGGCCTTTTGGGGCTTCCTTTTCGACCGTACCCCCCGCAGTCACCTTCGCCACCGCCCCTTCGCCTTCCTTGCGTTCAAAAAGCTTTTCATCGCCCTTGACCTCGAGGCGGGTTACCACCGTGAAGATCGAGCTGCAGGCCAGGCCGTTGAGGATCTTCATCACGGCGCTCTCACGCCCCTTGAACTGGACCTGGAAGCGCCACCGCCCGTAGAGCTGCCCCTGGGGGACAAGTCCCGCACCGGGATCCAGCACATTACGAACATCGATCTCGCCGGCGACCGCCGCGGGTGCCCCCCTGCCGCCCGGGCCGGTTTTTGCCGCAACGGGAGCCGCATCAACCTCAAACTCCTGCCGAGACAGGGCATCCAGCGAGGAGATATTGCCGTTGTACAGGATCAGGCAAAGCGCCTCGACAATCTTGAGCTGCTGGGTCAACCGCGGCACATCCTGGGGTGCCGGAAGATCCCCCTTCATATGGCGCCCGAACCCGAAATCGAATGCCTTGGGAACCGTGATTCCGGAGGAGGCCGCCCGCGTCAACAAACTATGCTGCGTATCAAAGAACTGGGTGATGAACTTGGCCGGACTCTGCACCACCGGCTCCACCTGTCCCACTCCCATGGCCACCTGGAGATCCAGCAACTCCTGCTTGATCACCAGGATATTATCCCGTTCCTGCTTCAGGTTGGCGGGCGAGGGAAAGGGGTTCTGGGCATACAGAACCTCAAGGTGCTCCTTGTTCGACTTCAGCACGGCCTCGGCCTCGGCAAAGTTCATGAATTTAAACACCACCAGCGCCACGGCACCCAGGAACAGGAGGCACAGCAAAACCGCCACGGCGATAATGATCATTTTTCGACGAGATTGCATACGCTATGCCTTCTCCTTGTCGGTCTTCGCGTTTTGGGCGGGGGGAACAGCCGGCTCGACCGCCTTTACCGCCGGCGGTACCGCCCGCTCGACCGGCTTTTCATTCAGCCCGATTTCAATCGTGAATTCCGTGGCGAAATCCGTTCCCTCCACGGGTTTTATCCGCTTGATCTGCAGGTCATCAGAGAAATACCCCGTGGATTTCAGGTTCGCCACATACTCGGTAACGGCCTGATTGTTCACCTTGTCGCTAAACGCCATGCCCCGGATTTCGAGCCGTGTCGCCGGCGCAACCGCCGGTGCCGGCACCTTCGCGTCCTTGGGCTGCAACAACCGGATACTCGACAACCACATCCCCGGCACCAACCGCTGATGCAGGTCGTTCATGATGACCACCCAGCGGGTGCGGGCGACAATCAAGTTGTTCAAATCCCCCGCCTTGGCGTACAACTGCTCTTTTTGCTTGGCGAGTTCCCCCAAGGTCACGTTGGGCCTTTCGAGGTCTGTCAGCAGTCCCTGAACCACATCCCGCCGCTGCTCGGCCATGGTAGACATCCGGTGCAGGAACAGGCCGAACACGAGCACCGTAAGGACCAGCCCCATTGCCGCCAGGCCGAAGAAGGGCAGGCGGCGCTGCAATACCTTGCGGGCCGCCAGCTCGGGGGGCAGAAGATTGATTTCCACGGGGCATGAAAGCGTGCGGCGCAAAGCCAGCCCGACCACTTCGCCCAGCAGGTGCAGGCTACCCGCCACCTTGTCGGACTCAATTGCGGAACTGACTGTGACATTGCGGAACGGGTTGAGGTAATCCACTTCCGTCTTCAGCTTGTCCTTGAGGAACGCATTAAGGTGCGGGATCACCGAACAGCCGCCGGTCAACAACACCATTCCCGGCTGGCTCCCACCCTGCTGGCTGCGGTAGAAATTGATGGTGCGGATCACTTCGGCGTGCAGGCGGGTCATGATATTGCGGACAATCTTGGAGGTGCGGTCCGCCACCCCCACCTCATGCCCCTCGTAC
>Ga0007794_10000578_pt1 | contig 11284 bp, 11 predicted proteins | sample CryBogmetaGMA5M_FD_60365 | JGI IMG/M metagenome (GOLD analysis project Ga0007794, IMG submission 60365) | Freshwater microbial communities from Crystal Bog, Wisconsin, USA - MA5M | ecosystem: Environmental > Aquatic > Freshwater > Lake | place: Crystal Bog, Wisconsin, USA | collected 2009-07-06
CACCCGAAGCCATCGTTGCTGAGCTGCGCCACTGGCTGCGCTGAGAGCCTCGCTGGAACCAGGCACTGGGGTGGAATGCCGGGCGTCACGTTTGCGGCGCTGAACTCAGGTGGCCTACCCATGCACTGCATACTGCAATGCGGGAGTCCTCCATGAAGTACTTCGTGCGGAAGGCTACACCGGGAGTTGCTTCGAGCACCCTCTCCCTGGACCTGCGCACGATCCTGGACTCCATCAACGATGGCGTCTTCACCGTGGATGACGACTTCCGCATCACGTCCTTCAACCGGGCCGCTGCCGAGATCATCGGCATCACCCCGGAAGAAGCCCTGGGCCAGCAGTGCTGGAAGGTCTTCAACGCCGACATCTGCGAGGGCTCCTGCGCCCTCAAGGAGACCATGGCCACGGGGTCTCCGCTGGTGAACAAGCATGTGAACATCCACACCTCCCTGCGCAAGAAGGTCTCCATCAGCGTGAGCACGGCCCTGCTCCGCGACCAGGAGGGCAAGGTGGTGGGCGGGGTCGAGTCCTTCCGCGACCTGACCCTGGTGGAGGAGCTGCGCAAGGCCGTGGAGGGGCGCGCCAGCTTCCAGCACATGACCTCCGCCAACCACCAGATGTGGGAGATCTTCAAGCTCATGCCCCTCATCGCCCAGAGCGACAGCACGGTGCTGATCCACGGCGAGAGCGGCACCGGCAAGGAGCTCATGGCCCGGGCCATCCACGACCTCAGCGCCCGGGCCCGCAAGCCCCTGGTGACCCTCAACTGCGGAGCGCTGCCGGACACGCTGCTGGAGGCGGAGCTCTTCGGCCACAAGGCCGGGGCCTTCACGGATGCCAAGCGGGACCGCAAGGGACGCATCGCCGCGGCTGAAGGCGGGACGCTGTTCCTGGATGAAGTGGGCGACATCTCGCCGGCCCTCCAGGTCCGCCTCCTGCGCATCATCCAGGAGCGCACCTACGAGCCGCTGGGATCGAGCGACTCGGTAAAAGCCAACGTCCGCTTTCTGGCCGCCACCCACCGGGACCTCCGCACCGAGGTCAGGGAAGGGCGCTTCCGCGAGGACCTCTTCTACCGCCTGAACGTCATGCAGATTGCAATACCCCCCCTGCGGGAGCGCAAGGAAGACATCCCCGCCCTGGCCCGCCGCTTCCTCGACCGCCAGACGACCCTCCATGGCAAGCAGATCCAGGGCTTTAGCCCCGAAGCCATGGACCGTCTGATGCGCCACAGCTGGCCTGGCAACATCCGGGAGCTGGAGAACGCCGTGGAGCACGCCTTTGTGCTCTGTCGGCAGGAGCTCATTCGCGCCACGGACTTGCCCATTGGCATCCAGGGGGAGCCACCAGGGGCCCTTGATGAGGCTGGAACTTTAATGGGCAAAGATTTGCGTAGCCAGGAGTTGGCCGCGATTCAGGCCGCCCTGGAGCACCACGCCGGGAACCGAACCGCCGCTGCCCGGGAGCTGGGCATCCATCCCACCACCCTGTGGCGGAAGCTCCGGCGCACCTGAGGTCAACCCCTGCAATGTGCATGCTTTCAGGTCTCATATTGCATTGCAGAATGCAGTGAATATTTTTGAACCCGGACAGTCCTTACGCTGTAAATATCGTTCTAATAATTACTTAAACAACTTGGCTCCACAATTGCATTAGAGGCTGTGCGCTGGAGCAACCCTCTGGCCTCCAGTGAAGCAGGACGCGGACCCCTCAATCGTCCAGTCCCCTACGAGCCCGGAAGATCCATGCGGAGGGTCCTCAGTGACCGCAGCCCTGGGTCTGCCCCCTCCACCCCTCAACACTGCCCCAGGTGCCTCCGCCACGGTCGGCTGAGGTCGGTCTGCCCGCCGGGCAGCCAGGGGCCTCCACCCCCCTCGGGAGGATGCCATGCGAACCCTTGGATTCCAGCGAGTGCTGCACAGCCTTCTGGTCTGCCTGGCCAGTGCCGGACTGGCCTTGGCGGCCCCTCTGGCACCGAAAGAAGGCCGCATCAGCGTAGCCGTGGCGGTCACTGACCTGGAGCCCATCGTGCGGGCCGTGGGGGGCGCCCAGGTCGAAACCGTGAACGTCTTCAAGGGCTGCATCCTGCGGAAGGAGCTTCAGGTGGAGCCCAGTGCCAAGGCCAGGCTGCTCGCTGCCGAGGCCATTGTCTGGACGGGCTTCCTGAACGAGTCTGCTGCCATCGCCGAAGCGCTCCGGGGCAGTGCCAACCATGCTTCCAGGCTTGAACCGAAGTGGTTGGATGTCTCGAAAGGGGCAGCGCGGACCAACCTGCCCACCTCCACCTGCAGTGGCTACGTGGACCCGGCCTATGCCGATGGCGACCCCTTCTTCTGGCTGAACCCAGCCAACGGCGGGCTCATGGCCCGCAACATCGCCCGTGGCCTGGGGGAGCTGCGCCCGGGCAGCAGGGCCTTCTTCATGGCCAATGCGGAGGCCTTCGAGAAGGCCCTGGCCAGTGACATTGCCCGCTGGAAGGTGGCCCTCAAGCCCCTGCAGGGGGTGCGGGTGTTCGCCGCCCAGTGCGGCTGGCAGAACTTCTCAGCCCTGGGCGGTCCCTCCTTCGTGGTCTGCAAGGGGACGCCGGATGAGCAGCCCAGCCCCAAGGCCCTCCTGCTCCACATCCGGGCCATGAAGGCCGCGCTGATCCTGGTGGACCCAAACACCCCCCCGGACTACGTCGAAGCCTTCCGGGAGCACTCGAAGCTGAAAGTGGTCGAGGTTCCTTCCTCCATCGAGGGCATCCGGGGCGCCAGCACCTACAGCGCCCTCTTCGAGAACCTTGTGAAGTCGCTCCGCTTGGCCAATCGCTGACCCCAACCTCGAGGTGGACCTTGACCGACTTCAGCCAGGTTCCCAGGGAAGAGCGGGGCCCACTCCCGCCCGTGGTCTTCACCATCCAGCCCATAGGCATCGTCCACGTCGCGCCCCGACGGCTGGCTCGGCCCCAGAAATACTTTGTCCCCAAAGGACAGGCTGCCCTGGAGCTGTTTCGGCCCTACTTCTCGGGGCTCCAGGGCCTCTACGAGGGCTTGGACCTCTGGGTCATCACCTTCCACCCCTTCTCCGGCGCCGAACCCAACGGGAGGGGGCAGGGCAGTGGGTTCGCCCCCGGCGTGTTCGCCACCACGGCCATCCAGCGTCCCAATCCCATCGAGTTCCTGCGGGCCAAGGTCCTGACCCTGGACCCTGCGCAGGGGCTCCTGCACGTGGAAGGCCTGGATGCCGATGATGGCGCCCCCATCCTCGACATCCGCCCCGCCACCTCCCCCCGTCATCGCCTGCTCAGGGCAGGCGAAGAAATGAGCCCCCGATGAAAACAGCCACGCGCATCAATCCAACACCGTCGCCTTCCCTTCGGTTGGCCCTGCCAGCGCTCCTAGGCCTGGTCGTGCTGCTGCCGCTCCGGGCCCAGGAGCCCACAACCCCGCCGACAACCGGCCACGGCTCCTTTACGATCGTGCACGTGGCCAAGGCCCGGCGTCAGACGGCGGACCACAGCAAGTTCAAGATCCTCAAAGGCCCCTTCAAGGACAGCGATGGTCCCGCCGTGACCCGGGCCTGCCTCACCTGCCACATGAAGGCCGCCGAGCAGGTCATGGCCACGTCGCACTGGACCTGGAACGTCGCCAAGGACGGGAAGGACGGCTACGGCAAGTCCACCCACTTGGTGAACAACTACTGCATCTCCATCATCGGTGGGAATACGGAGGGCTGCGCCCGGTGTCATGCCGGCTATGGCTTCAAGGACAAGTCCTTCGACTTTACCAAGCAGGAGAACGTAGACTGCCTGGTCTGCCACGACACCACCGGGGACTACGAAAAAGAGAAGGGGGGCCTGCCCAACCCAGCGGTCCCTCTTGCTGAAGTGGCCCAGAAGGTCGGCGCACCCAGCAACCGCAACTGCGGCGTGTGCCACTTCTTCGGTGGCGGCGGCGATGCCACCAAGCACGGCGATCTGGATGACACCATCCTCAAGGCCCCCCGGGCCGAGGATGTCCACCTCTCCAAGCAGGGGGCGGGCATGGACTGCATTGACTGCCACGCCTCCGATGCGCACAAAGTGGGCGGCCCCAACTACGTGATCCCCGCCGACCGGCGCGAGCAGGCCAAGTTTGCGGGCGAGAGCATCTCTCGGATGTCCTGCGCGGCCTGCCACACGGTGGCGCCCCACAAGTCTTACATCCTGAACCGTCACTATCAGAAGGTGGCCTGCCAGACCTGCCACATCCCCGCCTATGCCCGGGGGACGCTGCCCACCAACACTTACTGGGACTGGGCCTCCGCTGGCCGCCTGAAGAACGGGCGCGGCTACAAGGAGGAGGACGCCAACGGCTTCGAGACCTACAACAGCATCCATGGGGAGATGATCTGGGCGCGAAACGTGCGCCCCAGCTACGTCTGGTACAACGGCAACCTCAAGTTCACGCAGCTCACAGACACCATCACCGTCCCCGCCAATGGGAAGGTGGTGCTCAACCCTGCAGTAGGCGCCTACCCCGATCCCGAGGCCAAAATCTGGCCCTTCAAGCTGCACGAGGCCACCCAGCCCTATGACACCGAACGGATGACCTTCGTGGCGCCCTACACCTCCGGCCCGAAGGGTTCCGGTGCCTACTGGGGCGACTGGAACTGGGAGGTCGCCATCCGCATGGGCATGACCACGGCCGGGCTGCCCTACAGCGGCAAATTCGGCTTCGTGAAGACCACCATGCTCTGGCCCATCACCCACATGGTGGCCCCCAAGGAACAGGCCCTGGCCTGCGTCGAATGCCACGCCCAAAAGGGCCGCCTTGCCCAGGTCTCAGGGTTCTACCTCCTGGGCCGCGACCGCGGCACCGGGGTCGACCGTCTGGGCTTCGGCATGATCCTCCTGACGCTCTTCGGCGTGGGCATTCACGCTTTCATCCGCACCCTCCATGGCCACCACTAGGAGCCCGCATGCGCCGCATCGTCTTGTATGAAGCCTTCGAACGTTTCTGGCACTGGGCCCAGGCCCTGCTCATCCTCACCATGATGCTCACCGGCTTCGAGGTCCGGGGTCTGGGGCTGCACATCTTCGGGTTCCAGCGGGCCGTGGCTCTGCACAACATCCTGGCCGTGACCCTGGTGACCCTCATTGTCTTTGCCATTTTCTGGCACGTCACCACCGGGGAATGGCGCCAGTACATCCCCACCCGCAAGTTCCTCCGCGAGATGATCGCCTTCTATGTCACCGGGATCTTCAAGGGTGCCCCCCACCCGGTCCGCAAGCACCGCATGGCCAAGCTGAACCCCCTGCAGCGGCTCGCCTACCTGGGCTTCAAGGTCCTCATCATCCCCGTGCAGATCACCACCGGCGCCCTCTACTACATCTACCCCAACCTCCAGCACAGCCTAAGCTGGCCCCCGGCCTCGCTCTGGTTCATCGCCGTCGTGCACACCCTCGGTGCCTTCGGCCTGGTGGCCTTCCTCATCGGCCACGTCTACCTGACGACCACGGGCCACACGCCCCTGACCAACATCAAGGCCATGCTCACCGGCTGGGAAGACATTGAAGACGATGCGTACTTTGACGAGGAATAGAATCCTGTCCTAGGAGCTCACATGGGCGACCCCCTTTTCTGGCACCGGTTGCAGTTCGGTTTCACGGCCACCTACCACTACCTGTTTCCGCAGCTGACCATGGGCCTGGCGCTGGTCATCGTGATTTTGAAAGGCCTGGGGCTGAAGACCGGCGAGGCTCGCTACAGCGATGCAGCGCGCTTCTGGATCCGCATCTTCGGGATCAACTTCGCCGTGGGGGTCGTGACTGGCATCCCCCTGGAGTTCCAGTTCGGCACGAACTGGGCGCGCTTCTCCCACCTCACCGGTGGCATCATCGGCCAGACCCTGGGCATGGAGGGCATGTTCGCCTTCTTCATGGAGAGCAGCTTCCTGGGTCTGCTGATCTGGGGCGAGAAGAAGCTCTCCCCCCGAGGGCACTTCGGAGCCGCCCTGGCTCTCTGGTTCGGCAGCTGGCTGTCGGGCTACTTCATTATCGCCACCAATGCTTTCATGCAGCATCCCACAGGCTTTGCTGTCGCCGCAGACGGCACGCTACAACTCACCAGCTTCTGGAGCTTCCTCCTCAACCCCTGGGCCCTGGGCCAGTACGCACACAACATGATCGCGGCGGTGGTGACAGGCTCCTTCGCGGTGGCCGCCGTTGGAGCCTACTGGACGCTCAAGGGCATTCACCCGGTGCAGGCGGATCTCAACCTCCGCACCGGCACCATCCTGGGCTTGATCTTCAGTGTCCTCGTCGCCTTCCCCACCGGTGACCTCCAGGGCAAGCTCGTGGCGAAGTACCAACCCATCGCCCTCGCCGCCATGGAAGGGCGTTTTGAGAGCGGCCCCCGGGCGGCGCTGACGCTCATTGGGCAACCCAATGTCCCTATCCGAAAGATCGAGAACCCCATCAAGGTCCCGGCAGTGCTGAGCTTCATTGCCTACGGCACGTTCTCCAGCAACGTGCAGGGTCTCCTGGCCTTCCCCGAGGAGCTCTGGCCCCAGAACATTGAGCTGCTCTACTACAGCTTCCACATCATGGCGGGGCTGGGCACGCTCATGATCGGCCTGATGGGGCTGGCCGGCTTCCTGCTCTGGCGGGGCCGCCTGGCATCCACCCGCTCCGTGCTCTGGCTGCTGATGCTGGCGGTGCCGTTCCCCTACATCGCCACCACCGCCGGCTGGGCCGTAGCCGAGTTCGGCCGCCAGCCCTGGCTGGTCTACGGCGTCCTGCGCACCAGCCAGGGCAGCTCCCCCCTGGTGCACTCGGGCCACACGGCCTTCACCACCCTGGGCTTCGCAGGGATCTTTGTCGTGCTCTCCATGCTGTGGCTCTTCCTCATCGGACGAGAGCTTGCCCACGGCCCCGATTCCCAAGCCCACTAGGAGACCACCATGGCATTCCTTTGGTTCTGGCTGGTCTCGGTGATGTTCGCCATCTACATCGTGATGGACGGGTTTGACTTCGGGGCAGGCATCCTGCACCTCCTGGTGGCGAAGACCAATGCGGAGCGCCGCGAGGTGCTCGGTGCCATCGGCCCCTTCTGGGATGGCAACGAGGTCTGGCTGCTGGCAGGAGGCGGTTCGCTGTTCCTGGCCTTCCCAAAAGTCCTTGCCTCCGGCTTCTCCGGCTTCTATCTCGCCATGTGGCTGGTGGTCTGGTGCCTCATGCTGCGCGGCATCTCCATCGAGTTCCGCTCGCACCTGCAGGATGGCCTCTGGCGCCACTTCTGGGACGGCACCTTCGCCGTGGCCAGCGTGCTGCTCCCGGTCCTCCTGGGGGCAGCCCTGGGCAATGTCCTCCGCGGTGTACCGGTGGATGGCAGCGGGTACTTCAACATGCCCCTCTGGACCGACTTCCGCCTGGGCCCGCAGCCTGGGATTCTGGACTGGTACACCGTGCTTATCGGCGTCTTCGCCCTGGTCACCATGGCCGCCCACGGTGCGATTTTCCTGGCCTGGAAGACGCAGGGGCCCGTCCATGACCGCGCCAAGGCCCTGGCTCCGCGGCTCTGGCTGCTGGTCCTGGTGCTGTGGGTGCTCGCCACCGCCACCACGTCCCTGGTGAATCCTGGGATCCTCAGCAACTTCCCCAAGGCCCCCCTGGCCTGGCTGGCAAGCCTCTTGTTCCTGGGTGGGCTGGCCCTGGTCTTTGCGGGCCTCCGGCGCGATCAGCACCTCCTGGCCTTCCTCGGTTCCGGTGCCTTCATCTTGGGCCTCCTGGCGGCGACAGCGGCCTGTGTCTACCCCGTGATGCTCAAGTCCACCCTGAGTCCGGCCTTCGATCTGACGGCCCTCAACGCCAGCGTGGGTGGGCATGGCCTGCGTACGGGCCTGGTCTGGTGGCTGATCGGCTTCCCCATTGCCATCGGCTACGGGGCCTTCCTATTCCGCTTCCATCGGGGGAAGGTGGTAGCTGCGGAAGAGGGCGAAGGCTATTGATTGACCCCCAACCAAGGAGTCTGGCGGATAACGCGCAAGTCGCAGCGCTTCTTCAGCCTCAAGGAGATCACCCATGACCAAGATCGGCATCATCATCTGCGGGCGCTACCAGACCTGTGGGGGCGGGAAGTGCTTCCGCGCCGTGCGGGAGCGGCAGGGGTCCTTCGCCCGGTACCCCGCCGAGGAGACCCTTGAGGTGGTGGGCTACTCCACCTGCGGAGGTTGCCCCGGGGGGAATGTCGAGTACGTGCCGGATGAGATGAAGCGCAATGGCGCCGAGGTCCTCCACCTGGCGACCTGCTTCGTGGTCGGGTATCCGCCGTGCCCCAGCATCCGGCAGTTCAAGGCCTACATCGAGTCCGCCTACGGCCTGCCCGTGGTGATCGGCAGCCATCCCATTCCCCAGAAGTACCTGGACCGGCACGAGACGCTGCCCTTCTGGCAGGACCAGAACATGTTCCCGCTCATCCAGCCGCTGCTGGACGAGGCCCCGGAGGTCAAGCTCGCCTACAACTGAGCCCAGGGCGAGGCCTGGGAACAGGTCTGCGGGGTATGCTGGCGGGGAAGGGCGCCTGGCTTCTCAGGCTCGCCCGCCTTCGACACCCCTGCGGGACGAAGCCTTGATGGAGCCTCCCCAGCCATGGCACAGCGCGTCTTCCTCAGCGGTGCCACCGGGTTCATCGGGCGCCACCTCCTGCCGGCCCTGGAGCGGGAAGGCCACGAGGTCCGCTGTCTGACGCGTTCGCTGACCTCGGCGCAGCGCCGCTGGCCAGCCCAGACCTGGGTGGCGGGCGACCTGGGTGATCCTGCAACCCTCCCTGCGGCCCTGGCGGGCTGCGACGTCGCCTACTACCTGGTCCATGCCATGGGCTCTCACCAGCCGGGCTGGGCGGACGAGGAGCGGCGCTGGGCCGGGGACTTCGCCGAGGCCGCTCACGCTGCCGGCGTCCAGCGCATCGTCTACCTGGGCGGCGTGGCCCCCCAGGGCGACCCCTCGGAGCACCTGCAGGCCCGCCTCAACACGGGGGAGGTCCTGCGCGCGGGACCGGTGCCGTGCCTGGAGCTGCGGGCGGGCATGATCATCGGGGCCGGCAGCACCTCCTGGACCATCGTGCGGGACCTGGCGGCGCGCCTCCCGGCCATGGTGCTGCCCGCCTGGCTGGCCCACCGCAGCCAGCCCGTGGCGGTGGAAGAGGTCGTGGCGGCGCTGGTGGCGGGCCTGCGCGTGACCATGGCCGAGAGCACCTGGTGGGACATCCCCGGTCCCGAGGCCCTGTCCGGCACGGAGATCCTCCTGCGGGTGGCGGGCGTCCTGGGCCGCAAGCCCGTGCTGCTGAAGGTCCCCCTGGTCACGCCCAAGCTCTCCGCCCACTGGATCCGCCTGGTCACCCGGGCGGACTACGGCGTGGCGCGGGAGCTGGTCGCCGGCCTCACCAGTGACCTGGTGGCCACCCGCCCCGGCTACTGGGAAGCCGCGGGCCTCGCGCCCCCCATGTCCCTGGAGGCCGCCGCCCAGCGCGCCTTTGCCGAAGAAGCGGACAGCATCCACGGGGTGGGTCGCATGGCCGAGACCCTGGCCGGGTGGCTGACGCCGAGGAGCGGCGGCAGGGGCTGAGGGGCCGAAGGACAGGCACTAAAGGGACGAGGGGACCATCCTCCGGACGCATGCCAGGAACGCGACCTCCGCCGAGCCCAGGTGCCGCTGGGGGTTCCACACCAGGAAGGTGGAGATGCGGATGGGCTCGCCGGCCCAGGGCAGGGCCACGAGGCGGCCCGTGCGCAGGTCCTCGGCCACGGCCATGCGGGGCAGGGGAGCGACGCCGAGGCCCACTTCCACGCAGCGCTTGATGGTCTCGACGGTCTGGAACTCCAGGCCACTGCCCGCCTGGGCCCCCGCCGCGAAGATCTGCCGCTCGAAATGATTGCGGTAGCTGCACCCCAGGGCCTTGAGCAGAACCGCTTCGCCCACCAGGTCCTGGGCCGTGATGCCCGCAGCTTTGGCGAGGCGGTGGGTCGGGGCGCCCAGAATCAGGATCTCCTCCTCCCGCAGCTTCTCCACTGCCAGGGTCTTGGAAGGGAAGGGCTCCTCCAGCACGATGGCGCAGTCGATGGCACCTTCGAGCACCATGCGCTTGAAGTCCCTGGCGTAGCCCGGAACGAACTGCATGCGGACCTTGGGGAACTCGGCGTTGAAGGCCTTGAGCACAGGCGGCAGCAGGTAGGTGCAGATGGACTCCGGCGCGGTGAAGCGCACGGTGCCCACCTCCGACTCGCCTTCGGTGGCGGCCAGGGCTTCTTCGGTAAGGGCCAGGATGCGCTCCGCATAGACCAGGAAGCGATGCCCAGGCTCCGTGAGCTGCAGGTGGTTCCCCACGCGGTTGAAGAGCGGGTAGCCCAGCAGCTCCTCCAGCGCCTTCATCTGCGAGGTGACGCTCGACTGGGCGTAGCTGAGCGTGGCGGCGGCTTTGGTGAAGCTTAAGGTGCGGGCCGCCGTGCTGAAAGTGAGGAGGGTCCGAGTGTCCACAGAGCTCCCATCGAGAATCTCGATATTTAGTATCAGTTCATTCCGTTGGTTCAGGTGGACCGGGCAACCGAAACTAACCCATGTCGGCACACCCGGCACCCCAAGAACCCTTGCAACCACTGGCCAAGCGCCACCCCTAGGAGTCTCAGATGAGCATCACTGGCAACCCCCGAGTCTTTGTTAAGCGCGAGTGCAGCGCCCGCTTCCAGTTCGGCGGCAAGTCCTACGACAACGTCCCCGTGCTGAACCTGGGCCCCGACGGCTGCCGCATCCAGGTCCCCCGGGCCTTCGTTGGCAGCCTGGTGGAGCACTCCCAGCTCGAAGGCCTGGAGCTGATCAGTCAGGCCCTCTCCATGGGTGCCACCGGCGCCAAGGTCATCCAGGTACACGGCAACGAGTCCGGCAAGCCCGGGACCATCGAAGCCGAGCTCCAGTTCCTGAACGCTCCCGCCGGTACTCGCGTGAACGTGATCAACTACGTGAACACCATGGCCAAAGCCAAGCCCCACTGCGTCGCCCACGACCTGGTCGGGATGCCCTAAGACCCTCCTGGGCCAAGCTCCTTGGGGTGAGGTCCACGCGAACGGTCGTGCCGGGGATGATGGGGGCTTGCCCCTCCATCATCCCCGGCTGAATTATGGATCTTCCGGGATTTCAGGGAAAGAAGTCTGGTTCATCCGGGAAAGCATGAGGTGAGGTTGTAGGCCGTGGCCGGTGCTCGGGTATGGAAAGGCGGATGGATTCGCCATGGAAAGCCTGCGGCTTCCCACAGCGAACGGGCCGATGGCC
>Ga0007794_10000580_pt1 | contig 11268 bp, 9 predicted proteins | sample CryBogmetaGMA5M_FD_60365 | JGI IMG/M metagenome (GOLD analysis project Ga0007794, IMG submission 60365) | Freshwater microbial communities from Crystal Bog, Wisconsin, USA - MA5M | ecosystem: Environmental > Aquatic > Freshwater > Lake | place: Crystal Bog, Wisconsin, USA | collected 2009-07-06
AATTTCTGACGGCCAACACGAAAGCGCTTCTGAACGGCACGGATGATTTCATCTCCGCCAAAGGGAAAGATGTAATTATTATCGGGGGGGGTGATACCGGGACCGACTGCGCCGGCACTTCGCTTCGTCATGGCTGCACCAGTGTCACCCAGTTGGAAATTATGCCCCGCTCGCCGGACGAGCGTGCCGCTGATAACCCCTGGCCTGAGTGGCCCAAAACCCACAAGGTGGATTATGGCCAGGAAGAAGCCGCCGCTAAATTCGGAGCCGATCCTCGTGTTTTCCTGACCACCGCCACACGGTTTGAGGGGGATGGGGACGGAGCGGTTGCCGCTGTTCATACGGTTGAAGTTGTCTGGGAAAAGAATGACAAGGGGCAGTTTATCCCGCGTCCGGTTCCCGGTACCGAACAGGTGCGTCCCGCGCAACTGGTGCTGCTGGCCATGGGTTTCCTGGGGCCGGAGGAGCCGCTCATCGACTCCCTCGGGCTTGCACGGGATCCACGCAGTAACATTAAGGCTGAATTTGGAACATACAGCACCAGCATCCCGGGTGTTTTTGCCGCCGGTGACTGCCGTCGCGGCCAGAGTCTTGTGGTATGGGCCTTTAACGAAGGACGCGGGGCGGCTCGTGAATGCGACCGGTACCTGATGGGAACCAGCGAACTGCCGTAAGGGAGTTATGGACAGCTCCGGCAAGGCCGGTTACCGCTCAAATAAGTAGCATGTGAGGCGACGAAGCCCGCCCGACAAAGTCGGGCGGGCTTTTATTGTATACAAAATACCGGCCACGAAATTTTCATACTGCTTAAATACCTTTTGTGGCAGTATAATAGCTTGCATCTTGCCATTGTTTTGATGTAAGAGACGTCACTGAACGTATGAAGTTGACATTTACGCCAAGGTGCAGCCTGAAAAACCTTCCGCTGCCACGTCGGATATGACCGTTTCCCGAATAAAGTACTTGAAATTCGCTGTAAATAAGCCTGCAGGAGTCAGTTCATGCTGATAGTCGTCTGCATCAAACAGGTCCCGGATACAACCCAGGTTCAGATTGATCCGGTCACCAACACTCTGGTCCGTGATGGCATCCCCTTTATCGTCAACCCGTATGACACCCATGCCCTGGAAGAGGCTCTGCGCCTGAAAGACCGTTTCGGCTGCACGGTTGCTGCTATTTCCATGGGGCCTCCCAATGCGGAGGGGACGTTAAAGAAAGCGCTTGCGCTGGGTGTTGATCACGCCATCCTGCTGTCTGACCGGGTCTTTGGCGGTGCCGACACCCTGGCAACCAGCAATGTTCTGGCCGCCGCCATCAGTAAGTTGAACGCGGAAGTGGGTGAGGTCGGTCTGGTGCTGTGCGGTAAGCAGACGATTGACGGTGATACCGCCCAGGTAGGACCGGGGATCGCCAGTCGTCTTGACTATCGCCAGTTAACCCTGGTGGACAAAATAATCAACCTTGACTTTGCGGCCAAAAAAATCCGCGTCAGCCGCAAGCTGGAGGGGCGTCACGAGATTGTGGAAGCTCCGCTGCCGGCCATGCTTACCGTCGTTCGGGAACTGAACAGGCCGCGCTATCCCAAGGTGCAGATGCGGCTTGAAGCGGCTGAAGCGATTGTCGAAGTGTGGAATAACAAAGTCCTGGGGTTGGATGAACAGAAAATCGGCCTGAAAGGTTCCCCCACCTGGGTATCAAAAATATTTTCTCCGGAACGCGACAAAGGGGAGATCATTGGTGACGGCTACGCCGATCCGACAGGGACGGCAGCGCTGTTGATAGACAAACTGATGGCGAAGGATATGTTACCGCTATGACCGATTCCAAACCAAAACCGAAGAAACCCCGGGGCGTTGCCCGCCTGCTGGACGGGAAGTGCATCGCCTGCGGCGCACGCTGCCAAAGCTCCTGTCCGGTTAACTGCATCGAGATGACTGAAACCGGTGAGCCGATCGTTGAAACGGCCAAGTGTATCGGCTGTCAGAAATGCATCAAGATCTGCCCGGCGGTTGCCCTGGAGATGTATTTCACCGAGGCGGAACTGAAAATCCTCGCCGAACTGGCCGCTGCGGCCGGAGGAGCTGTTGTTGTTGAGGAGCAGGATGAAGAGGGTGCTGTTCTTGCCCGGAAACTTGCTGAATATCGCGGCGTTTGGGTTTTTGTAGAACAAACAGAGGGAGAGGTTGCCAAGGTATCCTGGGAGCTGCTCGGTGTCGGAGCCGGTCTGGCAGCTACGTTGGGAGTAGAGCTCTGTGCCGTGGTGCTCGGCGAAAATGTCGAACACCTGTGCGGCGAAGCATTTGCCCATGGCGCCACCAAGGTTTATCTGCTTGATGCCCCGGTTTATAAGCATTACCGCACTGAAGCGTATGTGGAGGGGTGCTGTCACCTGATTGAAAAATACAAGCCGGAGATCATTCTCATGGGTGCCACCGGCATGGGGCGTGACCTTGCCGGAGCGATTGCCACTAGAGTGGCAACCGGCCTCACCGCCGACTGTACCGGCCTTGCCATTGATGACAAGCGGAATCTGATGCAGACCCGCCCCGCGTTCGGCGGGAATATCATGGCGACCATTATGTGCGACAAATACCGTCCCCAGATGTCCACCGTACGTCCCAATGTCATGCCGATGCCGGAGCGGGTCGCAGGGGCAGAGGGCATAATCGTCCGTGACCCGTTCACTGTTCCGGAAGAAAGTATTTTCACCAAAGTCATCGAAATCATTCGTGATTCGCACAGCAAAAGCGCCGTTGACATCACCGGTGCCGAGTTCATTGTTTCCGGAGGCCGCGGTATGATGGCGCCGGAGAATTTTGCCCTGCTGCAGGAACTGGCTGATGAACTTGGCGGGGTGGTAGGTGCTTCCCGCAGTGCGGTGGATGCCGGATGGATGCCGGGTGACCGCCAGGTCGGCCAGACCGGCAAGACGGTACGCCCGAAAATTTATATCGCCTGCGGCATTTCCGGAGCGATCCAGCACCTGGTAGGCATGCAGGATTCCGATATGGTTATAGCCATCAACCGCGACAGCAGCGCCCCTATATTCGAGGTGGCCACCTACGGCATCGTTGGTGACCTGTTCCAGATCGTACCGGCGATTACCGCGAAAATCCGGGAATTGAAACAAAAAAATACATAATCCACCACGAAGACACGGCCAACGCCGGAAAAACGGTTACATCCTCAAACTCGTTCAGCGTTTGCTGTCTGCAGGTAATGACGGTTTTTCCTCCGTATCTCACCGGTGAAAATTGAGGTTTTTGAAATGACGCCCAACCAAACTGTATTTGCAACGCTCCTGCTTGTTTCGCTGGCGGTCTTTGCCTGGGGATGCTGGAAACGGCTCAGCCTGATTTCGCTTGGCAAAGCGGAAGACCGTTTCGACAACATCGGAACCCGTTTCGGGGAGATGCTGCTGTATGCTTTTGGCCAGAAACGGGTTGTAGCAAAGCCGTTCGGCATAAATCACTTCATTATCTTCTGGTCGTTTCTGATACTGATGGTGGCAAACAGCGAGTTCATTCTGAACGGACTTTTCCCCCATACGATCAAGCTCATCAGGCTCCCCTTTGAGCTGTATGTGCCGCTTGCCTTCATGATCGACATTGCCTCCCTGCTGGCTCTGATTGCCGTGACTGTGGCGGCGGTGAGACGGCTCGTTGCCCCCCCCTATCCGGAGGCGCGAACTCTGGAAGCTTTCGCTATCCTCGGGCTTATCGCCATATTGATGCTGGCCTCTTTTACCCTCAATGCCTCGGAGCTGGCGGCGATCATGCTGCGATCCAATGCCGATCCGGCGTCGTTTCTGCATACCGCCCGGAAGATCATGCCGGTGGCCGGCCTGCTGGCCGGCCAGCTGCCCCCGCTGCAACTGGAGACAATCCATGGGGCTGCCTGGTGGGCCCACGCCCTGGCGCTGTTTGCCTTTATCTGTTATTTGCCGAACAGCAAGCATATGCACATTCTGACCGCCATCCCGAACTGTTTTTTCCGCCGGCTGGAAAAGCCTAATACCGTGCCGAGGGAGGAATTCTCCGTTGGCAATACATTTGGCGTTGACCGTGTGGACCACTACAGCTGGAAAGACCTGCTGGATTCATTCTCCTGCACAGAGTGCGGCCGCTGCCAGAACGTCTGTCCTGCCAGCATCACCGGGAAACCGCTCAACCCGCGTGCTGTAATTCACGATATCAAGGTTAATCTTCTGGAGAACGGTTCCGCCCTCAAGAAAGGCGGATCTCCCCAGAACCCGCTTATTGGCGAAAAGGGCGAAGGGAGTGTGTCAGAGGAATCAATCTGGTCCTGCACCACCTGCGGCGCCTGTATGGAGGCCTGCCCCGTTTTTATCGAACAGATGCCGAAAATTATCCAGTTACGTCGCCACCTCGTTGAAACAGAAGCAAAGTTTCCGGAAGAGCTGCTGAACCTGTTTGAAAATATGGAAGGGCGGAGTAATCCCTGGGGTATTGCACCGTCGGAACGGACCAAGTGGTGCAGCCAGCTTGACGTTAAGCCCTTTGACGGGGAAACGATGGAATACCTGTTTTATGTCGGCTGTGCCGGCTCCTTTGATTCCCGCAACAAGCATGTCAGTGTTGCCATGGCACAGCTTCTGGATAAGGCGGGCATCTCATGGGGGATCCTCGGCAAGGATGAGAAGTGTTGCGGTGACAGTGTCCGCCGGTTGGGTAACGAGTTTGTTTTTGACAAGATGGCCCGGGAAAATGTGGCCATGTTCAAGGAGCGGGGCGTAAAAAAAGTTGTGACCCAGTGCCCGCACTGTTTTTCAACCCTGAAAAACGATTATCGCCAGTATGGTCTTGAACTGGAAGTTATCCACCATAGTGAGTTGCTGAGAAACCTGGTACAGGATGGCGCGCTCGTCATGAACAAGACGGCTGAAGGGATGGGGACGACGGTGTTCCACGACTCCTGCTATCTGGGAAGACATAATGATGTGTACGATGCCCCACGGGAAGTGATAGCGGCAGCTATCGGCGCGGCCCCGGCTGAAATGGAGCGCAACCGGAACAACGCTTTCTGTTGCGGTGCCGGCGGCGGCAGAATGTGGATGGAAGAGCATGTTGGCGAGCGAATCAATTTGACGCGCGTTAACGAGGCACTTGAGCAGAAGCCGGACACAATCTGTGTTTCCTGCCCGTACTGTATGACCATGTTTGAAGATGGGCTCAAAGATGTCAAGGCTGACAACGTTCAGGTGCGAGATGTTGCCGAGGTGATGGCCGAGGCAGTTCTGCGCTGATACCCGGCTGACCGCAGGAGCACAATCCCTTTTGATGTGAAATATTTTCAAGTGAAACCGGATACGCCATGTCAGCTATCCGGTTTTATTGTGCCTAAAATTGAGTCCGCAGGCACAACACAGAGATAAACCCGCTCAGCCACCCAGTTCTCCAGCCTGCCTATATAAAAAGAATTTTGTATACTGCGCTATATAAGAGCTTTTTTTTTAGCGATCAGTGTGTTATTCAATCAATACTAAATTTCAATACCTCAACTAGGGGAGGCGACATGAGTTACGAAGTAAAAAACGAGCAGTTGATCAAATGGGTGGCGGAAGTTGCGGCATTGTGCGGACCTGAAACGATCCATTGGTGTGATGGCTCGCAGGAGGAATATGAGTCTCTCTGTAATCAGCTGGTAGAGAGCGGCACCTTCAAAAAACTGAACCAGGAAAAACGCCCCAACAGTTATCTGGCGTGGTCTGATCCGGGTGATGTGGCGCGAGTGGAAGACCGTACGTTTATTTGCAGTATCTCCAAGCAGGACGCCGGCCCGACCAATAACTGGATGCATCCGAAAGAGATGAAGGACACACTGAACAAACTTTTCAAGGGGTGTATGCGCGGCCGTACCATGTACGTTATTCCATTCAGCATGGGTCCGCTCGGCTCGCCAATTGCCAAAATCGGCGTTGAAATCTCTGACTCCCCCTACGTTGTTGTCAATATGCGCATCATGACCCGTATGGGTAAGGCTGTTGTCAACGTGCTCGGCAATGGTGATTTTGTCCCCTGTCTGCACTCGATCGGCGCCCCGTTGGAGCCGGGCCAGAAAGACGTGCCATGGCCCTGCAATAAGGAAAAATACATTGTCCACTTTCCGGAAGAACGTTCCATCTGGTCGTACGGCAGCGGCTACGGCGGCAATGCACTGCTCGGCAAGAAATGTCTGGCACTGAGGATCGCTTCCAAGATCGCAAAAGATGAGGGGTGGCTGGCTGAACATATGCTGATCCTCGGCATCGAATCGCCGAAGGGTGAAAAAACCTATCTGGGTGCCGCATTCCCGAGCGCCTGCGGCAAGACCAACCTGGCAATGCTGGTTCCGCCGGAAAGTTTCAACAAAAGCGGCTGGAAAATAACCACCGTTGGGGATGACATCGCCTGGATCAAACCGGGTAATGACGGCCGGCTTTATGCGATCAACCCGGAATACGGCTTCTTCGGCGTCGCTCCCGGCACCTCCGATAAAACGAACCCGAACGCCATGGCCTCCTGTGCGTCCAATTCAATTTTCACCAACGTTGCTTTGACGCCGGACGGCGATGTGTGGTGGGAAGGAATGACCGATGCCAGGCCACCTGTCCTGACGGACTGGCAGGGCAATCACTGGACTCCTGACTGCGGTAGAAATGCAGCGCATCCGAACTCACGCTTCACCTCACCGGCCGGGCAGTGTCCGTCAATCGACCCGGAATGGGAAAACCCCAAAGGTGTACCGATGGCGGCCTTTATCTTCGGCGGCCGCCGCAACAGTGTTATCCCGCTGGTGTACCAATCCTTCAACTGGAGCTTTGGTGTCTACCTGGCTGCTACCATGGGATCAGAAACAACGGCTGCAGCAACCGGCGCAGTTGGGACTGTTCGCCGCGACCCGTTCGCCATGCTGCCGTTCTGCGGTTATCACGTCGCCGATTACTTTGCCCACTGGCTGCAGGTCGGCCGTACTACTCCGACACCACCGCGTATTTTCAGCGTAAACTGGTTCCGCAAGGATGCTAATGGCAACTTCCTCTGGCCGGGATACGGCGAAAATATGCGCATCCTGAAATGGGTTGTGGAACGGTGCAACGGCAACGCAGCCGCAGTGGAAAGTCCTCTCGGATGGATGCCGCGTTATGAGGATCTTGACTGGACCGGTCTTGACAGTGTTACCCGTGAGCAGTTCTATGAGCTGACTTCGGTTGACCGTGACGTCTGGAAAGAAGAAATTGTTTCCCACGAGGAACTGTTCGTCAAAATGTACGATCGGCTGCCCAAGGAGTTTTTGCACATCCGCCAGCTCATTCTGTCCGGACTCTGGCGCTCACCAGAGCACTGGGAGCAGTTCCACCCCAAGGCGGAATAGAGCTGTTATCCGTTCAATGTAACATCTGAACAAAAAAGGGCACTGCGTCAGCAGTGCCCTTTTTTAATCGTCAACTTCTATTTCCCGTACCCGCAGTTCCTCCCCCGCCACGACTGTCACCCGGTTGCTCCCGCAGTGACCACAGGCGCCGTACAGCTCAGACAGCGGTGTTTCAAGTCTACAGTCCATGCACAGTCCTTTGCCGGGGACGCGGCTGATCACTAGCCGGGCACCTTCCAGCAGCGTATCCCGGCTGCACGCTTCGAAACAGAATTCAACGGCTTCCGGAACAACGCTGCTTAACTCTCCAATTTCAACGTCGATTGAATGGATCCGGCGACCGACCGCATGTTCAAGGCAGAGGTCAATGATCCCCTGGGTTATGGCCATTTCGTGCATGGGGTTCTCCGGTTGTGCATAAAAAAAGCCTGCAAGGCGTTGGCCCTGCAGGCTTTAGTGCACTTCCCCTGATGGGGAAATAATTATTTCTTTTCTGCAGCAGGAGCAGCAGCAGGAGCAGCGCCAGCTTTTGCAGACATAGGAGCCTGAACAGGCTTCGGTGCCTCAACAGCAGGAGCAGGAGCAGGAGCTTCTTCTTTTTTCTTGCAGCCAGCAGCAAAAACAGTAGCAAGTGCGAGTACCAGGGTCAGAGAGATCAGCTTTTTCATGTGTGTTTCCTCTTTTCTTTTTTGTAATTACCATTTGAACGCAATGCGCATGGTTTCTAAATCGGCCTTGAAATATACGCAAATAATTGAGGGAGTCAAGTATTTTTTTCGATATAGGAAAATATTATGTGATTTTGGGGGGCTTGATGATGTTTTCGGCTTCATGAATAATTGCTTCAAGATCAAGCAGGGTCACATCGCCATCAGGCAACCACAGAGTAGCAGCGGCAAATGCGTTATCGGACGGCATACGATGGGTCAGTTCGTTCTCCGCAGCAATCCTGATCACCATTTCAACAAGAAAAGCCAATGACGAAACTTCGCGGTGGAGTACAACAATTTTTCCTGGGCGCTCATTTCCGGTAAGTCCAAGCAATAGAGCCAGGTCTATTACTGCGACAATATCACCGTTAAAATTGAGAGCACCACTGTAACAGGCCGGCACAAGCGGTATGGCTGATATGCGCGGTGAGTCGCCAACCTCGGCAACTTTTGCCAGATCAAGCCCGTAACGCTGACCCTGGAGAGAAAAAACAAGAAATTTTCCGATATTGTCAGTCATGGCCGGCGCTTCACCCATTATCGATCTGGAAGCGCTCCACAACAACCATCAATTCATCTGCAAGCTGGGTAAGTTCCCTGGTTGCAATGGCCATATTCTGCATCGCTGCCAACTGCTCTCCCGTTGCTGCGGAAACCTGTACGGTTGACGCGGCATTGTCATCGGCCACCTTGGCAATGTCATCAACCGCCAAAACCATCCGGGCGGAGCCCTCTTTCTGCATCAATGACAAATCTGCAATACTGGATGCCTTCCGCTCTGTATCGAGAACAGTCTTGAGTATCTCCTGAAAAGCGCTGGCGGTTACGTCGATATTCTTTTTCCCCTCTTTTATGCTGTGGGAGCTCTCCAATATGACCTCATGAACCTTGCGGCTCTCTACACGCAGATCTTCGATCATTTCTCCGATGTCAGCGGCTGATTGCGATGAGCCATCGGCAAGTTTGCGCACCTCTTCTGCAACTACCGCAAAACCTTTGCCGTATTCACCCGCTCTGGCAGCTTCGATGGAAGCATTAATCGCCAGCAGATTTGTCTGGCGGGCAATATCTCCAATACAATCGGCGACCTTGCCGACCTTTTGGAGTTTGCCGTTAAACGTGTCAAACTGCTGGCCGATCTGTTCCTGTTTTTCAAAAAACTCTTTCATTCGTTCTAGGGAATCATTGGCAAGAGCTCCGCCATGCTGGGCCGTCAGGCTGGTTTCACGTGCCGTTTTAGCGGTCTCTCGTGCACGTGCGGCAACCAGTTCGATTGAAATAGCCATTTCACGGATCGTTTTAGAACCCTTATCCACAAGCCGGGCCTGTGTTTCTGCGCCGCGTGAAATCTGTCCAATAGCCTGGGCAACTTCCTCCGTCGAAGCATTAATTTCCTGGGCGGTTGCATTGATTTCACGTGCCGATTCGGTGAGCTGCCCGGATGTCTTTTTTATGTGCCGGACCAACTCACGCAGATTCTGAAGCATCAGATCAATCAGGTAGGCAAGCTCATGGATTTCATCCGGGATCCGGGATGGACGGATAGTGACCTCTCCGGTCAGATCGCCACGGCTGATGGACTTGGCGGAGTCGGCCAGTTTTTCAATATTGGCGGTAAAACCTTTTGAAAACAGCCATCCCAGAATTAGCCCGGTCGTCATAGCAACCACATACCCCAGAACCCCGCTGAGCTCGGGGGAATAACCAAGTCGTGCTACTGCTCCTGGACTGAAAGCAACGGCAGCGACTACTACGATAAAGCCGATAATGAATTTATGACCTATTGGAATGCGCATGTTCGCCCTCCGGAGATGAATCTTATAAATGGAATCAGCACGTACCGGTATGTTCTGGTGTCAGAAAAACTCTACCGCGTTTTGCATTGTCCTTAAGTAGCACGAAGCGGACTGTGACGCAACTGCTAGAAAACAAATCAAAATTTCCCATGAACCGGGAGTAGCCACCAGCAGGAAAAAATTGCGGCGAACTGCATCGTGGTGCTACAGTGCAGGCATTCACGCCTTCAGCAGAGGCAGCAAGGAGAATAATGGTGTATAATTCCTCCCGTCCGGCCAGGATGATACGTAAAGCAGTTCTCGTTATAATTTTCGGGTATGCTGGTTTCGGCGCTGCTGAAGCTGTTGAATACGGCGTTGTGGTCACCCCGGCCCCGGTGTTAAACAGTCCCGATTTTGCATCAGTTTTTGGCGGACAAAGCGGGCATGAATTAAAAACAGACCGCTGCGGCCAGACGAGGGAGCTGGAATATATCGCGTTACCTGGCACAGCGGTGACAATCCTGAAAAAGTTGAAGTCTGGAACTGTTGACATCTGCCAGATTGAAACGGAAGACTATTCAGCCGCACCGAACGTCAGGTTGTATATGGAGTGCCGTTTTCTAGTCATGAAAAATAGCATGCCTGAACAGCGGAGGCCACTGTTGCCGACCCGCGCAGAAGTGGTCTCAACGCTCAGAGCGGCCTCCGGTCGTCCGTATGTATGGGGGAGTAATGCCCCGACCGGAATTCCTGAACTGGCGGTCTGGTTTACTGGCGGCATCTCGGATAACGAACGCGAACGGCTTACACTGGCAGGGCTGGACTGTTCCGGGCTGCTCTACCACGCCACCGGCGGCTGGACCCCGCGCAACACCTCGCAGCTGGTTTCCTACGGTCACGCGGTGGTGATTGCGGGCAACTCACCGGTAGAAATTGCGGCGAAGCTTCAGCCGCTCGATCTGATCGTCTGGAACGGCCATGTGGTTATTGTACTGGACCAGCTGACTACGATTGAAAGCCGCCTTGAATGTGGTGCTCCCGGCAATGGCGGCGTTGTGACCACACCGTTATCGCAGCGGTTAGCTGCTATCATGCGAACACGACATCCGGTAAATGTCTGGCCAGTCGGGAAAAAAGGTTCTGATATCTTTGTCGTCAGGCGTTGGTATCCGCTGTAATGTGCCGCGCACCGCGAGAAAATGCACTCTTTGGCAAAATAACAATTGACTTGCAGCCAATAGTTGGGTATAAAACTCATCCTTCCGCGCATCATTGGGCATGATTCCTTAAATGGAACTGTGCGGCAGGTTCATACGTCCCCTTCGTCTAGCCCGGCCCAGGACACCGCCCTTTCACGGCGGCGACACCGGTTCAAATCCGGTAGGGGACGCCAAATATCAAAAAGG
>Ga0007794_10000584_pt1 | contig 11254 bp, 5 predicted proteins | sample CryBogmetaGMA5M_FD_60365 | JGI IMG/M metagenome (GOLD analysis project Ga0007794, IMG submission 60365) | Freshwater microbial communities from Crystal Bog, Wisconsin, USA - MA5M | ecosystem: Environmental > Aquatic > Freshwater > Lake | place: Crystal Bog, Wisconsin, USA | collected 2009-07-06
CCCTAACCCATTGTGGCCTTGCGCTCATTCAGCATCCGGCGGAATCCGCAATTCAACCGGACAACCTCCCCCTTGACAGAAATAACACCGAAAACGACTGACGTTCCCGAAAATAATCCCAACACCCTCCAAGATCCACCAGTGGATGTCTGGATTATTATCAAAGCATAACTATGTCTCTTCTGAGCTGAAAAAGTCAAGCCCGTGGTGCACTAACGATCCAGCGCGTACCCCGGAAGATTGCCCCGCGACCATGCTTGACTTTGAAGCCCGCTCCGCTTTAGATCGTATCTGCTCAAGCATAAGATCGTCCCGTCTCACGAAGAGGAGTCCTCATGAAAAAACTGCTGGGTGTTGTTTGCGGGTTGGCATTGGCGCTGTGCGGCAAGGCACAGGAGATCGGGTATATCGAGAACTTCAGTCTGGCCGATGACCGTGAGGCCGCCCTTAAGGAACTGGTGCCGGGCACGGATGACTATTATTACTTCAAGGCCCTCCATGCCCAGAACTCGGACGCGCGGCAGCAGTTTCAGGAGGTGATGGACCGCTGGATTCGCGAACGGAACGGAACCGTGACCGGAGGCGCACGCGAATTACTGAACCGCCAGGCACTGCTTGATTACAGCCAGGATCCCAAAAAGACGCTCGACTACCTGCGCCGGGAGCTGAACCTGTATTACGGGCACGCCCGCAAAACCGGGGAGCGTGCCAGCGACGCGCCCACGGTGCTGGACAATACCTGCATCAGCGGCGGAACCCTGTTCCAACGCGCCCTTACCTGGGATCCCCGCAGCCTCGAGCGCATCGAGGACGCCGGGCTCGGGATCGCCGCCGGACAGAAGATCAACGAGGAGCAGCGCCGCAACCTGCTGGCGCGCCTGCGCCGCCCCGACTATCCCGGTGTGGTCGACCTGATCGTCGCCGACCTGCAATACCGCGACAGCCGCGGCTTCGGATCCCATCCCCTCCACGGCCTCCTGACCCTCGCGCAACTCAATGAACTCCTGCAGAAAATGCCGGCCTTGCGCAATGAGACCGCCTTCGTCACCACCTTCCTCTCCAAACTGCCCCCCGAAAACGAGGTCAACCTCGATACCGACTCCGCCGCCCGGGAGGCCTATTTCGACCGCGTCTGGGCCTTCGTCAAAACCCTCGATCCTGTCCATAACTCACTCAAGGCGGGCGTACTCTACAACCGGCTGCGCCACGACCAGGGCAAGGGCATCTATGACCGCGATCGCTTCATGGAGTATGTCAAATTACCCCGCGAAGTTTATTACCTGCGGCCGGAGTACCGGCAACAGGTCCCGCGTGGCGACCACTTCGCCCAGTTGAACCGGGATTTCCAACTCGTTGCCCTGCCGCCCGTCTACAACGAGGAGCCTCTGGTGCGAGGTTTCCTCCTTGAGTTTTTCAAGACCGACGCCGACATAACCGCCTTCAGCCCTTACGTCCGCGACGATTTCCTCAAGCCCCTCTTTGCAGAAGCCAAGATCGTCAACGGCGTGGGCGACCCCCAGCAGTGGGCCCCGCTCCTGACACCCGATGCGTACAAGCAGCTCAAGGAGCGCGTCGACATCGACTTTGCGGCTGACAACCCCGTTGTGTTCGGGAAGGATGACCCCGTCAAGCTGACCGCCCTCGTCAAAAACGTCCCGGCCCTGATCGTCAAGGTGTACGAAATCAACACCTTCAACTACTACCGCGAGACCAGCCAGCCCCTTAACCTCGCCATCAACCTCGACGGGTTGGTCGCCTCCTCCTCGCGCCGCCTCGAGTACAAGGAGCCTTCCGAGCGCCGCGTGGCACGCTCCTTCGACCTGCCCGACCTCAAGGGACCCGGCGTGTACGTCGTGGAACTGATCGGAAACGGGAAAAGCAGCCGCGCACTGTTGCAGAAGGGCCGGCTGGATGTGTTGCAGGAGGTCACGGCCGCCGGGCACGCCTTCACAGTCCTCGACGAGACCGGATCCCGTGTGGCCGGCGCATGTGCCTGGGTGGGCGGGAGAGAGTTCACCGCCGGCAAGGATAACCGTATCATCGTACCCTTTACTACCGCGCCGAAAAGCGAGACGATCATCATCCGGCAGGGCGAGTTCGCCACGCTGGCGCGCTTTGAACACCTGGCCGAAACCTACGCGCTCAAGGCCGGGGTCTACGTCGACCGGGAGTCGCTGATCCGGCGCGAAAAAGCCCTGATCGCCATACGCCCCGTGCTGACCGTCAACGGCAAGCCAGCCAGCCTCAAACTGCTCGAGGAACCGCGGCTGGTCATCCGCTCCACCGACCTGCAGGGCATCGTGACTGAAAAGGAGATCCCCGGCCTGGTTCTCCGCGAGGACGCCGAGACCGTGCAGGAAATCCTCGTGCCGGAAAATGCCGTCAACCTGACGGTGACGCTGAAGGCCCGCATCCAGAATCTCAGCCTCGGCAAAAAACAGGAATTAGCCAATGATGATTCGGTTGCGCTAAACGGGATCGAGAGCACAACTGAGGTCCAGGCCCTGCATGCGGGGCAGACAGCGGACGGCTACTTTGTCGAGGTCCGCGGCAAGAACGGCGAGCCGCTGGCCGGCGAGCCCCTGGCCTGTTTCTTCAAGCACCGCGGCTTCCGGGATGAGGTGAATGCGTCGCTCAAGACCGATTCGCATGGCCGTGCGATGCTGGGCGCGCTCACCGACATCGAGCGCTTCCGGATCCATGCGGCATCGGGGCGGGAGCTCTCATGGACGCCCTCGCTCAATGCCTGCGCTATTCCCCCGTCGTTGCACGGAAAGGCGGGCGAGACGGTACGCCTGCCGGCCGCCCGGGAAGCGATGGAGGCGTCCGCCATGGCCTCACTGCTGGAGACGCGCAATGGCCAATTCGTGAAGGACTGGAACGATGCCTTGGCGGTGGTGGACGGTTTCCTGGAACTGCGCAGCCTGCCCGCAGGGGACTACTCGCTCTATCTCAAGCCTGAGGGCCGCTCGATCGCGGTGCACATCACGGCAGGCGACGTGCGTGACGGCACCGTCGTCTCACCCCGCCGCGTGCTGGAACTTCCCCGCCTCGCTCCGCTGAACGTGGCCTCCATCACACCCGGCACAAACAGCGTGGAGATCCGCGTGGCCAACGCAACCCCCTTTACCCGCGTACATGTCTTCGCCACCCGCTACCTCCCGGAGTATGACCTCTTCGCCCGCCTGGGCTACTCCGGGACGCCGGACCTGATGCAGCAGCCGTGCCTGCCGGCCCGCACCTTCTATGAATCCGGCCGCGACATCGGCGACGAATACCGGTACATCATCGACCGCCAGCAGGCCGTGAAATATCCCGGGAACATGCTGGAACGCCCCGGACTGCTGCTCAACCCGTGGGCGCTGCGCGCCACGGAGGCCAAGACCGAAACGCTGATGGAAGGACGGAGTTATGGCGGACGGAACCGTGAAATGCTCACCGCCGGAGGGGTTGCCGGAGCCCTTGCGGAAGCGGAAGCCGGCTCTGCAGAAGGCTATGCCGGGCTCGATTACCTGAAGCAACCCTCGGTGTCGCTGCTGAACCTCGTGCCGGACAAGGAGGGCCGTGTTTCGGTCCCGCTGGCCATGCTGAAGGGACTGCCGCTGCTGCGCGTCCTGGCCTTGGACCCGACCACCACGGTGTTGCGGCACGCGACGCTGGCCGATTCGCCGGTCGAGACGCGCGAACTGCGGCTCGCGGCCGGGCTCGACCCCCGCAAGAGCTATGCCGAGCAGAAGCGGATCACGGCTGTCGTGGCGACGAACACGGTGACCATCGGCGACGTGACCACCGCCCGCTTCGAACGCTACGACACGGTGGCCAAGGCATACCGTCTGCTGGCCACGCTCAACCCGGACGCCACCTTCGGCGAATTCTCCTTTGTGGCCAACTGGCCCGACCTCGACTCCAAGGAACAGCATCGCCTCTATTCCAAATACGCCTGCCACGAACTGAACTTCTTCCTGTACCGCAAGGATCCCTCATTCTTCACGAAGGTCATTGCGCCGTATCTGAGGAACAAGAAGGACAAGACCTTCATGGACCAATGGCTGCTCGGGAACGACATTTCGGGGTATCTGGAGCCCTGGCGTTTCGAGAGGCTGAATGCGGCCGAGCGCGTGCTGCTGGGGAAACGTCTGCTCGAACAGGAATCCTCGGTGAGCCGCGACACCCGCGACCGCGTGGATCTCATCCCGCCGGACATCGAGGCGTTTAACCGCCGCTTTGATACGGCGCTTCAGGCCGGCTCCCTGGAGGCTGGCGAAAGCAGCGTGACCAGCGCCATCGACGCCGTCCGCAGGACAGTCGCCGGAAGACAGGAAGTTGAACTCGAGAGGCTCGAGGCCCCGAAGGATGCGCCTGCAGCAGCCGGGGCGCCCCTCCCCAGCGTCGCCAGCGCCAGGATGGTGAGCGCCGGAAAAGCGAAACGCCCGATGTCGAAAAGCATGAGCCTCGCAATGGGCAAACAGCTAGTCGCGCAGGATAAATTGAGCGCGGGTGAAAAGGAATTGGCTGCAGTGGGCTTCTTTAATCCAGAGGAAGTTAAACGGGAAGAAACACGCCGATTCTTCCAGAAGCTCGACAAGACCCAGGAGTGGGCAGAAAACAATTACTACCATCTGCCGATCGAGCAGCATGTCGCCAGCCGCGTGAAGGCCGGCGCCTTCTGGGCCGACTATGCGGCTCACACCAACAAGACGCCCTTCCTGTCGAAAGCCTTCCCCGAGACGGCCACGAACTTCACGGAGATGATGCTGGCCCTGGCGGCGCTGGACCTGCCCTTCAAGGCCGCGACGCACGGGGAGTCGGTCGAGGGTCTGGCTTATTCCCTCCAGGCCTGCTCGCCGGCTTTGCTATTCCACCGTGAAATCGGCGAGAGTCCGCGTGACACGGCACCCGGCGGCGTCCTGGTGGCCCAGCAGTTCTTCCGCGCGGATGACCGCGAGCGGATCGAGAACGGAGAACGCTTCGACAAGCTCGTGAGCGAGGAGTTCCTGCCGCGCGTCGTGTACGGGGCGCAGGTCGTGCTGACCAATCCCACCGGGAACCGCCAGAAACTGCATGTCCTGCTCCAGATCCCGATGGGCTCGATCCCCGTGAACAACGGCTTCACCACGCGCGGCACCTATGTGGTCCTGGAGCCCTACAGCACCCAGACGCAGGAATACTACTTCTACTTCCCGGCGACGGGAGACTACCCGCACTACCCCGTCACGCTGGCAAGCCGTGACAAGGTGGTCGGTAGCGCCGCCCCCTTCACCTTCCATGTCGTCGCCAAACTGAGCAAGATCGACACCACCTCATGGGCGTGGATCTCCCAGAACGGCACGGAGGACGAGGTCCTGGCGTTCCTTGGCGCCGCCAACCTCCACAGGATCGACCTCAACGAGATCGCCTGGCGCATGAAGGACGCCGCCTTCTTCAAGAAGGCGGCCGCGCTGCTGGAGTCGCGCCATCTCTATTCCGACACCCTCTGGTCGTACGCCGTGCTGCACGACGCGCCCGCCGCGATCCGGGAGTTCCTGCGGCACCACGCCTTCGCCAGCCAGTGCGGCCTCTGGCTGGTCTCACCGCTGCTGACGCTTGATCCCGTCGAGCGGTTCGACTACCAGCACCTGGAGTATGCACCGCTGGTGAATCCGCGTGCCCATGCCGTGGGGGCGAACCGCACGATCCTGAACGCCTGCTTCCTCCAGCAGTATCAACGCTTCATGAAAGTGCTCAGCTACAAGCCGAGGCCGGACGCCGCCGACACGCTGGCCGTCGCCTACTACATGACCCTGCAGGATCGCGTGGCCGAGGCGATCACCTGGTTCGGGCGCGTGGACCGCAAGACGGTCCCGGAGCAACTCCAGTGCGACTATCTTGACGCCTACCTGTCCCTTTACAAGGGCGACCTGGAAACCGCGCGCAAGCTGGCCAAGCCGCACGCGGAGGGGGGCGTGGACCGCTGGCGCGACCGCTTCGTGCAGGTGCTCGGCCAGATCAACGAGATCGGCGGCAAGACCGCGGCCGCGGCGGACCAGGAGAAACGCGACGAGGCGCAGGCCGCCCTGGCGGCTACCGAACCCGTGCTGGAAATGCAGGTCGAGGCCGGGCGCATCCGGCTCGACACCCGCAACCTCAAGAGCTGCACGCTCAACTTCTACCCCATGGACATCGAGCTGCTCTTCTCCCGCAGCCCCTTCCTGCAGGAGGGCACGGCACAGTTCTCCTTCATCCGGCCGGTTCTGAGCCGCACGGTCGAGCTGCCTTCGGGCAAGGACAGGCTGACCGTCGAGCTGCCCTCCGAGTTCAAGGCGAAAAACGTGATGGTGGAGGCGCTCGCGGCGGGTGTGCGCAAGACCCAGGCCTATTACGCCAACACACTCAAGGTGCAGATGATTGAGAGCTACGGCCAGCTCGTTGTCACGCATGCGGAAACGGGGAAAATGGTGCCTGGCGCCTATGTGAAGGTGTATGCCAAACTGAATGATGGCAAGGTTAAATTCTTCAAGGACGGCTACACCGACCTGCGCGGACGATTCGACTACGTCTCGCTGAACACCAACGAGCTGGAGGATACGGCACGCCTCGCCGTGCTGGTGCTGAGCGATACCTTCGGCGCAGTCGTCCGCGAAGCGCCCCCACCCAAGCGTTGATCCTCATGAATGATCCAGGCGGGCGGCGAGGGAGGCGGAAGAACGCAGGTGACGGTTGTCCCTTTTCCGCTAGCGCTCACAATCTTTAATGTGGCGCCAATCAGGTCTGCACGGTATGACATGATGCGTCTCCCCATGCCTGCTGCATGGGTCGCCGCCTGGTCCATCCCAACCCCGGTATCCCGCACAGTCAGGAATACAGACCCGTTCTTCTGCGACAGCCCGATTTTGATCGTTTTGGCCTTGCTGTGCTTGGCGGCATTGTTCACAGCCTCCTGAACGATACGGTACATCTGGGTTGCCGTGTTGGCGTCAGACAATCCAAGGCCATCCACTCCAGTATACCGGCAGGAAATACCGAACACATCCTGCGTGTGAAGCGCCAGTTCATACAGGGCTTCCGAGAGACTGCTTCCCTTTATTTCGGGGAACAGCCCCCGCGCCAGGTCGCGTGCCTGCTGCACGGTCTTCGAGGCGATCTGTGCGATTCTTCCCAATTCAGCCGCCTCCGGCGCTGATTTGCGGGCAAGGGTCTGCTGCACGGCGCTGATCAGATAGCCAATCCCGATGATTGACTGCCCCACGCCGTCATGCAGGTCCTGACCTAGCCGGCGTTGTACCCGCTCGCTGATTTCAAGGACCTCGCGTTCAAGTTCACAACGCTGCCTGATCTCATGTTGCAAGGTCTCACCGGCCCTGCGCAATTCCGCTGTTCTTTCCTCCACCCGCCGTTCCAGCTCGGTCGTGATATTGGATACATCCGCCTCGGCACGCTTGCGAACCGTGATGTCGCCGAAAATGTGAACCGCGCCCACAATCGTTCCGCTGCCGTCAATCAGGGGGTCCAGCATCACCTGATACCAACGTTCGCCCATCTGAAGCTCGAAGGATTCACGATGACGCCCCTCTGCCATATGCGAGAAGGGACAGATCTGGGCCGGATGCCCGGCCCGGTGCGCTATCTCCCAGCAGAAGCGGCCCACCATATCCTTCAGGGGTAGCTTGAAAAGTTTCTCCGCAGCCTTGTTGCAACGCCGGATACGCTGATCGGAATCGAGCACCCATACGGCGTCCGACACGCCGTCGAATGTGGCCGTCCATTCCCGCGCAGCCCGACTTAACTCCTCCTCAGCCTGTTTGCGTTCGGTGATGTCCTTGACCAGCACCAGTCGCGCTTCGCAGCCATCATAGGGAATACCACAAACGGTGATCTCCGCGGTGAAGACGGTTCCGTCCCGCTTGACGTGACGCCACTCCCCGGCGGCAAGCTGAACCGCCAGGCCCGGGCTTTTCCTTTTCAGTCCCTTGCGTGATCCCGGCTCGCCCCTCAGCAGGCGGCGCTGTTTCCGGATCTCAGCCACAACTGTTTTTACGTCCGTCGGCGGACGGATATCCTTGACGGTCATCGAGAGGAAGGCCTCGCGCGAATACCCGTAGAGCCGCAACGCCGCAACGTTGACGTCGAGGAATTCCAGCGTTTCCTCGTTCATGATGTACATCGGGCAGGGGTTCAACTCGAAGATGAGCTGATATCGCGATTGGCAGTCTCTCAGCGCATCGTCACAACATCTGGCTGGCCTGCCCTTGCCCGACAAGGGTGCTGTCGCTTTGCCTTTTTTCCGCATAGCCGCTCACCTCCCATCCGCCGTGTCCCTGTTCCTCGGCGCAAGCCAGTACGCCGGCGCTGGACACGACCTGACACGCATGGTTGCTGAATAATTCATACTTACACGGGATTTCCATCAATATCCATCAAAAACAATCACCCCTGCCGATTCACTTAAGAACCCGTCAATTTTACTCTGCACACATGCACGGGAATCATATATAGTCACCCCTCATTGAAGGAGGAGTCACTTTATGTTTGCCAAATTGACCTTTCTGGGCGCTGCGGAATCCGTCACCGGATCGCGTTACCTGCTGGAGGTGAATGGAGCCCGGCTGCTGATTGATTGCGGCATGGTCCAGGAACGGGATCTGGCTGACCGCAACTGGCAACCCTTCCCGGTCCCCCCTTCCAGCATCGACGCCGTCCTGCTTACCCATGCCCACATCGACCATTGCGGCTATCTGCCCAGACTGGTCAGGGACGGGTTCCGGGGGACGGTCCATGGCACGCTCCCAACCGCTGAGATCGCGAAGACCGTGCTGATGGACTCGGCCAAGCTCCAGGCTGAAGATGCCGCCTTCAAAAAGAAACGCCATGAGCGCGAAAACCGGAAGGGGCCGCGCCCCGCGGAGCCTCTCTACACCGTCGCTGATGTCGAGCAGTGCTGTTCCCATTTCTCACCCGTCAAATACCACGAATCCGTCACCGTCGCGCCGGGCGTCGAGGCCACCTTCACGGACGCCGGCCATATCCTGGGGTCCGCGTCCATCCACATCCGGGCCAACGGCCGGTCCATTGTCTTCTCGGGTGACATCGGTCGCTGGAACCGCCCCATTATCGAAGATCCCGACATGTGCGAGGGGGCCGACTACATCGTCATGGAATCCACCTATGGCGATCGCCTGCACGAACAGACCTCCTTGATCGAGGAAAAACTGTGCACCATCGTCAAGGACACGGCCAAGCGGGGCGGGAACCTGATTATCCCGACCTTCGCCATCGAGCGGGCCCAGGAGGTGCTGTACTACTTCAATACCCTCGTTCGGGCAAAGCGCATCCCGCCGATGCTGATCTTTGTCGACAGCCCCATGGCTGTCACCGTGACCCAGATCTTCGAGCGCCACATGGCCATGCTGGATGCCGACATGAACCGCCTGACCCGGAACCAGGAGTCACCCTTCCACTTTGCCGGCCTCAAGATGGTCCAGACGGTGGATGAGTCCAAGGGCATCAACAGCATCAAGGGCACCGTGGCCATCATGGCCGGGGCGGGAATGTGCACCGGCGGCCGCATCAAGCACCACCTGGCCAACAACCTCAGCCGCCCTGAATGCACCGTCCTCTTTGTCGGGTACCAGGCGGTGGGCACACTGGGCCGCCTCATCCAGAACGGGGTCTCTCCCATCCGGCTTTTCGGGCAGTCCTTTCCGGTCCAGGCCCGGGTGGAGTCAATCTCGGGGTTTTCGGCGCACGCCGACCGCAACGAACTCCTGCAGTGGCTTTCCAAGGTCGGCCCCACCCCGCCCCGCAACATCTTCGTCACACATGGCGAGGCCGAGACCGCCAGGGCCTTTGCCGAGACCCTGCGGCGTGAAAAGAAATATTCCGCATCAGTCCCAAAATACGGGCAGGAAGCCATCCTGGAATGAAAACAATATGAACATCGAACATCGAACATTCAACATCGGACATCCATCTAGGGAAGGGCTTCCTCATTCAACACTGAATGTTGACTGTTCAATGTTCAATGTTCGCTTTCTTCTTTATCTCGTCCTTATGCTCTCCCCTTTTGTCTCCCTGGCGCAGGGCGTTGCACCCACCACCAGCACCACCAACCCGCCTCCCGTAACGGTACCCGTGACGGGGATCACCACCAACGAGACCCCTCCGGTCACCACGAACGCCCCGCCGGTGGTGAAACCCAAGCCCCCCGGCGTGGTTAACGGCGTTTCCCTGCTCAGCGCCTTCAGTGGATCAGCCGGCAGCAAATTCAGTGTATCCGGGCGTACACTCCGGCTTCCGGATCCGGGAACCCTCCGCCACGCGGATGATGACTGGAGGAGGAACCTGGATTTCGGCATGACCACGACGCGGGGCAACAGCGAAACCCTGCGATACTCGCTGGGTATCGACGCCGTGAAAGAGCAGGAGAATGACCTGTTCCGGCTCAGGGGAAAGGGCTCTTACGGGGAAAGCGAGGGCGTCAAGGATACGGAAAATGCCCAGGCCTTGTTCCGGTATGAACGCCTGTTGACACAGCGCGTGTATGCCCTGGGCAATGTCGAATGGATGTCCGACTCCATCGCAGGCCTGAACTACCGCCTCACCGGCATCCTCTCGCCAGGGCTCAGGCTGATCCGATCCGAGACGACGGTTGTGAATGCGGAGCTTGGTGCGGGTTATATCGAGGAAAACAAGGACGAGAGCGAGACAGGCTGGGCGGCCGGCCGTGCCGCCGCCACGGTTGAGAAAATCCTGAACGCCCACGTCCTTGTCTGGTGTACCGGCGAATATCTGCCGAAAATCACGGATCCCGGAATTTTCTTCGTGAATGCCGAGGCGGGCATCGCCTCCTTCATCACCCGCGACCTGAGCCTGAACGTGTGTTACCAGGAACGTTACGACAGCGCCCCGGTGGAGGGCAAAGAAAACAGCGACACCGTTCTCTCCACCGCGCTAAGCCTGAGTTTTTAAGGAGAATCATGAAAACGAAATGGACGGCGGAACGCATCAAGGGACTCAAGGGAAACGCCAAGGTCGTGTGCCTGACGGCCTATGACTTCACCACGGCACGCCATCTGGACGCGGCTGGAATTCACATGGCGCTTGTCGGCGATTCACTGGCCAACACCATGCTCGGCTACACCACCACCCTGCCGGTCACAATGGACCAGATGGTCCACCACACCGCTGCCGTGGCTCGGGGAATCGCAGGAGCCATGGTCGTGGCCGACATGCCGTTCATGTCCTACCAAGTTTCCGCGGAGCAGGCGCTGGCCAACGC
>Ga0007794_10000585_pt1 | contig 11252 bp, 5 predicted proteins | sample CryBogmetaGMA5M_FD_60365 | JGI IMG/M metagenome (GOLD analysis project Ga0007794, IMG submission 60365) | Freshwater microbial communities from Crystal Bog, Wisconsin, USA - MA5M | ecosystem: Environmental > Aquatic > Freshwater > Lake | place: Crystal Bog, Wisconsin, USA | collected 2009-07-06
TGATGCCGCCCTTCATGTTGCGTTCTATGATCATTTTCGACATGTACAGGCCAATGCCGGTCCCCGATTCCTTTGTGGAAAAATAGGGATCGAAGATTCTGTCTAATATCTCCGCCGGAATGCCGCCACCGTTATCGCGCACCGTGACGCATCCTTGGCGGTTTTGCTCTGATAGAACAATATCCACCCTGCCGCAAGCAGGTCTATGCGGTTGATTATGCGCCAGAATCGCCTCTTTGGCGTTGGATAGCAGATTGAGCAGCACCTGGGAATATTCATTGGGAAAACCCATCAGGTTAAGGTCCTGCGACGCATTGATATGGATGGAAATATTGCTGTTTAGAAAACTTGATTCCACCAGAGCGATCGCTCCTTTGATTTGCTTCAGCGCGGAGAAAACAATGATCGCTTTGTCCGGACGGAAGAAGTTGGAAAAATCGCTGATAGTCGTGGACATTTTCTGAACCATGCGTCCGCCGTCCGCAACTGCCTGGTCCAGATATTCAGCATTCAGCGCGTTGAACCGGTATGCATCCTTGATGTTGTAAAGCAGCAGGCCGAGCGCATTCAGCGGCTGCCGCCACTGGTGTGCGATGTTGCCGATCATCTCGCCCATGGCCGCCTGCCGGCTCTGCTGAATCAGCATACGCTCCTGTTCCATATTTTTTTGCACCTCCTGCGCCACCCGCTGCTCCAGTGTTTCGTTGAGATCATGGAGTTCTTCCTCGGCCCGCTTCCGATCAGTGATATCAGTACCAACTCCAACAAAGTATTTTTTACCGTTCATAACCAGCTTGCTCCCGGTAAAATGCATCAACAGTTTTTCGCCATTCTTAATCCGCATGGGAACTTCTACTTCTCCATAACCTTTTGTGAAAACATCGTTAATCGCTGCTTCCACCCGTATGATATCAGCCTTGTTATCATACCAGCTTAATGGATTCAGACGAGATAATTCTTCTGCTGAATAACCAGTCATCTCTTCGTGTCTTTTATTGTGTCTGATGTGAGTTCCATGATCGTCATAGACATAGAGCATTCCGGGAATACATTCAATTATTGCTTCTGAAAAAATCTTTTCATTAAGAATAGCTTCCTCGGCGCGCTTGCGCTCGGTGATGTCATCAAACACAGCCAGGACGCCGTAAACATCGCCGTACCCGTCCAGCAGCGGCAATTTGCAGGTATCGGCCCAAAACCGTGCGCCATCGGCCTTCCACCCCCGTTCAAGGATGTGCATCTTTGGTTCATTGCTTGAAATCACATATTGATCATCCGCGCGGTATGCTTCCGCCCCTGCTCTTGGCCAAGGCAAGTCAAAATCGGTCTTGCCGACAATATCTTCAGTGCTGTTGAGTCCAACCATATTGGCGAATACCTGATTAGATCCCATGTACACGCCATCCAGGTCTTTCCAGAATATGGATTGAGGAATAGTGTCCAGGACAGTTCTCAGCATGTTCTGACTTTTGCGTAGCGAGTTCATCTTTTCGTCCAGTTCGTGCGTACTTTTCTTGACAAGTCGCTGTAGCGTTACCAACCAGAATGCTGCAATCAGTGCGATGGTGATTACCATGATGGCGCCGGCAGGCAAGAGATATTTACGCATATTCGCCAATGGATTGTCAATGGTGAGCCATTTCTCATAAATCCGATCATAAGCACCGCTGGTCTTAACGATCATCAGCCCTTGATTCAACTTCTCCACCAGCTCCATATCGCCTTTTTTCACACCGAACGAAAAGACGCGTTTATAGTCCGGAATGGACGGTCCGGCGGTCAGGCCCCTTATTTCGTGCTTCTTGATTGTGAGAGTACATATCATTATCGGACCCAGGAAGGCATCGTGCTTGCCGGACGCAACCAGCGACAGTCCTTCCGGTATCGTATCGACAAGAACCAGATTTCCCTGAAAATTCCGATCAACTATTGCATGATGGGCGGCATCAGATCGCATGACTACGATCTCCTTTCCTTGCGCGGCTGCAATGTTTTGAATGGGCGGGTTTCCGTTGCGCACGAAGAAGGCATCGTATGTTTCTGTGTGGGGAAGGCAGAAATCGACCAGAAGTTGTCGTTCAGGCAGTTTTGCAACGATTGGCAACACATCCAGTTGACCGTCTATCAAGGCTTTCCATACGGTATCCCATGGTCCGGTTGTTACCTTAATTGACAACCCCATGGCGTTGGAAACGGCTTTGATCAGGTCAATAGAAAACCCTGCAGGTTGTCCGCTCTCATCGACGAATGAGTATGGCGGAAATTCCAGTTCGCTTCCGACACTTACTTCAGGTAAGTCGCCAGCATCGCTGCAAATGACATTCGACAGACCTCCGACGAAAAACAAGGCGACTATTATGAATAGAATCGGAGAGTAGGCATTTTCTATCGCCTGCCTACGCAAATTGCTCGCATGGCTTAAAAATGTCTTTTTTTCTAACATTGTCTTGATCCTCTTCCGACATTTCAATTGTAATGTTTCTCATGTATTTTTTCCCATAAACAAGCTGATTCTGAAAGGTGTCACCCCACAATAACTTTTTGAATCGTTTCGCGCAGGTCATTCAACTTATATGGCTTGCCCAGAAACGCCTGGGGCCACTCGGCATGTTCGCCTGCCATAACCTGAGCCTTGTCGTAGCCGCTGGACAGGATTACAGGAATGTCCGGTGATATTTTGCGCAGGGCAAGCAATGTCTCCCAGCCATCCATGCGGGGCATGGTCAAATCGCAAAGGACGCAGCAAATTTCATTCTGGTGTTGCCGGAACACCTCCAATGCCTCGACACCGTCACTGGCTTCCAGCACCGTATAACTCAGGCGTGTGAGCATCACTCTGGTCATTTTACGTACCGGCTCCTCGTCTTCGACCAGCAGCACCACGCCGCCCTTAATTACTGGGGTTTTGTCCGATTTGCCCGGTGGCGGCGTTCCGGTCGTGACGACCGGAATCTCTATCGGAAGCAGTTGGCAAAGGACGGCATCCGTTGTCACCGGCAAAAATACCCTGAAGATACTCCCCTTGCCCAGGTTGCTCTCCACTGTCACGGACCCGCCACAGGCCCTTACGATTCCCAGAACTACAGATAGGCCCAGCCCCCTGCCAGTGAACTTGCTGGAGAAAAACGGGTCGAAAATATTCTCGATATCATTGTCCGGTATCCCGCAGCCGGTATCAGATACTGCAAGGCAGGCATAGATATTATCCTGTGGCAGCCAGTCGATGGGAAAGCGTGGAGATGCAGGAATTTCTGCTGCGGAAACCAGTTTGACAATCAGGTGGATAGTCATCGCTCCAGTATGGATCGACTCCCGTGCATTGTTGACTAAGTTGGTCAGCACCTGCCGGATCAGGTTCTCGTTGGCGCGAATGACAGGACCGGGTAAAGACATGTCAGCCTCCAGAGTTATGTCTTTCGGCAGGATGGCGCGAAGCATGGGCAGGCTTCGACGGCAGACCTCGGAAATATCCAGCGATTCATGTTTGGCGGTTGTTTGTCCAAGATAAGTCAGCATCAAATTGCTGACCTCGGACGCTTTGCGTGCCGCCTGCATGGCCTCGTTCAGTATCTCAATCGGATTTTCACCTCGTGGCAGGTCATCCATGGCCATTTCCAGGTTTCCCATCACTGTCTGTAGCTGGTTGTTGAAGTGGTGTGCAATAGCCCCGGCCATGCGGCCCAGGCTTTCGGCCTTCTGAAGTTGCCGGTTCTGAGACTCAAGTTCCGCCCTATCCGTCTCAACCCGAAGCCGGTGCGCACATTCCAGTAGAGCCTTATCCAGCCGGTCGGGATTGACCGGCTTGACGACGTATTTGTCCACGCCGATTTCAATTGAGCGTAGCAGATAGTCCGTCTGTTCAAACGCAGTAGTGACAATGATCGGCACTGTGGAATTCAGTTTGCGGATTTCCATGGCCAGGGTTAGCCCGTCCATTCCCGGCATTTGAATGTCGGTGATAACGATATCCGGGCGATGCCTATGGTATGCGGCCAGTCCGGTAGCGCCACTGGCTGCGGTTATCAATGTTTCGACACGTTGCTGCAGGAACCTGCCAAGTTGCTCGCATGTGTCATTGTCATCCTCCACATAAAGAAGGGTGAGTGTTTTTAAAAAATCGCTGTCATTTTTGATTTGATTCATACGAAACATCCTTAATCGAAGAGTATGGTGTGTTTCGGACGTTAATCCGGTCATATTTCTGGGTGTTTCCAGGATTCATCATGCTTTGCCTCCTATTATCGTGGCCAGTTCCAGTCCAGGATTTCAGTCATCTGAGCGGTTTTTTCCTTCGCCTGCAACTTCTAACTCGCCCCTCTCAATCAGGTGATAACCTGTGCTTCGGCCACCAGCAGGGTCTTTCTTCAAAGCGCCAAGTTCGATAAGATCATTAATATCTCGTAAAGCCGTGTCTTGTGAACACTTTGCCAGTTTAGCCCATTTGGATGATGTCAGTTTGCCTACAAAACCGTCCAATAACCTATTGAGAATCATCCTCTGGCGGTCATTGAACGATAAATTAGCGCAAGATTGCCAGAAGCGGGTTTTTCTGAACACATCAGCCAGCGTACTTTCCAGGCTGTCAAAGGCGCGACTCAGGCTGTCCAGAAACCATTCCAGATGCTCTGTAATATCAACCGTTCCTTTTTGCGCCTTCTCCAATCCCCTGTAGTAGGCATTTCGCTCCTGTCGGAGTTGTGCTGATAAACTATAAAACCGCTGAGAGCTTTGCTCGGATCGCGCCAATGTCATATCAGCAATAGCTCTGGCAATTCGCCCATTTCCGTCTTCAAAAGGATGAACTGTCACGAACCAAAGGTGGGCGACGCCAGCCCTCAAGACGAGATCCGTACCATCTGCACCATTGAACCAATCGAAAAAAGCTTTCATTTCCATTTCCACCCGACCGGCTGCAGGAGCTTCAAAATGCACCCGCTCTCGCCCTATCGGACCAGAGACAACCTGCATCGGCCCTTTCGCATCGTCACGCCAGAAGCCGACGTTGACTTTACGCATCCCACTATATCCGGTCGGAAAAAGTGAAGCATGCCAACCAAACAATCTTTCCCTGGTCAGAGGCTGATCGTAATTCTGCGTAGCGTCAAGCATCATTTCAACTATGCCATCGACGTTTCTGTTTACGGTCACCATTGTCCCAATATCCAACCCAAGGCGCCGGGCAATGGAGGACCTCACTTGGTCAGTATCAAGAATCTCCCCTTCGATTTCGGAGGATTTCAGAACGTCCAATATCAGGGTTTGTAAAATGGCTTCGGCGCGCATGCGAAAACCCATAGCCTCCATCCGTCCGATCAGTCGTCCCTGCCTATGACGTACGGCAACCAGCCGACCGGCTACCTTCTCCTGGCTCCAGTGGAATAGAGGCCAATCATGTCTTTCATGGATATACATAGTCATTCTCCGCATAATATGCAGTGATTATAGCTCATATTCTCCGCATGGGCAACCGTTAATAACAACTGTCCCTGATACAGGGTAACCGTTCACTCACCCTCCCAGCGGGATGAAGTTGGGGGTAGAGCGATTGGCCATGAGGCTGTGCTACTCTTGTTCCCTTGCAAGAGGCGTACATACGGTGAATTCCGCACCTTCTTCGATATTCCGGGCCGTGATGCTGCCGTACATGTTGCGCTCGATGATCATTTTCGACATATACAGGCCGATGCCGCTCCCCCGATCCTTTGTTGAAAAATACGGATCGAAAATCATGTCCAGAATAAGTGCGGAAATACCGCCACCATTATCAGCCACAGTAACGCACCCATAACCGTCGCGTTCTGTAAGTCGGATTTCCACCCTGCGGGAAAGCTGTTGATGCAGTTGATTGCGTCCCAGTACCGCCTCTTTGGCGTTGGAAAGCAGGTTGAGCAGCACCTGGGAATACTCATTGGGAAAACCCATCAGCTCAAGATCGTTCGGTGCATCAAGATGAATGGCAATGTCGCAGTTTTTGTAGCTCGATTCCACCAACAGAATAGCCGCGCGGATCTGTTTGGTTGCAGAGAAAGCGACGAACTCTTTATCCGGACGGAAGAAATTGGAAAAATCGCTGATAGTCGTGGACATATTCTGGACCATACGGTTGCCGTCCGCAACAGCCTGATCCAGATATTCAGCATTTAGCGTGCTGAACTGGAATGTATCCTTGATGTTGTAAATCAGCAGGCCGAGCGCATTCAGTGGTTGCCGCCACTGGTGCGCAATGTTGCCGATCATCTCTCCCATGGCAGCCAGTCGGCTCTGGTTGATCATGATCTGATCCTTTTGACGCAGTTCCGCCACGGCTTCCTGAATACGTTTTTCAAGTGTGAGGTTAAATTCTTCAAGCTGCAACTGCTTGGCGGCCAGTGCTTCCTCTGCCTGTTTTCGTTCCGTCCGGTCCCGGAAGATCAGCACCACGCCTGTGATTTTTCCTTTTCCATTACGGATGGGCGCACAGTTGTAAGCAATGGGGCGCTCTGTTCCATCACGAGAGATTAGCAGGGTTTGGTTGGCAATACCGATCACACGATTTTCGCAAACCACCCGTTCAGCGGGGTTTTTGACCTCGGCGCGGGTAAGTTCGCTGATAATTCGAAACACCTGCTCCAGAGGCTTGTTGAGTGCTTCCACTTCGTGCCAGCCCGTCAACTGTTCGGCCACGGGGTTCATCCGATTGACGCTACCTGATGCGTTTGTGGAGATGACACCATCGGCGATGCTGTACAGGGTTGCGCCCAATTCCTCCTGGATTTCACGCAGTCCCCGTTCCGCACGGAACAACTTGTGATACAGAGTTCGCTCGCGGTAATTGTAGAAAAACGCTGTCATTGTTACGGTCAGAACGATGAAAAGGCAAACGAAAAGAGATATGACATTACGGTGAGTACTCACTTCAGCCAGAATCTCGGACGAATCCACTTTGGCTACCATCATCCAGGATGAGCCGGGAATGGCGTGTAAATCCGCTATGACTCCAACTCCACGATAATCCATGCCTTCAAAATATCCCTCACGTCCAAGGGCTGCCTGAACCTCTGGCATGGCGGTTTGGGATAGCGGATAGCGCAGGTTCAAAACAGCGGATTCCGTGTGGTGTCGCAGGGTGTTCAGAAACAGGACATTGTCGCCTTCCTTGCGGACGATCAGGGTCTCTGAACTCCGGCTTGGAGTGGGCCACAACTGGATAAGTGGGAATAGATATGTTTCCGGATCGGACCGCAGTATGAGGATGGCTGCGGGTCGTCCGCCTGGGCCGTAAACTGTCGCCATGACATCTATATGCACCCGGCCGCAGATCGTGCAGCGAAATAAATCACCGAAAACAACACCGCTGGTTGAAACCGTCTCAGCAATACATTGTTTGGCATGTGGGTCAAGAGCGGATGCGGATGGATTGACGGATATCAGAACATCGCCGTTGGTGTCGGCAAGTATCAGATCGTCATAGCCTTCCATGTTTTTAAGTGTTTCCATGCGCTCCAGAATGATATTTTTCAGTAGCGCATCTTCCGGTGTTTTGATCCACTGGGTAAAGGCGAAGCTGATTAGGCCCGATGCATGTTTGAAGGCGTCCGACTGCCTTTCATTGCGCCAACTGATAATTTGGTTGGCCTTTAATTCGGCAATGGCCTTCAGCTCACTGTATCTGGCTTCCCGGATTATCCGTGCCTCCCTGCTGTAGAGCCAATAACCCCCCGCTGAAAAAAAGAGGATCATGCAAATCGATATAACAATAAAAAACGGCTGTTTATTAAACAGCCGCGTACGATTCTTCATTGTGATTTTTCCTTTTGTATCCGTGGGGGCAATCAAGAGCCAAAATATCTCTTGTCTTGGGAAACCCGTCCCCCCCCATAGCGTTATCATGAACGCGACATGGAATAACAATCTTAAGCCCTGTCAAGCATGTTTCTCACTGTATTCAACAGTTCCGAAGAATTGACGGGCTTCATGATCAGCTCGGCATTCTCATCAATTTCTCCCCGACTTCGGACAATGTCAGCCGAATAGCCGCTGACAAATACGACCTTGATATCTGGCTTAAGCATCCGTATCTCATCTAAAGCCTGTTTGCCGTTCTTATGAGGCATGATCATGTCCATGAGGATTATCTGAATCTTTGTTTGGTTCTCTGCGAACTTTTTTACGGCGTCCTGGCCATCTTCGGCCAGAATCACCTCATATCCGAATTTTCTGAGGATGGATGCCTCAATTTCCCGGACTGCAGGATCATCTTCCGCCACTAGAATTGTTTCTGTTCCCATTTTGGGAAGAGCCTGAACCGTGATCTCCTGGTCTGAAACCATCTCCTTACCGATAACGGGAAGATAAATTCTGAATGTTGTTCCGATTCCCGGCTCGCTGTAAACATTGATATAGCCATTGTGCTGCTTGATGATTCCATATACGATAGCCATCCCAAGGCCGGTGCCTTTTCCCGTATCTTTGGTTGTGAAAAATGGCTCAAAAATCTTCAAACGGGTATTCTCGTCCATGCCCCTGCCTGTATCCGATACCATTATCTGTGCATAGCTGCCAGGTAGGCCATAACCGTTTGCCATAACAAATGATTCATCCAATTCTATCAGTGATGTCTCAATGGCCAGCATGCCGCCCTTTTGCATTGCATCACGGGCGTTGGTGGCTAAATTCATCAGCATTTGTGCGATCTGTCCGCCATCCACACAGACGTTAAGGGTTTTTTCCCTAAATGCAGTGGTAAAACGGATGTCCTCGCCAATGATCCTGCGAAGGAATTTTCCCGCATCCGAGATGAGCAGGTTAAGGTCGATTTTTTTTGGGTTCATGATCTGTTTGCGGCTGAACGCCAGAAGACCGCTCGTCAGCACAGCGGCCCGATTGGCCGCCTTGGATATCTGCTCAATATCAAGGTGCTGCGGAGCGTCTTTCTCCAGGTTCATTTTCATCATGTCGCAGTAGCCGATGATCACCATGAGAATATTGTTGAAATCATGAGCTATCCCGCCGGCCAGTTCGCCGATTGCCTCCATCTTTTGAGACTGCCGGAGCTGTTCCTCTATATGCTTTCGTTCGGAGATGTCCGAGAATATGCCGATGTAGTGGGTAGCACAACCATGGGCATCGGTGAGCGTAGTGATGGAGAGCCATTCGGGGTAAATCTGGCCATTTTTGCGCTTGTTCCATATCTCTCCACGCCAACTCCCATGCGTCAGAATTTCTTTCCACATCGCATCGTGGAATGCCTTGTTCTGTTTTCCTGAATCAAGCAGCAGTGTCAGGTTATTGCCGATGGCTTCGTCGGAGGTGTAGCCGGTGACTTCGGTAAAGGCTCGGTTGACCGAGGCAATTATGTCGGCGGTATCGGTAATGACGATTGCCTCCCGGCTGCTGTCAAACACCCCGGATGCCAGTCGGAGCTGTTTTTGGGCGAACAACTGGTCCGCACATTCCAACAGCATCGCATGCAGCCGGTCGGGATTGACAGGTTTTGTAACATATTTGTCCATGCCGATCTCAATTGAACGCAGCAAGTAGTCCGTCTGCTCGAATGCGGTGACAACAATGATCGGCACCGTGGAATCCAGTTTGCGAATTTCCTGCGACATGGTAAGTCCATCCATCTCCGACATCTGAATGTCGGTAATGACAATATGTGGACGCTGATTGGTGAAAGCCTCCAGTCCTGTCTTACCGTTGTCTGCAGTGATCAGTTTGCCAACCCTGCGTTGCAGGAATGTGCTGAGCTGTTCACGCGCATCGTGATCATCTTCCACATAGAGAATGGTAAGCGTACTTAAATAATCGCCGTTCATTTCAGGGTAAATCATTTTGGATCATCCTTTTAAATTACAAATTGTGGATGGTAAGGCGTTCATAATTCATAATTCTTTAAACACATTGTTTCAATACCGCCGAGGCTATTTCATTCAGGGGAAGTACTTTGTGTACTGCACCGCGTTTAATAGCTTCTTGCGGCATGCCAAAGACTACGCAGGTAGCTTCGTCCTGGGCGATTGTGTAGGCGCCTGCTTCTTTCAGCTCCAGCATGCCGTTGGCTCCGTCATCGCCCATTCCTGTCATGATCGCAGCAACAGCGTTTCTGCCTGCATAGCGGGCTGCTGAGCGAAACAGAACATCGACGGAGGGGCGATGGCGGCAAACCAGGGGCCCTGTACGAACCTCCACGTAATACCGGGCACCGCTTCGCTTCAAAAGGGTATGCATATTGCCTGGGGCAATCAAGGCCCTGCCCCTGAGTACAGTGTCACCGTCTTGCGCTTCTTTAACGGTTATGCGGCATATCTCATCCAGACGCCTGGCGAAGGATGCCGTAAAATGCTCTGGCATGTGCTGCACAATAACAAGCCCGGTGGCATCCTGTGGCAGGTCTTCCAGAAAAATGCGCAGTGCCTCCGTACCTCCTGTGGATGCTCCGACGACAATGACTTTTTCCGTTGTCTGGATCATGGCATTTGATTGAGACTTGGCGATAACGGCATCGGCGCTTAGTTTGGGCTGAATTTTCTGCACCTTTACAAGCCGGCGCGGCCGCGCCATGGCAGCAGCCTTGATTGCATCGCAAATGCGAATTCGTGATTCTTCCAGAAAATTCCTGGTTCCCAAGCGGGGTTTCTGAATGATCTCCACAGCGCCATATTCCAGAGCTTTCAGTGCGGTATCCGATCCTTTTTCCGCCAGACTCGAACAGATCACGACCGGAACAGGACGCTGAGACATGATCTTATGCAAAAAGGTGATGCCATCCATTCTCGGCATTTCCACATCCAACGTGATCACATCAGGAATCTCCCTGTTGATATGTTCTGCTGCAATAAAAGGGTCGGCGGCGGTTCCCATGACTTCCATATCCGGATCAGCTTCGATAATGCTGCTGAGCGTCTGGCGTACCAGAGATGAATCATCAACGATCAGCACACGTATCCTTTTCCCAATGCTCATGGCTGCATCTCCTTCTGATAGATGGTCGGCGCAGCATAGCGCAGCGGTACATTCATGTTGTTAATGCTTTCTGCATGTCCCATGAAAAGGTATCCCCCCGGAGAAAGACGCTGATGAAATTGACGGATCAACCGTTCCTGGGTTTCCGCATCAAAATAGATCATCACATTGCGACAGAAGATGACATCCATCAATTCCGCGATGGGAAAATGGCTATCCATCAGGTTGAACCGGCGAAAGATTACCCGACTTCGCAACTCTGGCGTGATTCTCACGATTTTTTTACTCGAATCTTTGCTTTTCAGCAA